>Ga0209099_1001180_pt1 | contig 27305 bp, 32 predicted proteins | sample AD_JPNHW2_MetaG_FD_184430 | JGI IMG/M metagenome (GOLD analysis project Ga0209099, IMG submission 184430) | Active sludge microbial communities of municipal wastewater-treating anaerobic digesters from Japan - AD_JPNHW2_MetaG (SPAdes) (version 2) | ecosystem: Engineered > Bioreactor > Anaerobic... | reverse complement strand
CCCACGACTTCATTTGAATTTTTTAAAATCGCCAGCAGATAATCGATTCCGTTTGTTTCATAGCCCTTTTTCCGCTTGTTGATCCACGCTCTCACGTCATCATCGGAAAAATAATGTTCCCAGACCTTTTGAACGCCCTCATCCCGCATGATCCTGGCGACGATCTCAAAATCACCGTCTTCGATTTTTCTGAAAACAAGCCGCTCGGATTCTATCATTGCAATACTCCGCTTAAACTTGTCACAACGCCCTGATCAATTAAGAATACATCGCCGATCATGGTCATCATTCCGTTTTTTAAAAATAATTACGCCATCGCCGCAAAGGCCGTAAAGAGGATATTCCATCGAAATCGCACCAATTCATCTGAAGCTCCCCGTTTGTCATAATGCGGTTCGACCGAAATATCCACCAGTCCGAGCCCATTATAAATCTCTTCCGAATACCGCCGGAGGTCGTGGAACATACCGCGGTTTCAGCCATGTTGATTGCGCCTGCGCTCATCCCGATGATAACACCTTGTGTTCACGCAAAACCGGAACCAGCCCGTTTAAGTTCATTAGAAATTGACAGGTTTCAATCGTTCTTTTCGTTCTTTTCGTTTTTTACGCTGTTTCTCTTTTTCATAATAAAGCTCATCAGAAACAAGACGCCGATTAAAAACGCGGGGCCCGCAAGCGTCATGCTCGATGCCAGAGCCATATACCATTGAAATCCGGAGCGGAACGCATTGAATGCCGTCAGCCCCATATAGAGAAGACCTGCGCCGATGAAAGCAAAAGCGCCGACGAGTTCGAACTTCCACGCGATCAACAGCAGCACAAGCAAAACAATCGACGGGATGCTGTGCATAAAAAAGGCAAGCGCCGTTTCCCCCGGGCTCAGCCCAAGTTCAAACACATCAAATGAAAACAACGTCAAAAAACAGATGAATAGAATCGAGAGAATTCTCGGTGCCCAATAGAGGATACCGGTTGCTTTTTTCATTTTTATCTGCCCCTTTCCTTACGACTGAAAAGCATATGAATTTTCTTGTTTCGAACTATCATGAATTATTATAACATATACAGCCTGAACCGACAAGGTATATCGCATGAATACGGAATAATAATAAAAACGTTGTTTTATTTTATGAACGGGAGGCAAAAAACCATGAGTTCGGTACTCTATATTAAAGCAAACGCGAAACCGGAAGGCCAATCGAAGACGTTTCGGATATCGGATGAATTCATATCAACTTATCGTAAAGTTCATCCGGACGATAAAATTAAAACGTTGGATTTATATAAAGAGGGGATCGACTTTTTATCGGCGGATGACATCAATACCGTTTTCGGGCCCAAAACCACCGGGAGCAGAAATCATCCGATATTAAAATACGCTTATCAGTTCGCCGAAGCGGACAAATATGTCATCGCCGAACCGCTGTGGAATCTGAGTATTCCGGCAATTTTGAAGGCCTATATCGACTATATCTGCGTGACCGGAATCACGTTTAAATATACCGCAGAAGGCGCGGTCGGTCTGTGCCGGAATAAAAAGGCAATCAATATTTCCGCAAGAGGCGGAGAATATTCGGTTGAACCGTATTCGTCATTTGAAATGGGAGACCGCTATCTTCGGACGATCTTCGGCTTTTTGGGGATCCCCGATTTTACGACTGTTTCCGCTGACGCATTGGATATCGTCGGAAATGACGTCGAAGCGATTGTAGGTAAAGCAATCGGAGAAGCAAAAGAAAAAGCCAAGAGTTTTTAATCTATAAATCTATATTATGTCTTTGTTCATTTATAATTTTAAAGGGAACCAAACGGATGGTTCCCTTTTTTCGTGTTTTGTTCTTATTACTTAATGAAGCGCCGACTACTTTTTATTGATCACCGGGTTGAATGTCGGTCGGTAAGGAATTATTTTTTCGAAGTTGTTTAAACCGGTACATCTGATCGTCAGCTTCCTTCAACTGCTTTAGAAAATCCGAATTTTTACCGCTTTGAAAAAAACTGTAACCATATGCGACGGTTGGTAAACGGCGGTCGTTCGCGCGTTCCCGGGTAAGGTTGTCTGTGAGGCATTTCAGCTGTTTTTCAACCGTTTTTCGTTTTGCATCTCTGCAGACAATACAAAATTCATCTCCGCCAATTCGATAACAGGTACATTCATTGTCAAACGAGTTTTGTATAATCTCCGCCACTCTTTTTAAAACAATATCTCCGTAATCGTGCCCGAAAGTGTCGTTGAGTTTTTTAAAATCGTCGATGTCCATAACGACAATGCAAAACATCTTACGGCCTTTCAGCTTTTTAACGGCGTTCTCAAATGCTGCCCTGTTGTACAGATTCGTCAGTGTATCAAAACTGCCGTCAAATTCGGAAAGTAAAATATAATACAAAAACAATGACAGCGTTACGCAATGCCACGAGGTATAAACCGACGGAACCAAAAGCTGAATACAGGTACCGGCAACAGTAAACAGAGACAAGGCGATAATTTTACTTTTAATCGGATATAAAAACTTTCGGCACATGCGCAAAGTGCCGATCACCAGGATAATGATGTTGATGATATAAACCGCAACAAAAAGCGCGAAAATGCTTCCCCTTTCGTAGTGATTGCTGATATCGACATAAAAGATCAATCCGAACAATGGGGATAAAACAACGGCGACGATATTTAAAACGGTCGGCAATAACAGATAGAGGTGTTTTTTAAGAGAAATACCGTCAAAAATAGCCAACAAAACAATCGGAATAACCGGCGTTAGCGCAAAACCGAGTACATTGAATAGAATATTCAAACCGCGCAGTCCGATATTTCCGTCACTGCACAATATGGTGCCTGCCTCGGAAAAAATCACAAGGATTGTAAGCACAATTCCGTATATGAACGGCTTTTTACGGTGATCGTTCAGGATATTGTTGTTTATTAATAAACCCAACAGAAAAAGAAGGGCGACGATATTCAGTGAATATGTGGCGAAATAAGTATCCAATTTCCAACTGGTCCTTTTCATTTATATTACAGGGAGGTGGCACAATTAGAATCCAATCCCCTTATAAACAATGCTTACATGTTCTGTTTTGATTCATTGAAGACGCTACTCGAGAGCTTTTTCATATAGGGACTATACATTCGTTTGGAAATCTGCCGATTGGTCATACTTCCGGTCAATTATAACATAATCTCAGAATAAAAGCAAAGTAAAAAAACCTTCAGTTCCCATTGCTGTACGGATTAAGTGATTGCATACTCGCTGTGACAGATGTGATCGGTTCGGATGTGTTATTTCACTTTGGAATTTTCCGCCCTCTCTTGTAATGAACCCTTAAAAGTATATCTTTACTTCTCCGTCTTCTTAGCCGCAGATATCAATTTATTATATAACTCCTCACCCACGCACTGGATGGCATATTTGCACCATTGCACGCAGGATTGTATGTCGTTGTAAACCGTATAGCCGCATCTTTCACATTGGATCTCAATATCGGTGGAGAACATCTCCACTTCCGCTCCGCACTCGGGACATATTTTGATTTTAAGCTCCGGCGTTTTCAGCCCATCCGCACCGTGGCAGCCCGGCATACCATCACCTCCCTGCTTAGTATAGTATAGCATAAACCGGGCGTGTTGTCTGCTGCCTTCGAAATAAAATGGCGGAAGTATTATTTTCCATTATTCAGCCGATTGAAAAGCACAGCTTGCCGCAGGATCGGAACCCATGACGGGAAATTCCGTTTTACGGGGAAAAACGGGAAAACGGGAATTTTAAGGGTCGCTTTTAAAAATGTTTATTTTTTTATATAGACGTTGTTTTTCCATACACAACAGAGAAAAAATAAAAATACTTTGCAAAACCCCATTGATTTTCCCGTTTTCCCGTAAAATTCCCGAACCGTCAGATTCCGTCCGAAAAATCTCCTAAATCGCTTCCTGATATTTTTGTTCGTGAAAACAGAGATCTCTTTTTTGATCAATTCCGCTTTGAATGAATTGTATTGAATAAATAATATCTTTTTAAAACTCTGATCGCCCTCAGCGTGATCCATTTACTCTGTTCCCCCTGCTTCTCCGGCGGGATCAGCAGACTGTCCGTAATGGTTGTGTTTTCATTGTGCCATCTGCCCATTTCGTCCTGCTTCGAAATGATGAGGTTTATCGCATCGTCCATGCGGCTGTCATGAATGCCGAGTTCGGTTAAAATATCCGCTATTTCCAATACATCGGTCTGATACATCAGCGGAAAACCGAATTTCAGCCAACCGGGTTTGGAAGTTTTGCTCAAGTTATGGCTTTGCTTATACACATGGTGTATTAATATAAATTCGACAATTTTGTTGATGGTGTCGTTTACTTCACCTGTTCTTTTTTCCTGAGGGATGGCGCTCAGTCCTTTCAACACTTTCACCGCGCCCATAAAACAGGTGTGTTTACCCCAACACATTTCGAGTCTGTCATACGGCGGATTTTGCGGATCATTTTCAATCCCGTCATTGATACGCATATAGTTCGTAACCCAATGAATGGCTTGTTGCAGCCTCGGATCATCGATATAACCGAAACAGATTAAACTCCGTATCAAATTTCCGGTAAGGCACGGGATCACTTCGGTGATTCTCCCGCCGCCCTTTTTCGCCGAAGTGTTGATCGCAAACCCGCCGTCTTCGGTCTCCTGAGAATTTTTAAAAAGATATTCGCATTGTTCCGTAATCTGAGGGTTGACTTCGGCGCCCATTTCGGCAAGCGCAATCAACTGCCAAACAAGACCCTTGTATTTGTCGGTGTAAAACTTGGGATAGCTCTCAATATATGCGGGTTCCCGCTGTTTTCGGAGAATCTCGGGCACCATGCCGTATTGCATGATTTCACGTTTTGCCTTTTGTACATCCGAGTCGATTTCCGGCTTGTCCAGAATATCCCTCAGCGTAAAATAGCGCACCGAGGGATTTTCCTCTTCCGTTAACCAATTTGTCAGATCTGCTTTCAATAAAGATGTCCACTCATTCATTATAATCCCTCCCGGAATATGTCACACTACTCCGCTGCCGTTTTCGCGTAATAAAGACAGTGCTGCTTTTTGTTGTGATAAAAGATATCGTCCTCCCGTTCAATGCGCGTCATCCCGCATTTCTCCATCACGCGAAAACTTGCCCGGTTATTTTCAAACGCGCCGGCAATCACCGTGGAATATCCTTTTTGGAACAAGTCCTCAATCACAGCAGCCAGCATCTCCGTGGCATATCCCCGGTTATGAAAATCCGGATGAATCGCATAGCCGATTTCAATGCTGCCGTGCTCGATGCACACATCATTGACAAAACCGATCAATTCGTCTTGCAGGTATATGCCGTATTCATAATGTTCATCGGAATAGGAGTATTTTTGCAGCTTCCGAAACATCGCCACGGCTTCTGCCCTTGATCCGAAATCCGGAATCATAAACGTCTCCTTGATGGTTTCGTCGGTCAACAATTCGATCATTTGCTCTTCGTCGCAGTCCTCATAGGGTTTTAAAACCAATCGTTTTGTTGTCAGCATACCGTTCTCCCGTTTTTAGTTTTTTGCCGTTAAGTATGCCAAAAAGTTTTTCTAAAACAAATACCCGTTCTTTTTGCTCCCGAATCTGTCATTGATCTCGCGGATATTGGACACCATAAGATACGCTATGCTTTTATGCTGAACCAAACCAATGCGCCGCCGCGCTTGCTTGTTTCGGCCCAAATGTCAAAATCAATTTCAATAATTTTCCCTTGATCCGCAATTTCAACAATCGGACTGTAATGCGCAGTGTCAATTATGGTAACCCAGTGCCACGGATCAAGATTTTTCACCGCGCCATTGTCAAGATTTAAAAAAGCAATCGGGCAGTCAGCGGCATTTGCCGAGAAAAAGAACTCACTGATGCTCTCGTGTGTCGGTCTGAGGGGTTTTTGTTTGTGTATTTCCAATACATGCGATTCCAGTTTTACACCATGCTTTGCTGCATATTCCAGTGCGCCTTTTGTAAATATGCCAGATTTATTAACGCCGCCGAATCCGGGGGTTATAAAGCAAAACATCTCGGTCATCAGCGCAAAAAAATCAGCTTTTTCGGACTTTCCCTCATCGCAGATGCCGTTAAATCTCGATTTTTGAATGTACCACATCATGTTTGACGCAACTGTTGCTCCGCAGCCGGACATACGCTGCCACTTTTTTTCAAACCAAAATTGTGTGCCGCCAATCATGGAAATATTCTCAGTTTTAATTGTTAACAGTTCTTTGTTCAAAATGTTTATCTCCAATCGTTTGCTTTAAATTGGTTGCAGAACTTTGATAGAAATATCATTCCGTCAGCCCTTTGATCAAATTCCACAAACCTTGATAGTGACGCTGCTGATAGAGTTCGATGACCTCTTTGGTGGTGTGATCGGTCAGACAGCACTTACCCTCCTCATCCCCCGAAAACTCCAGATCAAAGCAGGGGATGCCGTATTTGCGGTAGACATAGGCCGGCAAACTGCCGTCGTTGCAGATATACCCCGGATCGGCGCCGCAGGGCTTATTGCGAAACCCTGTTTTAAATAAATCTACTACCTTTCGGCAGGACTGCCGATAAGCGTCATCTTCTTTTGCACAAGAAGCGGTATAAAAAGAATCGTCACAGATGCTCGCAAGGCAATGAAACGAAAGAACGGCGCGGGGTTTTACCTCCTCGATAAAGCGAATGACCGCTTTGGTCTCCTCTTCGGAATTCGGAAACGGCCCCCGATAGGTCTGCCCGCCGTATTGCGAGGTATCGTAGCCGTAGGTGTAGTCCACCGTGTTCCAGTCCGCGTCAAAGTTGCGGTTGATGTCCACGCCGCAGGGGTTGGTGCGGATATACTGGGGTTCGCCCAGAACCAAGCGCTCTCTGCTGTCGGCGTTGACCGTAGGCAGCGCCGCAATACCGACTTTACGCAGTAACTCTGAGTCATTTTCAAGCAATTTTCGGAGCGCGGGTAATATGAGTTCCGGCCCGGATTCCCCGGCATGTATGGTTCCGATCAAAGCGATCGGATGATTGCTGTTCCCCGCAATCAGGCCTTTGAGCGACTTTTTCATCGTGGTGAACCCGTACTCTTTGACCGTGACAAGCCCTTGAAACTCCGCCGACAGCTGATTCATCGTGTTGTTGATTTTCTCATAAGGCCACCAGACCGCCTCATCCCGCACTTTGACAAAACAGGGGCCGAACGGCGGATGGGCGTCCCCAAATACACCGACCCAATAACAGTAAGTCATGCCGATCTGAACGGGTTCGTCCGTGTAGAAATACCGCCTTTTATAAAAGAGCTCCAGCGTGCCCCGATAGAGAACCTCGGCCTGCTCGATTTGCGTGGAGTCAAAGTATTCCTCATAATCCTGACCGAAGGCAAACTCCGGCTCCGGTTTGCGGTAGATTGTAAAAACCGTGTCCGCCGGCATGGATTTGTCGTGGTAGACCGGCGTCGACTGCCAAAACGAGAGCAGCACCGCCCCGCTCACGACCTTTGCGGTCAGTTGGTAAAACAATTTTCTCGGCATAGGATTCTCCTTTAAACAATGGTTTAAAACAAGGCCAAACGCTTTCTTGCATGTATTTTGCTTATTGATCTTTTAACCCTGTATATCCACCAAAGAGTTTCATCACATTTTTTATATCGCTGATAGCTGATTTCATAAATGTCTGATCCGTTGACATTTCAAAGTTCAACGCAGTGCTTACGGCCGGATCCTCTCGAAATGTTCCGCTTATCATTGCATGACCTAAACTCTTCATCTCTAAAGTGAATTCTAAGTCACGTTCATACAAATGCTTGTATTCCGCTTTGCCTTTCAAATTTTGATAACATGCCTCCAAACCCTCAAGGAATCTATAAAGCACTCCCGTGGCAAAATAAAAATTATCATATCGAACAAAGTAACACCCAATATTTATATTGAGAATTCCTTTAACATCATATCCGCCTTCGATTGATGTATTATCGGGATATCCCAACACTTCGGTAATGATTAATTCGATTTTTCCGTTATTTCCGTTCAGACAAAATGCTTTGATAGGCAAATCCATCATTTTACCTCATAAACAGTTTTCAAATAATCATTTAAAATCTCGTCGATTAGTCTTCGGAAGAATTAAAAACATACAGGTCAATGTCTAAATCTGTCTCTGTTTCATAACAAAACTTTATTACCTCTCTATTGGGGGCTAAACATGGATTGATGTCGTTCACATATATGGAAGGGACTATCTCAAGAGTAAAATTAACATCGTATTGTTTTTTGATTTTGCAGAGAATATCTGTTTTCGGTATTAAGTCTTGTATCGTTTTCATCATTTGATTTTCAACGTAAACATCATATTCATCACATCTTCCGTATTCCCACAAAGAAAAATTATAAACAGTTCCATTTTTACGTAAATCACCGCTACGCCAAAATTCCAAAGGGACTAATCCTATAATTCCGGTGACAACATCGGGATCGAAATCACCGGTAATCTTAAAATAAGTATAACAGCAGTTACGCCCATTCCTCCAGTCGTCCATTTTGCTTTCCTTTCTGTAACAAATTTTACTCGGTCATATATATAGGTTTCAAATCCATCCTACGGCTTAACTGGCGGTAATGCGGTTATGAGAGGTTTGCCGAGATATTCGCTGGCTCTTTGAGCGTAATAGGTGTCATTGCCGTTTTGCAGAACGTATTCAAAAGCCGACGCCGCTTTTTCGGGATCGCCCAAACGGACGTATAAATCGCCCAAGTAATACTTTGCTGAAACTTTCATAAGCAGCGTTTTGTCTTTGTCAAAGAGCATATTTAAATAATCTTCTGCGCCGTTATAATTTCCTCTTGCCACATTGATTACGACATTTCCGAAGCTGTACAATCGTTCGTACCGTACATAATATTTTGTATCCAGCTTGGGATTTTTTAATGCCTCATTCAAATTTTTCAACGTATTTTCTGCGTAATCCAATTCATTTGTTCTTATGTAATATACCGCAAGGTTATTAAAGAAGCATACAGTATGCGAAGCCCCGTCTTTTGTGTCCGGAATTCTGCTCACCATATCCAAAATCTGTTTGCCAGCCGCGAAATCTCCGCTTGACAAATAGCCTGCGCTCAAATTTAATAAAATATAACTTCTTAAGTAATTGATATTTTCTTTTTCTAATGCCTTTTCATAAAATGCAATGAAATCTTTGGTATTGCATTCATCGTTCAGCGTTGCGTTCATATTTTGGGTTAATTTTACTCCATATATATTGGCGATCATACCCGCAATAATCATCCAAACGGGAATTGCTATAATATAGAGCAACCCAATGGGATAATTATTCCAAATTAAAGCGGCAATCGGAATAATACCGAGCATTGTCAATACCCAATATAACGCATAGGACCTTTTAAATAATTTAAGCATATGTGTTTTCATATCTCCGTTCGATTAATAGATTTAGTTCCCAAATCCTAACAACTCCATTATAAATGTTTGGAGTAAAATGTCAATATACGGTGAAAACGCTCCTTTTTTCTCCCCATCTCGCGTGTTTATCACCGATACCACTGCGCCTGCGCCTGAACCATTTCGGGGTATACCCCGTTTTTCTGGATCAGTTTGTAAACAAGGTGACTCGAAGACATACCCTCACGCCCATGTTTTCCAAACCTCCGGCGCGTAGCCGACAGTCGCTTGCTTGCCGTTGCGGACGATTGGGGTTTTCAGGAGTACTTGATTTTCAAGGATTTTTTCTTCCTTTGCCTCCTTGGTCAGGTACTTATAAAGTGCCAATAAATCCTGATCCTTGCAGTTCTCGTCAACCAGCTTTTCATAACCGCCGACGGCAGCTTTCACACTGTTAAACTCACCGCGGCTCATGGGCTTTTCCTTCAGGTCAATGAATTGCACCTTGATTTTGCGCTCGCTGAAATACCGCTGCGCTTTCTTGGTATCAAAACATTTTGAGATCCCGAAAATCTGTATATTCATACGAACCTCCGTTTTATTACGTAATTAGTGTCAGTAGGACGGCAATCGGATGGAAGTCGCCGGTATAGAAACTCAATTACCTGATCACAACACTTCTGTCTTTAAAGAACGGATTTTTTCGAATCTCAAGAGAATAGAGATATGGGTATTCCGTGTGCAGATGCCTCATGTATTCAACCCATTGTATGAGTAGGGCTTTATATGCTCTTTTCAGATCATTTGAAATGTGCGCCATATCGGCGCTGCACCCCTCTTCGAATTCACTTCTTGCCGTTAATTCTTCCATCACATGAAAAACCGAAAGGAGCATATCCGTAAAAGTATCGTGCTCCAAAAGATTCGGGTTTTCAATGATTTTCATCAAAAAGTCTCTCTTGTTTTTCATCAGCTCTTTCAAAGTCCCCAGTTGCTTTGCGCTGCAATCAATTTGTATATCTGCATTCAGCAGGTATTTTACGGTCTTTGAAAAAACACTGTCAGACCAATCTGTCTGTACATCCAGCTTTGACCTGATCTCGTCACAGTTCTTGCTGAAGACGGCCAGATTCATCAGGATTTCTGTACCTGCTTCACTGAAAAACGCGTTAATCACCACGCTGATTTTTTTCAATCTCTCGGCTTTTTCACGGCTTTTCAGGTATTTGCCGAGTACGATCGTAACAATCGCGATCTGAAGCGGAAGGAAGGCGAGATCTTGAAACAGGTAGAATCCTGTGTCGCGGGGAGAATCAAAAATTATCATTTGAACGGCATATACAAGCACTGAAAGCAGTACCAGAATGATAACGATGATCAAATTTGAATTCGACTTTTTCATATTGCTTTCCTATCTTCCAAACACCCTTCGGTTTTCTTCCACACCTTGCTAATCCGTACTCAATAAATAAACGGAATGATCTTGTATTTCACCTTTTGGGTGTATTGATCCCAAAGGTCTCCGTATTTTTCTTTGCAAATCTTGTCGTCGTCGACTTGGCGAGAAAACATCAACCCGATGTAATACGCCGGATACAGCCATACCGGCCAAACCCCGATGTAACCGGCGGCAAGGGCGATCGCAAGCGCCTGAATGATCTCCCCAAAATAATTGATGTGGCGGCTTGCGCCCCAAAAACCGCTCGCAAGCAGGGTCTTGCTGCCGTTACTGAGCACCTCGGGGGTCATCCAAAGAAATTTTTTGTCGGGCTGCGTTTTAAAGTAATACTTTTGCATATTCGCGCCGCGTGTGAACACCCACCCAAAGAGGAAGAGTACGCCGAAGAGCGCGGTCAGCCACACGGGATGACCGGGATCGGGGAGGTTTGCAGTAAACCAAAGCGCAACCGCATAAAAATAGGGGTAAAACGCCAAACAGCCGAATCCCAATTTGAACCCGACCCGCTCGGCGATAAAATCGTATGTCCACAGATGCACTTTTTCAAAGATGAGATACTCAAAGCAAAACCAGGTCAGCATCGCGCAGCCGAGCAGGAACCCGTAGTTGATATTTTGCACGTTCAATACGTGATACGCCGCAAACGAAAGCACGTTCAGCTGGAGCATCACCGCGCCGATCAGATACAGCCACAGCTTTGCATCGACAAAGCCGCCTTTTAATTGCGGGTTTTTGACCCTGCCAAATCAAAGGTCCGCTAAGAACGATTTGCCCGTGGACGGATGTTTTAAAACCATGTAAAAAGAGTAAGTAAGCCCGATGATGACCCCGCCGATCAGACACAGCCAACGGTTGTCATACAGCCACGTGTAAGGGACAAAGTTAGTATACCCAAGCAGAAACCAAATTAGGATGCTTGTCCAAAGCACGAATTTTCCGTTGATCCGATAAGTCAAGACCTCGCCCGTCGTTTCGTTTTTGACATATCCCCTGACCTTTTTAGACGGGATGATAACGTGCAGCAGCGTGATGCCCGCGTAAACGATCAGCGGAGTCACCAACCCTAAAAATATCTTCATGACAATCCTCCCGTATTCTTCGACATGAGATTGATGGCGGCTTTTCGGCTCAAAATTCTGGAGAGCACAAAACGGCCGATTTTGTTCGTGACGCCGGGAATGATGATAGGCCCTCTGCCCAACGCGTTCAGCGTCTGCTCGGCGGCTTCGCTTGCTTCCATCGTACCCGGCGCCGGTTTGGCCTTTTCGGCCTGTTGATAACCGGGCGTCAGGATCGCGCCGGCACAGCAGGCAATCACATCAACACCGTGCGGTTTCAGCTCTTTCCAAAGGCCTTCGGCCAATATGGCGTTAAATGATTTTGTCGCCGCATAAGTCGCGAGGTTCGGGCTGCCCTGCCCTCCGGCGAGCGACGACATCAGCACAATGCCACCTCGTTTTTGTTGAATCATCGGCTCGGATAAGAGTTTTGTCAGCAGCAGCGGCGCTTTCACGTTCACGGCTGCGGCAAGCGCCAAACGATCTTCGCCGGTGTTTTCGAACAGGCCGATCGGAGCGTATGCGGCATTGTAAATTAACAACCCAATCGAAACATTCAAAGCGACGATCTGTTGTTTCACATTTTCAAAATCCGCCATATCCGCCGCAACGGCAATCACATCGATGTTATATGTATCTCTCAGCCGGGCCGCCGCAGCTTTGAGCCGCTCTTGCTGACGGGCAATTAAAACCAAGTTCAATCCCCGCTTTGCAATCGCCTCGGCATACGCAAAGCCCAATCCGTCGGAGCCGGCCGCGACCAACGCGTACGGCCCGTATTTTTCTTTGAATGGTGCGGTTTTCATCAAATTCACCTTGCCCTCACATCCCAAAAGGCTATGCGCTGCGGAAACCCACATATTTTAATTCAAAAACAATAAGAACTATCATGCGTTGATTATATAATATTTTTTTTATTATTACCATACTTTCCGGTAATTTCTTCTCTTCGCATCCCGCTTTTTAAATCGTTTCTGTTGCGGCTTCTATTTCTCCGCGGTCTCCGGTAATAAGGTCGTATCTTCTCAAATAAAAAATTATTTGCTTAACCGTTTAAGATCGCGAAGCAGATTCGACGCGCCGTCAAAAACATAACCGACATCATTGCCCGAAAAAATCATTTTTGCGCCGCGCTCAAGCCATTCGGACATAATATCCGGGTCGTAGCCGAGAGATACGCCAAATAATTTGCCGTGCCTGCGCATAACTTCTCCGATGCGGTCGTAAATCTGCGTCATATCCGGGTGATCGTATCGTCCGATGTGCCCGGCGGAGCCGGAGAGATCGTTCGGTCCGACAATGTATCCGTCGACCCCTTCAACCGCGGTTATTTCCTCGAGATTATTAACCGCATCGATATGTTCGATCTGCAAAAAACGCTGTGTCCTGCGGTATAAACGATCAACATAATCGGTCTTGTCAATGCCGCCGTAGTTGAGTGCGCGCAGCGGGCCGTAGCCGCGTTCTCCATTCGGCGGATATTCGCAGGCGGAAACGGCGGCGCGAGCTTCATCGGCGGTTCTGATATCCGGGAATATAATTCCGTCCGGCCCCATATCAAGCACAGGCTTTGCCAATACCTTTTCGTTCCACGGTATCCTGACTATCGCAGGCGTTCCGCCCGCGCGGGCTGCAATCAGATTGTTTTGCAGGCTCTCGATTCCGATTGCGGTATGCTCCATATCAATCCAAAGCAAATCGAATCCGATCTGCGCGAGACATTCAGTGAGCGGCGGAGCGCCGCAGAATACGTGTGTTCCGTAAAGGATTTCCCCGTTTGCCAACTTTTCATTTATCCGAAAAAGTCTGTCCATTTTCATTATCTTCTAATAATCTCAAGCGTTCTGTGCATCACGTCCACCTGAGAATTTTCCCCCGGCTTAGAGTCCGCGTTTGTACACATCTCGGAATACTGTATCAGCAGAAAATTTCTTCCGGCATCATTTAGCAGCAGATTGTTTGAATAGTAGCAGCCTCCGCTCTTATCACCTGCGAACGAAGCTTCGCTCCAGGTGCAGCCGTCAGTTGAAAAATAGAAAACAAAACCGTTTGCATTCTCTCCGCGTCCGTGCAGAACATAAACCCCATCAATCAGTGCGGTCTGAGGATTGCGGATTCCACGGTTCAGATAGCATGGCTCGACATTTTGCCATGTTTTTCCGAGGTCGGAACTTATAGCGTGGTCCATATGCCGTTCGTCGTTCACATTGTAGGCATAAGCGTGAAGAATACCGTTGCCGTCGCACAGAATCGAACCATAACCCCTGCCGATTCCGTCGATGGGAAGTTCGGTTTCGCAGAAATCCGCGCCGTTGTTTTCGCTGATAAATACGGAATACTTGTGCTTTGGTCCGCTTCCGATGAAATGCTCATTCTTGAATTCAAGAAAAATAACCTTGTCTCGGACAGTCAGAACGTCATAAATTCTGCCGGGATAAGGCGATACCTCAAACGGCTTTCCCCAGGTTTCACCGCCGTCGCGGCTGCAAACCGCCATCGGTGTTAGCCACGGCTCGCAGCAGACCGGTTCAAGCATCGTGTTTCGCAGACAAAAAGCCAAAATACTGCCGTCCCCGCAGGTTACCGCTTTCTCGACCGAAACGGTGAAAACACCGTCAAGGAACGCCTCACGTGAAAACGGAAGCACGCGGGGCTCGGAATAGGTTTTGCCGCAGTCTTCCGTTATGCGGTATTCGACAAATCCGTAGGCCGAGTGTCCGGCTGCGCGTACTGCGGAGCAGCTCGAGTTGAAATCGATGAATTTTCCCTCAGCAAATTCGGTCATCGCGTGCGTCATGTGTCCGCTTCTCCGACGGGCCAAGTTATCCACATAAACTTCCGGATCGGAGAGTCTGATTACGTAATCCTTATAATCAATACTTAACATAAATTATATCCCTTTCATATTTTGCCGCTTCTTTCGCAGAACCGGTCTGCGTGATTTTATTATAGCATCACAATCGCCTGATAATAATTAATAATCGGCAGTAATAATATAATAAATTGCACATTTGCACGATTGATGCGGTTGACACTATGACAATAAAATAGTTTAATATTATTGCGGCAATCAAGAATTTTACCGCAATAATACTGAAAATCGGGAGACTGAGATGTAATGGAGAGTAATATCAAAAATGTCATTTACATCAATTCTATAGAATTTGACGATATAACCGATAAATTCGATTATGCGGAATATAAAAACGCGGATTCCATGCTTACCGTCACGCACAGGTACGACGGAATAAGCGAGAAGCATCTGCAGAACTCCCTTCACGCGCACAGCTACTACGAATTTGAGCTTGTGTACGGAGGAATGGGTGTGCAAATTCTGAAGAAATCATCATTCAGTATGTCTCGCGGCTGCGCGTACCTCAGAACGCCGAACAACCTCCACACCACGCATCAGGACGAAAACAACAAGTTGAAATCGTACAATATACGCTTCTCGGTGGATTTTATACCAAAGGAGTTGGCAGCGAACCTCATGACGGAAGACAACGCTCTCTACGTAAAATTCGATGAAAATGAGCTTGACGCGCTGATTGAAAAAATCAAGTGTCTCGCCTCCGAAATCAAAAACTCGGATTTCTATTCTCCCTCCGTTCTTTCCGCTGTTTTCTGTGAAATATTAGTCGCTTTTATCCGCAAATATCATTTAACCGCCAACAGAAATTCAAGCTACAGCCGCCATGTGCAAAGCATAATAAATTATATAAACAGCAATTATCGTAAGAAACTCAGTGTAAGCGAGCTGGCTGGGATTTTTCATCTCAACCCGCATTACATGGGCAGTCTGTTTATTCGTGAAGCCGGACGAAGCATTTCGGAGTATATTCTCGAGCTGCGCTTGATTCTATCCGTTCAGCTTCTCATGAGTTCCTCCCTGTCAGTCAATGAAATTGCGTTCGAGTGTGGCTTTAACACGCCTGCCTATTTCATCGTCAAATTCCGAGAGCGATATGGAGCGCCGCCAAAAAAATACATGAACTTGTACTCTCGCCAAGCCCCAAAAAGCTAAAACATCTTTTTTATACACTCGCGAACCGCCGACATCTAAATCGCTCTGCTACAAGGGTTAAGGTTTGTTTCAATATGTTCTCACAAAACAAAAAATCACATGACGGGAACAAGGCGACCAGTAACCATGCAGGACGCACAACATTGATCGATAAACGGCAAAGCGGCGGGCGTTTTTCGCCCGCCGCGCAATGCGGTTCATATGGAAAGGACTTAAACTAAAAGGTCATTCAAACAAATAATTTTACTGCCCTGGCTTTCATAATAACGCAGCATTTCATCAATTTTCCGTTTATCATAACTGGTAATGCAATCCGACAGGACAGTAACGCCGTAATTCGCTTTGCACAAGTTGTAACAGGTTGATTTCACACAAGCGACGGCGTCTGCTCCTGCTATGTAGAAATCGCATATTTCATTTTTACTGATAAAGTCCGCAAATTCCTCGCTGGTCAATGCGTTACCTTTGTATTTTGTAAAAATATTTTCAGAGACCATTTTCAGGTCCGAAACGAATTCGGACCCAATGGTATTGGGCTTAAAAGTCCTCGTGCCGTCTGATAAATTTTCATGTCTGATATAAACAACATGAATTTCCTGATTGACTGCCCAATCGATCGCTTGATTGATATTGCCGATCACATCTTTATAATTCTTTGTGATGTCATTTTGAATATCGATGATGACTAAGGCTTTTCTCTGCATGGTGTTTCCTCCTGATCGACTCTACAAGCACTTCCATTTTTGTAAAGAAGGCTGCTTCCGACAGCTTTTCAATCCTGCCGGAAGCAACGCGACATTACATTTCGGTTCGTAAAAAACCGTTACCTTTTATTCAGCCATTCCAGCAAAGGTGCGAGGTTTTTTTCATTTACGCCGTCAAAACCGTTTTCGATGACAGAGATGGATTCTTCGGTTTTCTCGTCTTTGTCTTTACGGTTTTTCAGCATCTTTATAAACATGGTCATCAGGATTTTGTCCATGCCTTTTAACTCTTTCAGCGGAAAGCATCCGCCGCGCAGATAAAAAAACGGTATGTTTTCGATTTTATTCCTTGCGATAACCGTTTCGGTGTCGGGCTCGGCTGCGTATTGAAAGCCGGGGTCAGCATCGGCGACCGTGTGACCGTCGTCGGCGCGGGATCGATCGGTTTAAATATTTGCGCCGCCGCAAAGGCCGCTGGGGCACGGCATGTCGTCGTTGCGGCGAAGACCCGCAAAAGGTTGGAATACGCCGCCTCCGTAGGAGCGGACGCGGTTATCGCCACTGAAGAATGTGATCTGGCGCAGGGAGCGGCTGCTTATCATCCCGGCGGCAGCGATATCGCGATAGACGCCACAGGCAGCGAGAATTGTATACAGGCCTGCCTCAAGCTTGTCCGCCCCGGCGGAACCGTGGTGCTGGCCGGTTACGGCGGATACCGAAATATGCAGATTGTCATGGATGAGGTCCATATCAAAAACCTGCGCGTCATCGGTGCGGGAAACAACTGGAACGTGATTGAAAAAAGCCTGTCTCTGCTTGAGTCGGGCAGAATAAAAACAGAGCAGCTTGCCACCTATCTGACAAACCTTGATGACTGGCAAGCGGCTTTGGACAAAACCGAAAAGCGGCCGGAATGTTTTGTCAAATCCGTATTTGTCTTTTGAAGCGGATGGAGCTTTTTATGAATGAGTGGATACTCGGCTGCGACATCGGCAGCTCATCGGTCAAAGTCATCAAGGTTTTGAAAAACGGGGAATATGAGGTTTCAAAAGCGGCGTGCCGGAATCCGGAAGCGGCCGGAAGCTATTGGGACAGCCTTGTGTCGGCAGTCCATGAGTGCGTAAACGACCAAGGCGGCCGTGTCAAAGCCATCGCTCTGACCGGCCAGGTGGGCAGTTATCTGTTTTTTGATAAAAACCACCCATCCGCCGCCTGCCCGGTTTGTTCCTGGCAGAAAGCCGACGCGAAGCCTGCGTTGGACGAACTTTTATCTCGTTTCGACCGGGATTTTTTTCAAAGGGAAATCTCTATGCCCCACCCCCCGCTTGAATCCTATCCGCTGCCTTTTTTACTGAGCCGCAAAAAGCGGGAGTTTTCTTTGAATGAGGAGACCATGCTGTTGTCGCTGAAAGATTATATTTTCTTTCGGATGACCGGCGAATTCATCTCGGACCCCTGCACATGGAGAGGGCTCTGCGACAAATCGGGATATTACAGCCGTACATTGCTTGACTTTGCGGATTTTCCCGAAAGGCGGCTGCCTCTGCTTGCCGGGTCTGAGGAAAGTGTCTGCTGTCTCGCTTCTGAGGCCGCCGGCGAACTCCGGCTGACGCCCGGCATTCCGATTTATACCGGCTGCAACGATTTTTATGCCGGACTGCTTGGCAGCGGCGGTGGAGATGAAAACTGCTATTATGATGTTACGGGTACTTCCGAACATTTCGGTTTTCTGACAGACCGTTTCGAGGATGCGCCCCTGCTGATTACAAGCCCTTTTTTTGACAAGTTTGTCTGTTACGGCGTAACGGCTTCAAGCGGCAGTTCGCTTGAATGGGCGCGAAAGCAGTTTGCGCAGACCGCCGCGGAAGCCGCGCAGGATGCCCCTGTCTTTCTGCCCTATCTAAACGGCGAACGCACGCCGCTTTATAACGGCGGCGCGAGCGGCGTCTTCTGGGGGTTGAGAGCGCATCATACCTCTGCCGATCTGACCAGAGCGGTCATGGAAGGTGTCGTTTTCAGCCTTGCGCACATCAAAAGCCTGCTGCCAAAGCGAATAACGACGCCGAAATACATTCGGGTGTCGGGCGGAGCGGCGGCGATAGACAGCATGAATCACCTGAAAGCCGATATATTGGGGCTGCCGATTCTGGTGTGCGGCCCGGAAAGCACCGCGCTGGGGGCCGCGATGATTGCCGCGTTAGGCGAAAGCTGGTTTCCTGATTACCGGTCCGCCGCGGCTTGCTGGGTATCGGCCAAAACGATCGAACCCATGCCCTTGAATATCGATTATGAACGCAGGTTTCGCGACTACCTGCGGATTTTCGAGGCAATGGGGCTTTATCTTTCTGACAGCGGAAAGGATAGAAGGTAATTATTTATGGCGATGTGCGTTATTTTCGGAGCCGGAAAGATCGCCCGCGGTTTTATCGGGCATCTTCTGTTTTTAGGCGGACACGAATTTATCTTCATTGAGAAAAACCGCCCTCTTTGCGATTTGATCAACCAAAAAGGACGGTATACCGTAAACATCCTGGGGGCGCCGGAGAAAAACTGTGTGGTAAAAGGCGGGCGCGCCGTTTGTTTTGAAGACACCGATGAGGTGTTGGACGCGCTGTCAAAAGCCGATTTGATTTTCACCGCGATGGGAGGAAAAAACCTTGATTCCTTCTGCGGCATATTCTCAAAATATCTGAACGGCTGTAAAGCGGATCGGGGAAAAAACCCGAACATCATCACCTGTGAAAACTGGAAAGAGCCGGCTCGTTTTATCAAAGACAGGACGGCGGAACTGTTGGGCGCTTGTGCCGACAAGTTGAAAAACATCGGATTTGCCGAATCCGTTGTCATGCGATCCGCCATCGAGCCGAGCCCGGAACAGCTTGAGATCGATCCGCTGTGCGTCAACGTGCAGGATTTCTGGGATCTGCCGGTAGATGAAAAGGCATTAAAAGGCCGTCTGCCCGCGATTCCCTGTCTGCGTCCCGTAGAGAATTTCAACGGATTTCTGGAAAAGAAATTTTACACTTACAACGCTGCCAACGGCACCGTGTCTTATCTCGGCGCTCTGATGGGGTACCGGTATATTCACGAAGCAGCGCGCGATGATTTCATTTTAAGAATACTGTCCGGCGTATACAGTGAGACCGGATCGGCGCTCAGTAAAAAGTACTCGATCTCCGGGGAAGAGATGAAAGCCTTCGCGCAGTCCTCGCTGAACAAACTGCAAGATCAAAACATCACGGACTACATCGAGCGCAACGCCCGCGACCCCATGCGCAAACTGGGTCCCGACGACAGGCTTGTCGGCTCGGCCCGACTCTGCCTGCAGCACGGCGTCACTCCATGTCATCTGGCCGTGTCTGTTGCCGCCGCAATCCACTATACGTCCGAAGGCGACCGTTCTGCGCAAGAGCTTGCCGAACTGAGACAAAGCCGGGGGACGGGCGGGGTTCTTCGGGAGGTGTGCGGATTGGAGCCGGGCACCCCCTTGTATGAGCTGGTGCTGGAAAAAGAACAGATGCTGCGTGAACTCGGATTGATCCAAAGGGGTTGAAAAGGATGGATAAAAACCTGATTCGAAATATGCCGGACGGTTTTTTGTCTGTGCGGTATCTCGGACAAGCGGGATTTTTACTGCAGTCCGGCGGGGTAAGCGTCGTGATTGACCCCTATCTTTCGGATTCTGTGGACCGGAGCATCCCGAACGCGGGATGGAAAAGAAAATATCCGGCCCCCATAAAACCCGAAGATCTGAGAGATGCCGATATCGTGCTGCTCACCCATTCGCATTTGGATCACACAGACCCCGATACCGCAGAGCCTCTCTATCAAGCGGGCAGTTCGCTTTTTATCGCTCCGCATGAAGTGGTCGGGGCGTTGAAAAGCCGGGGCTTCTCCGACAGCAGAGTCGTCGCTTTGGACGATCTGCAGTCAATGAACCTAAAAAGCACAACCGTAACCGCCATCGCCGCCGCTCATGAAGAGCTTCATTTCGACTTACAGGGGCATATCTGCGAATTGAGTTATCATATCACTTTCCCGGGCGGCATTTCGGTTTTTGCGGGCGGGGATATGTCTTTTTATCCCGGATTGCCGGAGAAAATACCGCGCTCTCAACTTGCGTTTCTGCCAATCAACGGCAGGAGCTTTCAACGCGCGCAAGCGGGCATCATCGGTAATCTCACTTTTGATGAGGCGGCAGACTTATCGGCGTTGCTTGAAGTCAATATGGTGATTCCCTCTCATTTTGATTTATATGACATCAACGGCTGCAATCCGGCCTGGTTTGCCGATTATATGGAAACGCACCATCCCGGCAGAGCGTATCACATCATGCAGCCGGGAGAACAATTCATCTTTGCGCCGGATTCAGAATAGGGGGAAACATATGCAGAGCACGGTGATTATCGGCAGCGGACAGACAGGGCGCGGATTCATCGGCAGGCTGCTTTTTTTAAGCGGCCTCCCTTTTACGCTGCTTGACACCGACCGGGAATTGGTGAGCGGTTTACAGCAAAAAGGCCGATACTCCGTAATCTTTTTCTCAACCGGTCAAACGGTGCATGTATCAGGTTATCAGGCCTTTCAAACGGATTGTGAACAAGCCGTGAAAATACTCGAAAAAGCCGAGAATATTTTTATCTCCGTCGGAGCTGAAAATTTGGAAGCGGCCGCCCGGTATTTGGCGCAATCCCATGCCGCGCCGAAAAACATCATCCTTTGCGAAAACGCAGCGGATCCCGCCGGGAAGCTGCGCAAAGCGCTTGAATCCTTTGGCGCAGACAGCCGCGCAAATCTTGTTGAAGCAGCAATATTTTGTACCACCGTCAATGCCGGGCCCGGCTCTTTGGATATCCTGTCGGAGGACTACAGCCGCTTGCCCTACGATTCAACCTGTGCGCAGGGAGCCCTGTTCGATTCGGCTTTTTTCGAACCTTCAGCGGATTTTTCGGTGCTTCTGAAGCGAAAGATCTATACTTACAACGCAGCCAGCGCGATTATCGCCTATAACGGCTGGGCACTGGGATATTCGTCTTTCGCAGAGGCGGCAGGCGACCCGGCGGTGCTCGGCATGCTGCGAGATTTCTATGCCGGTATCAACCGGGCCATTACGGCCGAATACGGCATTGAACCGAAAGAGCAGCAGGAATTTGCTGATATGTCGCTGAAGAAATTCACCAATCCCCTGATTGCCGACAGCATTGAGCGCAACGCCAGACAACCCCGGCGAAAACTGGGGCCCGACGAAAGGATTGCGTTTCCGCTGAAGCTTCTGACGAAATACGGTTTTGACAGTAAAGTGCTCTGCCGTACAGCCGCGCTGGCCGTGCTTTACGGCGAACGCTGCGAACCCGAATGGGTGACGCAGTTCGGCAGGGGTAACGCCGGTCAAACATTTTCAGCCCTCAGTAAAATCTGCGATCAATCGGTAGCGGAAAGTGTTGACGCCGAATATGCAATATGCGGCAGCAAAATCAATATTTTATAAATAACAGTTTGAATATCTTCAGGGAGATGAATGATTATGCCGACCGAAAAACCAAGGTATACATTGATTTTAGACGAAAAAATGCTCAAGGAAATCGATGACTTTCGTTTTGAAAACCGTTATCGCAGCCGTTCAGCCGCCACTCACGAATTAATTCGTATCGGGATCACGGCCTTAAAAAATCAAGGAAAAAACCCGGAAAAGAAATAAAATCGGTTTGTTTGAGGGCGTTTTATCGCCCTATTGGTTTATGATTTTTTAACAGCTCCCGCCTTTCATGATTTCATTAATTTTCCGTTATATATTGACATAATGCGTATCATATGAGATAATATGGCAAAACATGGTGCTTAGAAAAATCAGTTTTTATCCAAAATTAAAAAACAAACGGCCCTAACAATACATAAAGATTCAATCGGATCGCCGGGAGTTTTAAAGAATTTCATAAATGCATTATATTAATCTATGAGGCTGATTCAACTGAAATCGATATTTTGAAATCGATGGTATTACCCCGGTGGAAGTAAAATGATTTGCTGAGGTTGAGGAAAAAAATGAGGGCTCAAAACGTGTCTTTAAAGAAATTAAGTATCTTTATCGTTCTTGTTTTATTGGTACAGTTTTTTTCAATTGAAATTTTCGGGGTGAACGACACCGCCGCTCCTACCCTTGTTTCTGGTGATTATTCCTATGTCTTGTCAAATAATAACGAAATCGAAATTACCAACTATTCCGGCAATAACCCCCAAGTCAACGTTCCTCAGACAATCGACGGGTACAAGGTCATAACAATCGGCAATAGCGCTTTCGCAAATAAATATTTTATCCAAAGCATCAGCCTTCCGTCCACGATCACCGAAATCGGTGATTCGGCTTTTTTCAGATGCACGGGGCTTTCTTCGGTAACGCTGACGGACGGGCTGATTAAAATCGGATCAAGCGCATTTTCCGGCTGCAAAGAATTGAAAACTTTATCGCTGCCGGACAGCGTAAAATCTATCGGCAGTTATGCGTTTGAATATTGCATAAGTCTGGAATCCATCAATTTCCCCGCATCGTGGGCTGCCGTGACAAGCGAAACCGATAATTACGGCAATATTTTCAGTTATTGCAAATCGTTAAAAACGATAAAAATACCGGAAGGCGTCAAAAAAATCCCGGATTATGCTTTTAGCGGCGCTTTGTTTTTTGAGGACATTCCTTTACCGTCTTCATTGACCGAGATCGGACATCATTCTTTTTATGAATGTACAAAGCTGACCTCGGTCACTTTCCCCGACAAATTGACAATGATCAATGATTACGCGTTCACCTACTGTTTCGGATTAACCTCGGTCAAATTTCCCGGGAATTTAAAAACCATCGGAAAAAGCGCTTTCAGCAATTGCATAGGCCTGACATCGTTGCAAATTCCCGACGGCATAACAACCATTGAGAATTTAACGTTTTATGAATGCAAAGGGCTGATCTCGGTCATTCTTCCCGATACCGTCAAAACAATTTCCACCAGTGCTTTTTCATATTGCACGGAACTTGTTTCGATAAAAATGCCCGCATCATTGACTGTTATCGACAATTCGGCATTTTGCGGGTGCGAAAGCCTGACGAGCATCATTATCCCGAAAAGCGTTTCGTCGATTGTTTACGCGGCATTTTCGGGTTGTAAAAATCTGAATTCGGTTACAATTTCGAACAACTTGATTTCGATTGAGGATTATGTATTTGATAATTGCGAAAAGCTCACAATCTACGGATATTCCGGTTCAAACGCACAAAATTACGCGAAAAATAAAGATATTCCGTTTGTAATACTTGAAAACAGCGGAGAAACTGCTTCTGTTTCGACGGATTCACAGGCTGTTTCTTCGGAAACCGGCCAAAGCAAAACACCGAGCCTGACCGCCGCATCGTCAGACCCTTTGACACAACCGGCCGCAGTCTCCTCAGCTTCGGTAATCCCAACCGCTTCGACGATTGATTTTTTCATTCGAAAAAGCGTTGATAAAGAAACGATTGACGTGATTTATATTGCCGCCGCTTTGATTGTCATTGCGTTTTTCATCATTTTTTTCAAATTAAAGCGCAGGCGTTAAGCAGCCGAAAAATGTTTTGTGCGGCAAAAACGCCATGCTGCTTTTTTCGACTTATTTCGACTTTTATTAAACATATCCATATTTTTTTATAATTCGCCCTGCGATTTGTAATATTTGTATTGCATTATAGCCAACAGAGTGATATAATCCTATTATCGTCTGGTAACAAGCCCCAAAAAACTGAATAGGGCTTATTAATTATTATCTGGAGAAGTTATAAAAATGATTGAAGCGATCAAACCCGGCAATAACAGACAGGAAGAGACAGAAATCGACCTTTTAGTGATTTTGAAATTGCTCAAAAAGAGAATATGGATTATTATCGTTGCCGTAATTTTATGTTCCGGAATTGCTCTCGGTTATACCCGCCTATTCGTGAAACCGTCTTATCAGGCAGGCGTCATGATCTATGTCAACAACAGTTCCATCTCGGTTGGCGGAGCGTCATTCAGTATCTCCGATGCGCAGATTTCAGCCGCATATAAACTCGTCGATACTTACCTCGTCATTCTGAAAGCCCGTTCCACACTTGAAAAAGTCATCCAGCTCGCCAATACCGATTATACTTATGAGCAATTGCTTAAAATGGTCGAAGGGGAAGCGGTTGACTCAACCGAAATTTTCAGAGTCCGCATTACCTCCCATTCCCCCGTCGAAGCGGCGTTGCTTGCAAACACAGTCGCGCAAGTATTGCCTCAGCGAATATCCGAAATCGTCGTCGGCAGTTCGGTGAAGATTGTCGATAACGCGGTCATACCGACGGAGCGTATCTCTCCCAGCTACACCAAAAACACCGCGATCGGATTTTTAATCGGCCTTGTTCTCAGCACGGCATACATCATCATCAATAACCTGCTGGACACCCGGATCACTTCAAAAGATTATCTTACCCAGTCCTATAACATTCCGGTTATCGGAATTATTCCAGATATTCACGAGCATTCTGACGACGAATACAGCTATTACTACCGTTCCCGGAAAGCATCTCCGAAAACAAAAGCAAATTAGAAAATGTGAGGTAAAATGCGTTGGACTCCAACATATTGCAAAATGAAAAGACCGCAGATGACAAGCCGATTGTTTCATCAAAACATTCCATCGGAAAGAACCTGAGTTTCCCGGCTTCCGAGGCTTATAAATCGTTGAGAACGAATCTGACTTATTCCTTTACGGATTATGAGGGCTGCCGGATTATCGGCGTCACCAGTACAGACAGATTTGAAGGTAAGACCACGACATCCATAAACCTCGCCTATACCCTTATGGAATCGGGCAAAAAAGTCCTCCTGATTGAGTGCGATCTACGCCTGCCCACTTTTTCCGGGGCTCTGAAAATCCCCGCGGTACCGGGGCTTTCGAACATCTTGATTAATCCGAGCAAAAACCGGCTTAATTCTCTGGTCTGTTACAACAACACCAATTTATTCTTTTTGCCTGCCGGAGATATTCCGCCGAACCCTTCCGAGCTGCTTGCCAGCAAAGCGATGAGCGAACTGATCAATTATTACGCTTCGGTCTTTGAATACATCATCCTCGATCTGCCCCCCACGCTTGCGGTAACCGATGCGACAATCGTATCGAAATACACCAACGGAATCATCTACGTCGTCAGGCACAATATCACCGATCGGCTTCGGCTGCGGGATTCCATGTATCAACTGTCACTGATCGGAGCGCGCATTCTCGGTTTTGTTTATAACGATTCCCCAAGATCGGAAACGAAGCAGAATAAACGGTATATCGAAAATTATTACAAAAAGAAAACAGCAGATTAACACAAAATCCCGGAGCAATGCATTCACGAAGAGCACGCAAAACGAAAGGAAGGTCACTATGTTGAAAAAAGTCGTCTCCATTTTAGCTGTCATCCTCCTCATTCCCTGCCTGGCTTTTGCCGCAGCCGCAAGCACTTTCACGCAAAGCGTCCAGGCCAAAGACGCGCCGAAACTTGTCTCCAATAAAAGCGGCTCAAGCACCGTATACGGGGAACTCCTCGACAAGGACGGGAAACCGACGAGCCAAATCACCGACGGCGGAAAGATCGTCATCACTCCTTTGTCGCAGGCAGACAGTTCTGATCCCGACATCAAGAACTCCTTGAAATCCGCCTACAATAAAATCAAAGATGCCGTGTCTCTTTCCTCTCTGATCAACGGCCTTGCCGACGCGATCAATAAACTGGACCCGGACTTTTCGGTAAAAGACCTTGTCGGCCGCGATCTTTTTAACATCACCGCAAAAGACAGTCAGATTACCGAAAACAATAAACTGCGCGTCACGTTTGATCTGGGAATTTCCGCCTCCGACCCGGTCATTATCGCAATGTGCAACGGGGATTCGTGGCATACGCTTGACCCCAAAAACGTCGTTAACAACGGAAACGGCACTGTAACAGTCACTTTTTCCGAGGCAGGCACCGTTCTTGTCATTGTTGAAGGTACTCCGGCAGCCATCGTGCCCGGTATGTCAAATGGGACCGATTTGAGTCTTACCGCATCTGTAATAGGCGGCTGCATGATAGCACTTGTCGTCTGCATCGTCTATTTCGACAGGAAAAGAAGAAATCAAAAAGCATAAAAAATGAAACATTTTCATGCCGGGTTCAAAAGCATAGGAATTGTCCTTTTCATATGCGTTATCTGCATCCTTGCGGCGGTCGGAATCAACTATATCGCCGCATGGGAGCGGAAGAGCACTGCCGTTACTTTAAATTCGAGCGGTTATCATATCTTTCCAGCCCCGTCCGAAATTCAAAGCGGCGGTCAGACCTATGTTGAAAACAAGGATTTGATCACGGTGCTTCTGCTCGGCATCGATACCCCGGGCAAGGCGGTTTCATCCGATTCCTACAACAACGACCAGCAAGCCGACTTTCTGGCGCTCCTCGTCATCGATCCCGAAACCAATGAATGCACGCTGCTGCACATCAACCGGGATACGATGACCGACGTCTCCGTTCTCGGCGTTACCGGACAAGCTGCCGGCACCGTATTCGGACAGATCGCGCTTGCGCACACCTACGGAAGCGGTCTGAAAGACAGCTGCGAAAACGTGACCGATACGGTGTCAAGGCTTC
>Ga0209099_1001179_pt1 | contig 27321 bp, 24 predicted proteins | sample AD_JPNHW2_MetaG_FD_184430 | JGI IMG/M metagenome (GOLD analysis project Ga0209099, IMG submission 184430) | Active sludge microbial communities of municipal wastewater-treating anaerobic digesters from Japan - AD_JPNHW2_MetaG (SPAdes) (version 2) | ecosystem: Engineered > Bioreactor > Anaerobic... | reverse complement strand
CGATCAATTTGTTATTGTCACGCAGATGACCCGACCAGTTTCGGATATAGGCCACTGTGCTTTGCAGATCAGAGAACCCGGCCACGTTTGCCAGGAAAGCGCTGCCAAGTTCGGCCACCAGTTCCTCTTTGGTGTAGTTTTCATCTCCGAACTTGTTTCCCCGGTCTTCCACTCTGTTGAGACGGGATTCATGCATTGTCGAATGGCAAATTTCATGGTACAAAACGCGGTAGAACGCTTCAACCGTTGCAAATGTGGCCATCGGAGGAACATGGATCTCATCGATTGAAGGGTAATAGCAGGGAGAATTCTCTGACTGATCAAAGAATATCTTTGGAGCATCCCTGAAACCCTCCACGATCTGCTCGGCCTCTATAACCGGCTGACCTGGTGCCGTGCCGTTCATCTTTTCGATTTTCTGATTTCCGATCTCGTCGAAATGGGCCTGTTCGCTGTTGAAAACGTGATAATACCGCAGGAGATACCTGGTTTTCTCTTCCAGGGTTACCGGATCGGTGCTTTGAAGTCTTTTCCAAAATACCACCAGGCTAGACTTTTCGCCTTTTCTTACCTGGCCACCGTTGGCTCTGATCTGCTGAAACGTGCCGTAAACCCGGCTCTGGAAGTTGTCGTTGGCCAGCATCAGCCGGTTGATGCCCCGGTAAATGTGGCCATTGAGACTCACCGGCGAAACCGTGCGCCACATCTGCTGCCAACTACCGCAGTTTTCAAGGTTGGCGATGATCTTTTCGGTGATCGCGGCATAGATTTCTGATTTGATCATTGGATTTGCCGCTGCCCTGCGGTCTTATCTTGGTATCTGGCCCACCTGGTTAAACTTGAAATTTTAGCCAGTGAGCAATACCGAGAAAAATAAATTATGACAAGGGTGAAGGTCAGATTGGCACAATCTGAATAAACCTGAAAGGCGCCGGCTCCATCAGGAGGGCGCCCTTGTCAGTTTTACAGCGAAGCGGATTTTTCGCAGGTAATTTTGCGGGAATTTCGAGGGTAAGGATAGCCTTTAAATACTTGTGGATAGAAGCTTATTGAAAATGACATTTCAAACTATGGGTCAAAGCATTTCATCCTTTAGCACTTTTATCTTTAGCCCCTACAGCAACAAGGTTCAATTCGGTTAATGTGTTATCTAATGTCGTCTTAAATTCGTTTTCGTTGTTGTAATTGTAAAAGGGAACGGCTGTTATCAAATAAGTGTCCGTGTGGATTTTGATTGCCTTTTGTTCTGCTTTGATTTCATTCAAAAAGTCTTCTTTCCATTTGTCGTGTCCTTTTAAATGCTCTCCCTTTGGCTCTATGAAAACCTGAAAAGTCATTTTTTCACCGTCACGCTGTTTGCAGAACAGTAAAAAGTCTGGTTCAAAAGCTCGTCCGAGTTTATCGAAGATTTTTAGTTCTCTTTCATTTCGAATTAAGTAAATATTCTCAAACTTCTGATTAAGTCCTTTAAATCGTCTTGAAAACAATTCGATAAATTTCTTTTCTTCACTTGTTCCGAAATTGGCATTGTAAACATACCAAGGTTCGTTGGCTACCAAAGTTTCTTGTCCGTCTGCTCGTTCGCTGCCTTTATAAACCTTGATTTCTTTGTCCTTGAAAACTTTGTGAATCGGCACTTTGATATAGTCCGAACCTTCGTATTCTGTTGAATTGCTCTTTATGTCTGCTTCAATGCTTTGCAACAGTCCGATTAGTGCTTGCAAATAGTCGAAATGGTTAATTTCTTTCAGTCTGTTCGCGGTTCCGCAAAAAGTGATTTCCAAACCTGCTAAAAGGTCTTTGTTGTCAATGAAATTGGAAAGCGAACCTACATTCGGAAAGTAATGTGATAAACTGTCGAAGTAAAAAAACGGGTTTTGGTTTAATGCAAAACGGATGATATTTTTCGGAATATCGCTCAGATTTACATCCTTTGTTTTAGTTGCTTCTGTTTCGGTAGTTTCAGCTTCGGCAAAAGCTATCGATATACTCCCAACTCCTGAGGATAAAGTATGGCGGTAGTTTGTTTTCATTACGCCTAAGTCGGCAAATGATTTAACGTTGTCAAAACTCTTAGGAATTTTCTTGTTGTAGAAAGCGTGTCCGTCTCGGTAAAAGTCCGTTTCTTTAAAGTTTAGTTTTAAAGTCAGTTGTTTGGTTACAAGGTTTTCATCATCTTCATAAATACCGGATTCTTTCAATGCAATCTTCAATTCCGAAATGTACTTACTATCTTCTTTGGTGTGATAAAATAGTTCTTCCAACGTTTTCAAGTCGTTAGAAATATCGTCATCAAATTTTCTTTTATATTGATCCTGTCCCTCTTCTAAAGCGAATGGGAAATATCTGGCACCCCTGCCAATAAGTTGAGCTTCGGCAAGCGTTGTTTTACCAGGTCTGTTTTCTCTACCATCCCTGCCTTCATATAAACGAACAATGTCAAATAAGTTTAAAACGTCCCAACCTTCATTCAATTTCTGAACAGCAAAGACTGCACGGATTGGATTGTTATCATCTTCTAAGGTGTTGAGCAATATTTGGTTTTGCTCGGCTTCTGCATCATTGTTGGCACTTAGGCAATTTTCGGGTTTAAAATTGGCTTTAATGCGTTTTACAATTTCGATAGCAGAAATACCTTTGCTTTCAAAAAACCGGAAAGCTTTTTGAATGATAGAAACAGCGGAAGTTTTCCGGATTTTCTCTATCATCTCTACCGAAAAATCGTCAATCAGTTTGTGAAATTTTACCTTGTTCTGTTCTGATTCTTTGATGGTATTTTTAGCTTTGAACAGAATTACGGGCTTTAAATTGATATTGTTTGAAGTTGCCAATTCCTGACGATACAGATTCAGAATCAAAGCCTGAATAATTCTGTCTTGCTCGTCGTACAAGGAACGAATAAGGTTGATCTCTTTGGAATATTTGTCAATACGAAATTGGGCAAGGTCGTATTTGAAAATTATCTTGTTTTGATAGTGTTTGACTAATTCCGCTGTATTGGTGTCAATAGTTGCCGTAAACTCCAACAAGATATTATCAAAATTGGATTCGTGAATTTTCATTACTGTGTCTTCCCAACTGCCAAACAAATTTCCTGATTTTGTTCCTGCAACCAAGTGGTGAGCTTCGTCTGCAATAAAAACCAACTTCTTGTCTTTGAAATCTTCGTAAGTTACGCTGTTTTCTTTGGTGTTGTTCAGGTCAATATGAAGCTGCTGAATGGTGGTAAACTTGATATTGATATTTTGATGGTCTGCTTCTTCAAAGTTTTCTATCTCTTTGATCATTATTTCTTTTCCGTCAATCACAATTTTGTCGTTAAACAAATATTTTGAAGCCTGTGGATTGAGAAAATTGTCTTTAGTCTTTTGGATAATATTATTACTGTTTACAAAAAACAAAAAGTTGCGATAGCCTTTTTGATAAAGATGCAACATCAAACCTGCCATTATCAAAGTCTTTCCGCTTCCTGTTGCCATATTGTAAAGCAAGTGAAATGGTCTTTTGGGTTTGCCTTCAAAATCTTCTGAATGGCAAAGAATAAAACGCTGAAATGCTTCAATCTGATAATGTCGTTGACCAAATCCGTGCTTTAAATTGTCGGTTATGTGATTAGGAACGGTAACTTGGGCAATAGCTCTTTTACCAAATTCCTGCAACAATATGTCATATAAAAAACCCATTATTTACTAATATTACTTTTGGGGTTCAATGTTTTCAGTTTATTGTTAGCTTGTTCAATACTGGCAATAAACTGCTTTTCCACTTCCGATAATTCTTCATCTGATTTTTTCTTGTAAGTCTCATATTCTGCCAGTGCTTTTCTTTGTGCTATTTCTGCCGAAATTTTTCCTGCAGTGGTCAATAGTTCCTGTCGGCTCATTTTGATAAAGCCGTCCAACACTTCAATCCATTCCTTCATGTAGATCGGTTTTCGTTGCATGGCATTGATTTCTGCTATATCCAGATAAGCCGATACCAAACGGTTGAGCACGGCTAATTCTTCTACATTAAGGTAATTTTTGGCAATACTTATTTCCCGTTTGGTGGGTTTCTTACCTTTTAATGCCGTCAAGCCCATAAAAGGCAACTGCGCATCGGCTCGTTGATAAATAATTTCGGCTGCTGTATGTCCGTGAGCTGCCCAATGCAATTTGTTTTGAACAGTTTGAAAAAAATGCTGTGTTATTTCGGCATTGGGGTCATAGTCAATACTTGTAGCGTAAATTTCCAGCACTTTGCGGTAAAAAACTTTTTCCGATGAACGGATATCCCTTATGCGTTCAAGCAATTCTTCAAAATAACCACCCCCTTGTTTAAGCAGGTCATCGTTCATCGTAAAACCTTTGATGAGATACTCGCGAAGCCGTTCGGTAGCCCATATCCGAAATTGTGTACCACGTATGGACTTTACGCGGTAACCGACCGATATAATGACATCTAAATTGTAATGATTTACATCGTAATTTTTCCCATCCGTTGCAGTTGTTCGGAATTTCCGAACAACTGAATCTTCCTGTAACTCTCCTTCTTCAAATACATTTTTTATATGCTCGCTGATATTGGATTTGGACGACTGAAAAAGATCCACCATATCAGCTTGCGTCAGCCAAACCGTGTTGTCTTCCAGACGGACATTGATTTTTATCCTGCTATCTTCGGACTGATACAATAAAAACTCACTCTGATTTTTCTCCGGTAACATGTTCATATTTCTTAATTTGGTAAAACTCTTTGGTTACCTTTTTTTCTTCTTCTGTGCAGGCAAAGTCGGCATCATCGAGCGAAGAGAGGTTTACATAGATTTGGTTTTTGTCCAATATTTCGCAAAGGTGTTGTTTCTGCTCGGCAAGGTTCAGGGCTTTAAATTCTTCTATACCGAAGGAAATCAGGTTTGCAAAATTCAGGCCTGAATTAATTGGAAATTATCGGTCATCAAGGTCTCTAATTCATGCCTGTATTTCTCAATTTTCTTGAAAAAATCCAAGCAATATTTTCTGAAGATTGCAAACTTTTCGTAGTATTTATTGTAAGTCACTTTTTTCTTGAAAAATTTCCACAATCGTTCAATGATATTCAGGTTGGGACTGTATGAAGGCAAAAACAACAATTTTATCCTGGGATGCTGCTCAACAAACTCACAAACCAGTTCATTACGATAATATCTTGCATTATCCAACACCAGGTAAATCTTGCCTTGCTTTTGCTTCTGAATGATCTCCCCAAAAAGTTTTACTGTCGATTGAGCATTTATCATTTCGGTTTCCTGAATAATCACCGTATGATCTTCAAGATTATAAGCCCCGTTAAAATTGATCCTTTGCCGACCAGTATTGGCCTTAATGACCATATCCTGTCCCTTTTTAATCCAGCCATAGGCCGGTTGAGAATTATGCATGGGATGTACCCCATCCAAAAAGTAAATTCTATCTTCCGCAGCTTTATTCTTTTTGATTCTCCTGTATTCTCTGATAAAGGCCTTTTGGACCACGATATCCGCTTTCCCTGGAATATGTTTGGGTTTCTTGTATGTAAAGTTCAATTGATGCAGCAAACTTGTCATTCCTTTCGGAGTGTATTTCACCTTAAACGTCTTCCTGACATAAGCACATATCTCTTTTGCAGTAAGATACATGGTACATTCAAGATGTTCAACGAGTTTGGAAAGCTGTTCATCGTTCAGTTTACTTACCCCTCCGGCATAAAAGTCTTGAAGCAAACCATCGATGCCAGTCTTGATATATGTCTCATGCCAACGCCACACCGTTGTGTAATCAATCAACAGCACTTCTGCAATCTCACCGTACCCATAATCATTATTCAGCATTAAGATGGCTTTGATTTTATCACGCTGCTTCTTGTCAGCAGTCTTATGTAACTGTTTTAATCGGTCTATTTCTCCCTGTAGTAGAAACGCTGGCATGCTTGCAAAGAAAATGTCAATTTATCCATCATCGATTATGAAATTGAATTACTTTTCCACATACCATTGTTAATTGTTTTTGCATTCTCTTTCAGCATGGGTATATATGCTCGTCTTGCTTTTTAATATCCACATTGTAATTTAGGAAACTTTTGGCTTTCATCTGCTCCCAAATCTCTAAAAGTGCTTCTGTGTTCTGGGCTTCTTGGATTTGTTCGATGAAGGTTTGGTTGTATTTCTTAAGTTCGAGATAGACAAAGGAGCCACCACCTTGCCAATTAACAGATTTTGATATGCCGCCTTGCTCACCATTCACAACATTTTTTAGTCTGACAACGCTGTCATTATCTCCGTAATCGAGTTGCTCAATACCAATGTATTGTCTTTCAAATTTGTGAGCAACTGCACAAGTAGAACCACTTCCTAAATGATAATCCAAAACAAGGTCTCCATCATTAGAATACACTTCAATTATTCTTTCTTAGTACATGACAATTTTTTAACTAATTGAAATTCAGTAATTAATGTTAATAACTTTGTTTATAAATATTCTAAATAAATGTAGTTAAGGCCTTGATATTCATTATCTTAGATTAATATCTCACCAAAAATCTAAGGATATGAAGAACAAGGCCTCGATCAAAAGTACAGAATTAGTTGACATCTTCCAAGCCCGTTTGGGATGGAATAAAGCCAGGGTTAAGTTCTTTGTTTCGTTCATCATCGCGTTATGCAAAGTACAAACAGTATGTTTCAGTAGGCTGGCCCAGGGATTTGAAGGGAAAGCCAGGGTTGAATCCAACCTGCGGCGCATCCAGCGGTTCTTTGCAGAATTTTTTGTCGACACGAATCTTATTGCCAAATTAATATTCAGTTTGTTACCCGAGAAACCTCCCTATCGAATCTGTTTAGACCGCACCAACTGGAAATATGGAGTGGCCAATATTAATATTCTGATGGTCAGCATTGCCTATCAGGGCCTTGCTATTCCTATTCTCTGGACCATGCTTCCCAAGCGGGGCAATTCCAATACGTTGGAAAGAAAAGAACTCATTCATCGCTTCCTTGCTTTGTTCGGCGAAGGATGTATCGAGGCCATATTGGCCGACCGGGAGTTTATCGGGGATGATTGGTTCAGGGATTTGATTCATCATAAAATTCCGTTCTACATCCGTATTCGCAATAACATGTGGATTGATGTTCCCGGCAAAGGCCCTAAGCGAGCTTTCTGGTTGTTTAACAGTTTGCCGTTGAATAGTGCCCTCCATTACGAAAAGATTGTTTGTATCGATGGTCAATGGGTTTATCTAAGTGGTATGAGAGTCGTTGGTCGGGATGGCAAGATCGAGTTTGTCATTGTAGCCTCATTCAAACCTGATCCTGATGCCTTGTCAAAATATAAAGATCGATGGCAGACCGAAACGGCCTTCAAGGCCCTAAAATCCAGTGGCTTTAACTTTGAAGATACCCATTTGACAGACCCAAACCGCATAACCAAATTGATTGCATTAGTCTGTGTTGCCTTCATTTGGGTATACCTTGTCGGCATCGCCCGCAATGCTTCGACTCCTATCAAAATCAAAAAACATGGGCGTAGGGCATATAGCCTTTTCAAATATGGATTGACCCTGGTCACCTATTGCTTATTAAATCCCTTGTCAGTCAAGGACCTTATGAATTGTTACCAATTTTTGTCATGTACTTAGATCCGACTCTAAACACTGGTTGATAAAGGCCAGGTTTCTCATATAGGATGTTCTTGTGAGGATTATATCCGGAACGGACATCGAGGAGAATGTTTTCATACGTTTTCAAGTTTGATTTTCGTAAGCCGCTTCTCCAGGCATTTGACCTTTTTCGCATACTGTCTCACCAGCAGTATTGCCTCAGAGATAATAGATGGGTTGAAATCCGGTCTTTTGGGATTGAGACAACGATAGATGTATTGCAGTGTGAACGTTTGATCTTTTTTCTCCAGGCGTAATTTGATCACCTTGGCGCTTCCGTGTGGCAGTTTCTTCTTTAGTTCTGCGACTGATTCTTTTGCAACTTTCATACATTCTTGTTTTCATTGTGGTTATTGATTTTAACATTTGCGAAGGTCCTCCATGACTTCGCTTTCAAAGAAAAAAAGTTTGCCCCCTATTTTGTGGGAGCGAATGGTTCCCGACTTGCTCCAACGATGGAGTGCCGGTCGACTGACGCCGATCATCTTGCAGATGTATTTGGCCGTCACAGGCTTTTCTAAAAGTGACTTTTCGATCATAATTTTTACGGAATAAGTGAGGCGCAAAAGTATTAAACCGCCAGCCACCAAGTAGGCACAAAATATCAACAACCCACTGAGATATAAAGAAATAGTAACCTATATTATACCTAAATTATACCTGTGAAAAAGTAACAATACCGGAAACCATTTAGCCGTAAATTGGTTACACAGGAAGAAAAAAACAGAGGGCGAAAAGTAGTGGCGATGAAAAAAAAGATATGAACACTTCAGAGGCTGGTGGGGCCCAAAAATGAGGGGTCGATGTTAATAGTCATGGGCTGAATTAATTAACGAAAAAAGGGATTTTGGGGCATGATTTTATTGCCCGGGGGACATGGAAAAAGGAATAACTTTAACAGATGATTACAGGCGGAAACAAAGAAAAAACCCAAACAACAAAATCGCCTGATTTCATCGTTTGGGTTTCGTGAGTTGACAGAAAAGTTGTCAGTTTTCTGTTACCTCCTTCCGAAACATCAGTATTTACTGTGTGTTCAGAAACGTTTGGTGACCCCGGAGGGACTCGAACCCCCAACCCTCAGAACCGGAATCTGATATTCTATCCAATTGAACTACGAGGCCAAAAGGAGTGCAAAAATACGAAATTATCTGATTTTTCCTACCTTTGTTCCCTGAAAATTAAAACATCAAAGGTATGTCAGTAAAAATCTCGGATAATGTAAAACCCGGTGTTGCAACGGGTGCAGCAGTTCAGGAAATCTTCAGAATAGCAAAAGCCAACCAGTTCGCCCTTCCGGCTGTCAACGTGGTAGGTTCCGATTCGGTCAATGCGGTGATGGAAGCCGCGCGAACTGTGAACTCTCCTGTGATCATCCAGTTTTCGAATGGCGGCGGGGTCTTCTTTGCCGGCAAATCACTCAAGAACGAAAACGAACGGATAGCCATCAAAGGGTCTGTTACTGGTGCACAGCACATTCACGAATTGGCAGCGCTTTATGGCATTCCGGTCATCATCCATACAGACCATGCGGCTAAAAAATTGCTTCCCTGGATCGATGGATTACTGGATGCCGGTGAGAAATATTTTCAGAAAAACGGTTACCCGTTGTTCAGTTCTCACATGCTTGATCTCTCGGAAGAGCCCTTGCATGAAAACATTGAGATTTGCAAACGCTACCTGGAACGAATGAGCAAGATGGGTATGACGCTCGAGATCGAACTGGGAGTGACCGGAGGTGAAGAAGACGGCGTTGACAACACCGGCATCGACAGTTCCCGTCTCTACACCCAGCCCGAACATGTGGCTTATGCCTACGAAGAGCTGATGAAAATCAGCCCCAACTTCACCATTGCTGCCTCTTTCGGCAATGTACATGGCGTTTATAAACCAGGTAACGTAAAACTCGAACCGGTCATTCTCCATAATTCCCAGGAATTCATCCGTAAGAAGTTCAACACCGATGCCAACCCGGTGAACTTCGTCTTCCATGGCGGTTCAGGTTCAGAGCCCGAAAAGATCAAAGAAGCCATCTCTTACGGGGTAGTCAAGATGAACATCGACACCGATACCCAGTGGGCCTTTTGGGAAGGGATTCTGAATTATTACAAGAAAAACAGCGGCTACCTTCAGGGGCAGATCGGGAATCCGGAAGGGGACGATAAACCCAACAAAAAATACTATGACCCGCGTGCATGGCTCCGCGAGGGTGAGAAAATGATGGTTGAGCGGCTGAAGGTGGCGTTTGCCGATCTCAATTGCATTGATCGTTACTGATCCCGTTCAGAACCCCTGCCCTATCTGCTGGGTTTGCCTGGCGTGTATACTGAGCACCGGAAAAGGAGAGTGGTTGACTATCTGGTGGGCGTAAGGTCCCAGCATGATGTTGGCCATTTTAGTCTCCTGTTCGGTCATGATGGCAATCAGGTTGGCATCGACGGCTGTGGCATAATCAATCGTGGCACGTGAGATGTTGTCAGTCTCGACGCTTTCCACCTGGTTTTTCACCTGTTCATCCATAAAATAGCGGACCACCTGCGACGCATAAAGATCCACATTCTGACGGATCGCTTTGAGTTTGGAGGTGTACAGTTTCAGTATGAAAATTTCCGCGTCGTGTTTCCTGGCCAGATAAGCGGTAAAAGAGGCTTTCTGCCTGGTTTCTTCGGCGCTGTCGATCGGGAAGATGATACGGGTGAGGGGCCGTTTGATATTGATCCCCGCGCGGATGGTAATTACCGGACAGCCGCTTGCTGCAATGATCTTGTTGGCATTGCTGCCGATCCAGAATTCTTCAAAGCCCGAAGCGCCATGAGTGCCGACGACAGTCAGCATGGCTTTTGCGTCTTTGGCTTCAGCCGTCACCTCCTTGTAGATTTTACCTTTCCGGATGGCGTAAGTGATCTTTCCCTGAAGCAGCTCAGGTTGGTATTTGGCGATCATCTCATCAAATGCCTGCCTGATTTCGGGTATGGTAACCCCGTATTTACTGGCATATTTGCTGTTTTCGGCAGAGGTTTTTTCAACCCAGACCAGAACGAGATCCGACTCACAATGCTGTGCAATGGAGAGTGCATGCAGAAAAGCATTGATGGAGCAATCGGAGAAATCGATGGCAACTACAATACGGCTCATGTGTATCAGGTTTTTGTTATTCGATCAATTGGATGTTGACGGGTTCTGAAACAATAAAAGCGTTGGGATAGTCAACCATTGCTTCGTTGAGGAAACGTTGGGCATCAAGGCGGGAGCGGAAATCTCCCACCCTGACTTTGTAGTTGGGCGATTTAAAAGTGAGGTAGGCTGCCATTCCCGGGTATTTCAGTAAAAATTCATCGTAGACCGCCTGGGCATTGGCTTTTGAATTGTTCCCGGAATCGGAATAGAGCTGTATGCGAAATCCATCGATGGTCTTTGTCATCTGGTTCAGCCGCACATGTTTCATCACCAGCACCTCCACACGGGGATCCTGGATTACGGTGCCTTTCAGGCTGAGGGTATCGGTTGTTTGCGCTTTCCCTTGTATAAAAACAAGTTGAAAGAGAAGGACGGTTATCCCTGTTATCAGGAAGGATGGAAATGGTTGTTGGCGCATCACTCTACAATCCAAAATTTTCGCGTGGATGAATACTCAATACAGGAATCATTGATTGGTTGATCATTTGTTGGGCCTGAGCGCCCAAAAGTATGTTCAGCGGGGTTTCCTGTTCAGTCATGATGGCAATGAGATCAGCCTGTACATTGCCGGCATAAGAGAGAACCGCCTTGGTCAGGTCATGGGCTACAATGCTGTCAATAACGAATTTCAGCTCATGTTGCTGAAGATAAGAGACCGCGGTTTGTGCATATTTTTCGGCAATCCTTTGGATGGATTTCAGATGGCTGGAATGGGTCGTGACAACATGGACCTCGGATTTGAAAGTCTTGGCTATTTTGACCACAAAAGGAAGTTTTTGGATTGTTTCAGCCGAACCGTCGATGGGCAAAAGAATCTTGTCAAGGTTTTTCTTCACAGGCCAGTCATGCCTTACAGTGATTACCGGGCAGGTGGCATAGGTCACGATCTTGAAGGCATTGCTGCCGATCCAGAACTCTTCAAAACCTGAAATACCATGAGCGCCGGTCACGACCAATTCTGCCTGGATCAAACGCGCCTGGTTATCAATTTCGTGATAGATTTTACCTTTTTTCAATTTATACTCAAGTGTCAATCCCCTGGCCATTTTTTTCGAAAAGAGCTTCAGCATTTCTTCAAAACGTTTTTTGGCCTCATTGCGGTTTTGGGTGGAGGTATCAGGGTAAAGCGATTCCTGGGGAGAAATCTTGTCAACCCACACCAACTGGATATCGGCCTTGAATTTATTGGCCAGTGAAATGGCGTACTCAATGGCATGAACGGAGGTGTTGGAGAAATCCACAGCGACAATTATAGGGTTCATGAGGTTGCGGTTTTGTTTGATAACGTAAAGGTAAGTAATTTACTTTAAAAATAAAATCCGCCAAAATAAATTACTTTTGCTGGCATGAATGAAAACCTGGATGCCACCGGCAGCAACCTGACTCCGGGAGAAAAGGAACTGGAGCGCGTTCTGCGTCCATCGGAGTTTCTTGAATTTTCGGGGCAGGATGCCATTGTCGAGAACCTGAAAATCTTTGTCGCTGCTGCCCGCGGGCGGGGTGAATCCCTCGACCATGTCTTGTTGCACGGTCCGCCGGGGCTGGGAAAGACCACCCTGGCGCACATCATCGCCAATGAGCTCAGGGTCAATATCCGGGTCACTTCAGGGCCGGTGCTGGATAAACCCGGCGATCTGGCCGGACTGCTGACCGGACTGGAGGAAAACGACGTCCTCTTCATCGATGAGATTCACCGGCTTTCGCCGGTTGTAGAAGAGTACCTCTATTCGGCGATGGAGGATTACAAGATCGATATCATGCTTGAAACGGGCCCTAACGCCCGGAGCATCCAGATCAAACTGAACCCCTTCACCCTCGTGGGCGCCACTACCCGTTCGGGATTGCTCACAGCCCCCCTGCGTTCACGCTTCGGGATCAATTCAAGACTCAACTATTACCCCGGCGAAGTGCTGGAACACATCGTCCTCCGCTCCTCCGGAATCCTCCATTGTACAATCGATCGCGACGCTGCCTCCGAAATTGCCCGCCGCAGCCGCGGAACTCCCCGCATTGCCAACATGCTGCTCCGGCGGGTCAGGGATTTTGCACAGATCAAAGGAAACGGAAAAATCGACCTGAAAATAAGCCAATACGCCCTGTCGGCCCTGAACGTGGATAAAAACGGGCTGGACGAAATGGACAATAAAATCCTGACTACTATCATCGACAAATTCAAAGGCGGTCCGGTCGGTCTGAATACCATTGCTACTGCCGTTTCAGAAGACGCGGGTACCATCGAAGAGGTTTACGAACCCTTCCTGATCCAGGAAGGGTACCTGATGCGTACACCCCGCGGCCGGGAAGTGACTGAAATGGCTTACGGGCATCTGGGCAAGATCCGGACCGGACCCGATCCGACCCTGTTCTGAGGGCTGAGAAGGCCTCCTTCACAATTTCTCTCTATGCAGCCACGGGAATTGTCAGAAACCATTAAAGCAGTTGCCAGAGCGTGTGGTTTTGATGCCTGCGGCATTGCACGGGCTGAATCGCTGGAATATCTGCGCCCTTTTTACAGGGAGTATTTCAGCCAACAAAGGGAACAATCGCTCACCTACCTGAAAACCAATCTGGAAAAACGACTCAATCCCGCTTTGTTGCTACCCGGTGTCCAATCCGTCATTGCGGTGCTGCTTAACTATTACCCCCGGGAACCTTTGCCTGAAAAAAATCAGTTCATCCTTTCCCGTTATTCTTACGGATCTGACTATCATGTTATTATAAAAAACATGATGAGGGAAATGGTCCTTCGCATCAAAGCTATTTACGGGGCTTTGGAGGTTCGCTCATTCGTCGATTCAGGGATGGTCGCGGAAAAGGTGTGGGCCCAACGATGCGGGCTCGGCTGGCAAGGTAAAAACACCCTGCTGATTCACCCCCGGGCCGGTTCCTTTTTTTTCATCGGAATTCTCCTTACAGACCTTTCTCCGGAGCCCGATGAAGCGGGTAAAGACCATTGCGGGAGTTGTGACCTTTGCATCCGTGCCTGCCCGGTCGGAGCGCTGGATTCTCCTTATCAGTTGCAACCCGGCCTTTGCCTGTCGTACCATACCATCGAATCAGATCAGCCTCTGCCGGAATTTATAAAAGAGCACCTCAGTCAACGTGTTTACGGGTGCGATATCTGTCAGGAAGTGTGTCCCTGTAACCGTTTTTCACAACCCCATCGTGTGGCCGGCTTTGAACCCAACCCAAAGCTCAAAGCGATGACAGGGAAAGATTTCCGGGATCTTACACCGGAGCGGTTTGAAGAACTTTTCAAAGGCACCGCCATTTACCGTGCAGGATACCACCGGATGATGCGGAATATCCGGGCTGCAGAAGGTTATGGCGCAATGGATTGACCCTGATATCATTCTCCCCAGCGGTACCGCTCAAAATCGAAACCGGCGAGAGAGAGTGCCCGGTCGACGACGGTCATGGCCAACTGTTCGGTGGAAGAGGGTTTGCTGTAAAAAGAGGGCGATGCCGGACAAATGATGGCCCCCGTTTCCGTGAGCAGTTTCATGTTATTGAGATGAATCAGGTTGAAAGGTGTTTCGCGCGGGACAAGGATCAGTTTCCCGCGTTCCTTCAGCATCACATCGGCAGCCCGTGTCATCAGATCGCCGGCCACACCGGCGGCGATCCTTCCCAGGGTACCCATCGTGCAGGGACAAATGATCATGCTGTTGTATCCTGTTGATCCGGAAGCCGGCGGGGCAAAAAAATCGTTGGGATCGTAAAGGATGAAGCGGGAAGACCAGGTGATCTGATCCGGATCCTGGTCCAGTTCGTATTTCCACACCTGCCTGGCGTTCGCAGAAAAGATGACTGCGCAGTGCTCTACCTGGTTTTCGAGGGCGGCGATCTTTTCGAGAAGAAGCCTGGCATAAAGTGCTCCGCTGGCTCCCGTGATACCTAAGATGATTTTATGTTTTTTCTCAGGCACAAGTGTAAGGGTTAAAAATCATTGGCCTTAAAGTCCCAGCAAAGCGACAGGGATAAAACGTTGTTGTACTGTCCCCATTCAAAAAGAATCTTCCGGTATTCAGGAGGATAGGGTGCGGTTGCATTTCGGATAGACAACAAGGAGTAGTTGAAACGAAAGTTGGTTTTCAGGTGCTTTGTAATATAGGCCGACAAACCCACGATCCCGCTGAGGGAAAAGGTTCTCAGGGGCACAATGTTTTCTCCTTTCTGACCCGATGCATCATAGGATTCTTCGTGGGACCCCAGCAGAACGTCGGCAGCCGGACCTATCTCGGCTGAAAACCTCCTGCAAAAAGTAAACTGGTAGAGGATAGGAATTTCGAGGTAGTGAAGCCTGAGCAGGTAGAAGAGCTCATCCCCATTTTCGGGATCAGTGTTCTTCCTGCTGCCCTTCTGAATGTACTCCATCTCCATCTGGAAAGCGGAGTGGGGTGAAAGGCGCAGGTTGACATACCCACCTCCCAGAAATCCCAACTTATGATATCCCTGCCAAAGATCGCCGTCTACCTGGCTGATGACTGCCCCGGCTAAAATTCCGGCGTTGAACCGCTGGGCGAGGGTTGCCAGCGGAATGCAAAGTAAGATCAGTAAACAATATTTTTTCATTTTCTAATTTCGGATAAAGTTAAAAAAAATCTTCATCCCGATATTTAATGATTTGTTAACATAACAGCTCCGTCAATTTCTCCGGCCAATGGAAACTTTTTCTAATTTAGCAGCTTACAGACCAAGGTTTATGGAACAAGCAGGAATTACCATCTTATTGGTCGATGACGAGGCGGATATCCTGGAGTTTCTGAGTTATAATCTGGAGAAAGAGGGCTATCAGGTGCTCAAGGCCAAAAATGGCAAAAAAGCGCTGAAACTGGCTGCAGAAAACAAGCCCCAGTTGATCATTCTGGATGTGATGATGCCCGGGATGGACGGCATGGAAACCTGTCGTGAGCTCAGAAAAATCCCGCAGTTGGAGGGTACTCTGATCGCTTTTTTAACTGCCCGTGGAGAGGACTTCTCACAGATTGCAGGATTCGATTCAGGTGCTGATGATTACATCACCAAACCCATTAAGCCGCGGGTTTTTGTCAGCCGTATCCAGGGTTTGCTCCGGCGCTATAAACCTGCTGCCGTCTCTTCATCCCTCATCGAAACAGGCCATTTTACCATCGATAAAGATCGTTACCTGGTGGTAAAAGACAACAAGGACATTGCTCTGGCGCGGAAAGAGTTCGAGTTGCTGCTTTTCCTTGTTTCCAATTCCGACAAGGTGGTCCGGAGGGAAGATATCTTTCTGAATGTCTGGGGTGAAGATGTCGTGGTGGGCGACCGGACCATCGATGTTCATATCCGCCGCATCCGGGAAAAGCTGGGCATCGATAACATCACCACCATCAAAGGCGTTGGATATAAGTTTGAGTCCTTATGAAATTCCATGAACCCCGGAACCTTGCCTTCCTTAATGCACTCATTATTACCGGGGTCTATATCTTTCTCTTTTTCATCTCTGATGTCCTTCTTTTTAATCAGGTCCCGGGGAATTTTCTCTTTTACATTATCCTGATAACCAGCGCTTTTCTACTTTTTATTTTGGTTAACTTCATCTTCAGGTACACCCTCGACCGGTTTATCTACAGCAAGATTCGACTGATATACAAATCCATCCATACTTTTAAGCTGGGGAAGAAAGAGAAACCACCGGTCATCCCCGATCATGACATCATTGACAACGTTCAGCATGTGGTGGACGACTGGGAGCGTGAAAAACAGAACGAAATAGAACAACTGCGGCAACTGGAACAATACCGTCGTGATTTCATCGGGAATGTTTCACACGAGTTAAAAACCCCATTGTTTAATATCCAGGGATACGTATCCACCCTGATTGACGGGGGTATTGACGACCCTTCGATCAACCGTGAATACCTGAAACGTTCCGAAAAAAGCGTGGAAAGGTTGATTCGTATCATCGAAGATCTGGATGAGATCTCACAACTGGAGTCAGGGCAAATCAAGTTGAATATCCAGCGGTTCGACATCGCGGCGCTCACACACGAAGTGGTGGAAATGTTAGAGATAAAGGCCCTGAAACGGGATATCAGGATCACGGTGAATGAGCCTGACAGGCATGTCATGGTGGAAGGTGACAAAGAGAAAATCCGGTTGGTACTGACCAACATCATCGACAACTCCATCCGGTATGGGCGAAAGTCGAAGGGCCATACCAAAGTCACTTTCTTTGATATGGATGAAAACATACTGACAGAGATCACCGACGACGGGATTGGCATTGACTCACCCGATCTGGTGAGGGTTTTTGAACGGTTCTACCGCACCGACAGAGGGCGTGCAGTCACCCGTAAAGGAAAAGGGCTGGGTCTGGCGATTGCCAAGCATATTATGGAAGCCCACCAGCAGACCATTCAGGTCAGAAGTACCATCGGGGTAGGTACTACTTTCGGTTTTACCCTGAAAAAAGGGTAATAAGTGGTTTCAGGATTTTCTTTCGATGGTAAAGAGGACCAACTGTTCCAATGATTGGCGGTACTGATTGTCGGGGAAAGCGTTTAAAATATCCTGTGCCCGGGAGCAATAAGCGTTCATCTGAGAACGGGCATAGTCAATTCCACCCCGGTCATTGACCATGATGATCAGTCGGTTTATTCTTTCCGGATCGTGGTGATGGTTTTTGACCGTGTTGATGATCCATCGTTTCTCGGTGAAATTGGCCTGGTTCAAAAGGTAAATCAGGGGAAGAGTCATCTTTTGGTCGCGGATATCCGTAAGGTGAGGTTTACCGGTAGCGTTGTTCCGTTCGTAATCAAAAAGGTCATCCTTGATCTGGAAAGCGATCCCGACTGCTTCACCGAACTTCCACATGGATTGAGCCACCGCTGGTGTACTACCCGTTGAGGAGGCGCCACAGGCGCAGCAGGAGGCGATCAGGGTGGCGGTTTTTTTCCGGATGATTTCGAAATAGATTGATTCTTCGATATCCAGCCTCCTGGCTTTTTCGATTTGCAACAATTCGCCCTCGCTCATCTCTTTTACGGCTCCCGAAACGATCTTCAACACTTCGAATTCATCCTTCTCAAGGGCCAGGAGCATACCCCGCGATAGCAGGAAATCGCCGACCAGGACAGCGATCTTGTTTTTCCAAAGGGCGTTCAGGGAAAAGAAACCCCGCCGCAGGTTGGAATCGTCCACCACATCATCGTGAACCAGGGTGGCGGTATGGAGCAGTTCGATCAGAGAGGCTGCCAGATGGGTTCTTTCGGTGACCTTGCCACACAGGGCCGCAGAGAGAAAGACGAAGAGGGGGCGGATTTGTTTTCCTTTCCTTCGTATAATGTACCGGGTGATGGTATCGAGTAACGGCACCGAACTCTTCATGGTTTGCCGGAAAGTGTGTTCGAAGGCATCGAGGTGCTGACTGATCGGCGCTTTTATTTCATCAAGTGTGTTCAGAAAGAGTTGATTGAAAGTGTAAAAGTAATCAAAACATGCCTCTCCTTTAGGATTTCAACGAGAAAAATCGGAATTTTGCACACATATTTGCCACCATGTCCGGATTTCTTTTTGATGAAGTTGTTTTTGGTCCTGTAAGGAGCCGCAGGCTGGGTCTCTCCCTGGGGGTGAACCTGTTGCCTTTGCACAATAAATATTGCTCTTTTAATTGTATTTACTGTGAATGCGGATGGACTCCTCGCCTGAAAGAAGCGCCCGTTTTTCCCACGCGGGAAGAGGTTTCGGGGTTCCTCGAAAAGAAGCTCAGGGAGCTGATAGCCGAGGATTACCTGCCCGATGTCATCACTTTTGCCGGTAACGGAGAACCCACGATACATCCCGATTTTCCGGTGATCGTCGAAGATACCGTAGCTTTGCGCGACCGGTTCCTCCCCCGGGCCAAAGTCTCTATCCTCTCGAATGCAAGCCGTATCTCCGATCCGCTTGTTTTTGAGGCCTTGAAAAAGGTTGACAACAACATTTTAAAACTGGATGCCGGTTCCGAAAAACTTTTCCGGTTGATGAACAACCCGGTTGAACCGGTCGATTTCGGAGCATTGATCGAAGATCTTAAACGGTTTGAAGGGAAAGTGATCATTCAAAGCATGTTTCTCCGGGGCAATTTCCGTGGAGAATTGGTTGACAACACAACGCCGGAAGCGGTAAGTGCGTGGGTTTCACGGATCCGTGAAATCCATCCTTCGCTGGTAATGATCTATCCCATTGCCCGCGAAACACCCGTTCACCACTTGGAGAAGATCGGTCAGAAAGAACTTGACATCATTGCAAAACAAGTTGCAGCAGCCGGAATCGGGGTACAGGTCGTTACTTAAGTGATGTGCTATGGACTCGTTGTATTATTCGGCAAGGATCTGGCTTGCTTTCGGAGAGGCAATCAACGGTAATGAAGCCATCAGCGACTGGTTATTGAAGAACGGTTATCCCGAAGTAGCCGCTTTGGCACATGCCATCCGGGGGAGCCAGGAAGCTACCGACTGGCTTTTTACCAACAAGTTTTTTCATCTGGCGGCATTGGATGCTGCCATCGATGAAAACATGCAGGCTTACCAGTGGCTTCAACGCAACAACCATTCCTTTTTAATCGTTTTTGCCGATGCCTGCAGGGGTAAGAATGCAGCCCTGCAATGGTTTATGGATCACAAGATGGAGGCCTTTCTGGTGATAGCTAAAAGGATCAAAGCGTTGCGCGACAACACAACCTTTGATTACCACAAGAAAAATTTTTAGAAATCACCCACACTTCGAATAACCACAACTTTTGCAAACGAGGCAGCCTTCCTGGTATACAAGGCCTTCCTGGTCGTTGCATTTGGGGCAGGTCCTCTCGGCGGCTTTGGTGCCATCGGGTATGAATTTCTTCAGGGTACGTTCTACGCCGTTTTTCCAGGTGTTGATGGAATCGACATCGAAATGAAGTTTTGAAATCAGGTTGACTACAAAGGGAAGGGGCATTCCATGGCGGAGGATTCCCGAAATGAGTTTGGCGTAATTCCAGTACTCTTTGTTGAAAGAGCGCGACAGTCCTTCGATGGTGATCTTATAGCCTTGCCGGTCTTCAAACTGAAAATCGTAGCGGGAACTCACCCCGTCGGGGCGGGTCTTCACGATCCAACCTTTTTGTACCCAGGTCGGCACCCAGAAATCTTCGGAGACACCGGTAAAAATTTCGTAGGGTCTGCCGTTGAGGATACCGACGACGGCCACCCATTTTTCGTAATCATTCTGAAAACGAACGACTTCTGCTTCCAGGCGATCGGGTCGGTGGGGTGCCCTCGTTTCCCTGAATTCGGTATTTTCTTCCTTTGTTTTTTTCTTCTCTTTGGATTCATTGTTTACCAGTACGCCGGCGCGTGATCCGTCACGGTAGACGGTCATCCCTTTGCAACCCACTTTCCACGCGGTTTCGTAGATGGTTCCGATCAGTTCTTCTTTGGTCTCGTTGGGAACATTCACGGTCACGCTGATGGAGTGGTCGACCCATTTTTGGACTGCACCCTGCATCTTGACTTTTGCCACCCAATCTACATCGTTAGCGGTGGCTTTGAAATAGGGGGATTTGCGGAGAATGTTTTTCAGGTCTTTTTCATCCATGCGGGAAACCTCTTCCGGGTCGAACCCTTTGGCCTTGAGCCAGGTGATGAAATTGTGGTGAAATACATTGTACTCTTCCCAGGTATCACCCATTTCGTCTTTGAAGGTGATCTTCACGTTTTTATCGTTGGGGTTGACTTTACGGCGCCGTTTATAGGAGACGGCAAAAACCGGTTCAAGTCCGGAGGTGGTCTGGGTGAGGATACTCACCGAGCCGGTCGGGGCGATGGTAAGCATGGCAATGTTGCGCCGGCCATAATTTTTCATCTCCTCATAGACATCAGGAGCCGCTTCTTTCAAACGGAGGATGAAAGGGTTATTCAGTTCTCTTGTGGTATCGTACAGGGGGAAAGGACCCCGTTCACGGGCCAGCATGACCGACGACCGGTAGGCTTCAATGGCGAGGATTTTATGGACTTCTATGGAAAAAGCGGTTGCTTCATCGGAGCCATAGCGGGTTCCCAGCGCGGCCAGCATGTCGCCTTCGGCGGTGATTCCAAAACCGGTTCGCCTTCCCTGTATGGCTTTTTTCTTGATATTGAACCACATGGTCCGCTCCCTGGCTTTGATCTCCTCGTTTTCGGGATCACTGTCGATCTTATCAATGATACGGTCTATTTTTTCCAGTTCCAGGTCGATGATGTCGTCCATGATGCGTTGGCCCTTATGAACATGCCGGATGAAAAGGTCGGAATCGAAGCTCGCCTCTGCTGTGAAGGGCTTATCCACATAGTTGTAAAGGTTGATGGCCATCAGGCGGCAGCTGTCGTAGGTACACAGTGGTATCTCCCCGCAGGGATTGGTAGATACGGTACGAAACCCAAGGTCGGCATAGGCATCGGGAATCGATTCGCGGAGGATGGTATCCCAGAAAAGAATCCCCGGTTCGGCTGATTTCCAGGCATTGTGAACGATCTTCTTCCAAAGTTCACGGGCTTTGATGGTTTTGGTTACCGTGGGGTGATCAGAATCTACCGGAAAACGTTGAACGAAATCAGTGTCATTGATGACAGCCTGCATGAATTCGTCGGTAATTTTAACAGAGATGTTGGCCCCTGTCACTTTCCCGGCTTCCAGTTTGGCATCGATAAAATGTTCTGAATCGGGGTGGACAACGGAGATACTGAGCATAAGGGCGCCACGCCGGCCCTCCTGGGCTACTTCTCTCGTCGAATTGGAATACCTTTCCATGAAAGGGACGATTCCGGTGGAGGTCATGGCGCTGTTTTTCACCAGGCTGTGTTTGGGACGGATGTGAGAAAGATCGTGACCCACCCCGCCGCGGCGTTTCATCAATTGCACCTGCTCCTCATCGGTCTTCATGATGGCTCCGTAAGAATCGGTACTTCCTTCGTTCCCTATTACGAAACAGTTCGACAATGAGCCGATCTGGAAACTGTTACCGATGCCGGCCATCGGGCTTCCCTGGGGAACCAGGTACCTGAAATGACGCATGAGTTCGAACAACTCCTCCTCCCCCATCGGGTTGGGATATTTTTTCTCAATCCTTGCAATCTCCCGTGCAATGCGCCGGTGCATATCATCGGGGGTGAGTTCAAGCAGATGACCTTCCGCATTCTTCAGGGCATACTTGTTGGCCCAGACATTGGCAGCCAGACTGTCGCCGCCAAAATAAAGCGTCGATTGTTCTACTACTTCACTAAACTCGTAAATTTTTTGATTGGTTTCTATCGTTTTTTTCTCTTTCATTTCCAAATCTTCAATCGAAACTTTCGGACGGATTCTCCTGGCCAGGACATCCTGGTAATAATCTGGTTTTTGCTCCGTAGCTATTGCTTTCACTGGATCGATTTCCATGCACGAACAGGATTAACCGGTGAATTTTATTTTATTAAACCTTTGTTTCTGCGAATACTAAAAAAAGAACCGGAGAGGGTGGTTTGAGGAGCAAGATACAACGAAGAAATTTTGTGCCAAAAGATAGTTATTAACAGAATTTCGAAGTTGAAAGATAACCTTTTGAATTCAATAAACATAGCCATTAATAATTCAGGAGAAGCACGGCCGGCGGTCAATTGGCTTCATCCCCGGCTTTCCAGAGGAGCTTTTTTCCGAAGCCTAAACGGTTGTCGGTCAGCTTAAACAAATCCACTTTGACCTCCCAAAGGTGAAGACCGGGAACCAATCGTGCCACCGGGAATTTTTTCAGATAGGCAGCTTTGGCCTTTACCAGGTTTTCTCCTTCCAGGACATGGATCATACCTGAGAATTGGACTCCGCGGATTTTTCCAACCAATTTGGTTTCCAATGCTATAGCTCCGGCAACACGCGCATTATTCCCTTTCACAACGGCCTGAATATGGCGGGTTTGCGGTTCGGACGTCAGGATGAAACGGTTTTCATCCGGTTGATAAACATAATAACAGGTAGCACACCATGGGATGTTGTTGTCGGCGACCGCCAAGGTAAGGATGTGATGTTCCTTCAGGAAGTTGCAGATGGCTTTGTCGGGCATACCATTCATTTAAAAATCAAGGCTGAGTGAAAAATAGAAGACCGGCTTTCCGATTTGTCCATCGTCAACCCCCCAGGCCAGGTCCGCCCTCAGGAAATAACCGAACAGCCTCGTTCTGGCTCCGAAACCGAAACCTTCCACCACCGGGTCTTTCTGCAATTCGACCTTAATAAAGAGCGGGCCGTTGGAGATGTAATTTGTAAACAATTGATTTTCTGATGACCATGGAGTAGGACCGGTCCAGGCAGTACCCACGTCCCCGAAAGCTACTATTTGAAAATTATTCAGAAAATCGGAACGGACCGGCCGGTTATAGAAGTAACGGAAAACCGGCCATCGCAACTCCGTATTGAAAACAAAGAAGCTGCTGCCGTTTCTAACATTCTGGTTGAATCCCCGCATATTGGTGGCCAGGGTTTGAAAAGCATAGTTTTGATCCATGGCAACCGGCGCCTCGGTGCTGAATCGCGGAAAAAGCCAGTTGTCCACTCCGCCCATATAATATAACAATTTATTATTGCCAAAAGAGGTACTGATGGCAAAACGGTTGGCCCAGATCAGGGTCCGGTGAACCTTTTGATAGTTGCGGAAATCAAGCCCCAGAACCGTCATATTGTTTCCGGTTGAGTTGAGCATCTGGTAATACTCTGCAAAACCTTTATAGCGTGTTCCCTGGTAGAGGTTAACCCCCAGGGTGCGGGTGTTATCGTAGTTGATCTCGCCCTTGATGCTGCCCCATACCGTATTCACATCGGGCAGGGCCAGGACATTCGGGTCGGGGTAGAGGATAACAGCCTTATCGTACCTGACGGCCGCGGTCCCTTTGATGTTGAGCACCGGGTTGAATGGGTAGGTAGCCACATAGTATAACTCATGGATCTTGTGACGGATAATTGAGTAATAACCAGCCTCTTCCACGGCTTTTCGGTGAAAAGTGATCTGGTGGTCAAGCCTTCTTTTAAAGATGGAATAACTGAAAAGGTACTCATTGTTGATCAGGTTGACATTCAGCCGCACGCCTCCACTGATCCGGTAATCTTCCATCAGGTCGGTAATCCCGACCATAAACAAGGCATTCAGTCCCGGGTTGATGAAAACGGGTGTCGCACTCCCTGTAAATGGCTGATAAGCAAAGTTCAGATAGGTGAAATCGATCTGTGTCACCATCTGATCAATGGCATATTCAACATTGTAATTCAATTGTTTAGCCGATTTGTATCGGTCGAGGGTATCGAAGGATTTTGCCAGCCTGAGGCCGGAGCCGATTTTTTGTAAATCGCGGAGGGTGAGGGCGCTTTTCGCGGTGGTATCCCTCAACCAGCCTGTTATTTGCTGTTGCAACCCTCCCTTCCCTCCGGTGGTGTCGGCCAGGTTCCACAGAGGCCGGGTCGCTTCACTTCTTCTGACAACTGTGAAGTGGCTTTTTTCATGCACCTTGAAAGGTTCTGTTTTAAGGTTCAGAGAATCCGGTTTCAGGGTATCTTTAGCGACAACCGGGAGATCCGGCACGGGGACCGGCAGCCGTGAAGATTGTAATTTCACCTTTTCTACCTGTTCAGGGCGGATCAGATCCGTAGTGAACATTCTGTAATTACTGTTTTGAAAAACGATCTCCCCGATGCGGGCGCCCTTCACTGAAACATCCTGTTCTTCAATGTTCCGCGCGTAATTGGTGACAGGCCGGGTGGTGGTGAAATAGCGATAGTGGGTAGTGGTATCGATAAAAGCGATGGCGCTGTCGTAGCGGGCCAGGTAACGGTTATAAACCCCGTTCTCGTCGCTCAGGAAACAGAAATAGCGATCCCCGTAAGGTTGAGGTTGGATCTCATGTATCTCCGGGGTATTGGTAAGCCGGCGCAACACGGGTACCTTCCCCGAATAGTTATAGAGAAAGAGGTCGTTGAAGTAGCTCATGGTACCGGTCTTCACCGGTTCATCAAAACGGATGGTATCACTCACCCTGTTGGATGAAAAAATGATATCATGGGAATTGTTGATGAAACGGGGATTCTGGTCATCATACAGGTCTCGTGTAATTTGTTCGTGCGATCCGGAAGCAATATTATAGACGAAGAGATCCGACTGGCCTTTCTGAACTGCTGAAAATACAAGCAAAGCACCATCTTCGTTATAGGCAAGGTCGGTCACTTTCTGGAAATTTTCCAGGATCTGCCGTTCAAATTTTTTGGCAGGGATGTCATAGATCAGCAGATTGACCTTTCCCTTCCTTTCGATAATGAGCGACAACGCCCGTCCCCCGGGATGCCAGGCAATCAGCGGAAAAGTATAGTCGGGTCTTTCCTCCAGGCGGTAACCGCCGCGGTAAATCCTTTTTTTCTTTCCCGTGGTGAGATCCTGAATAAAGATTTTATAGATTCCCAGCTGATGGGTAGCATAGGCAACCTGATTGCCATCAGGGCTGATTTTCAACTGATTGAAAACCCTTTCAGGTTTTTTCCGGATGTTGAGCGGGGGTGTGGAAGGGAGGGAGCGTTCCTGTTCCTGAGCCGCATAGGCATTGCGGTAATAAGCCCTCCATTCCTGTACTACCTCATTGTATGACAGCCCGGTAACATATTGGAATCCTTTTTCCACATTTCTGCTCAGCCGGGCCATATAAACAATGTTGGGAATGGCTGATTCACCGTACCGCAGGGCCATGTAGTTCCAGAAAGAGTGGCCGGCAGTGGCCGCTTCAAGACCTGTTAACTGGTTGAACTTTTCGTACTTACCGGCCATCACTGCATCCCTGACTTTGTTCTCCACCTCCACATCCCACTTCCTGGAGATAAAGGAGATCAGTCCGTTCATGTACCATTCGGGGACTGTAAACAGAGCGTTGTTCTTGATTTGGGAACCGATACCGGTACCATAGATCATGCTGTTGAGGATTACCTGGGCGATACCGGCCCGGATCTGTTGTTCGAAATGCTCATAATCGCCGTCGAAAAAGAGCAGTACCTTCCCTCCGATAATTTTTGTCACCCCTCCGGTATTGTAATAATCCCATTCTCCATATTGCCCGATATTGCTTTGTTTCAAATCGGAAAGGGTGTTGAATATGATGAATTGAATCTTTTCCTCCAGGTTGGATTGGAGACTCCGCTCTATTTCAGCGATGTGTTTGTCAGCGTATTCGGCAGTGTACAAAGCCAACTCCCGCCCATTGAGGTAAAAGTAGGTGTCAAACTTATCGAAACGGAAATTTAACCAAAGAAAATTGGTGTACTGTACCCTGCTCTTCCCGAAAGTCAATTGGGAACCGTTATAGAATTGGGCAAATGAACCTGATGAACCAAGAACAAGGAAAACGGTGATGACCCAGGTTGCGGCTGCCGTTCGGAATCGTGTGTTTGCGCTTGCATCCTTCGTCATATCCGGTTTCAGGGGGTCCTTGATTTCAACCGGCTAAGGTACGATTATTTTTGTTGCCGGGGCGGTTTGGCCGCCTTTTCATATCTTTGCCGGGTCACTCCAATACGATGAAAAGATGATCCGGATCGATACAATGACTTTCAACCTCTTCCAGGTAAATACCTATTTTCTTTCCGATGAAACCGGCGAATGCATCATCATCGATGCAGCCTGCTATGACGCTGAGGAGAAAGGGATTGTGAGAAAATACCTGTCAGATAACAAGCTCAGGCTGGTTCGGAACCTGAACACCCATTGTCACGTGGACCATGTGTTGGGCAATGAGTTCATCGCTGATACCTACCATGTCAATCCTGAATACCACCCGGGGGCCGCTCCTTTTTTATTGACAATCAAAGAGATGGGATTATCTTTTGGCTTTCATATCGGTACGATCCCCGCTCCTGCCCGCAAACTGGTTGATAATGAAATCATTCGATGGGGCCATTCATCCCTCCGGGTGCTTTACGCACCGGGTCACGCGGAAGGCAGCGTTTGTTTCTACAGTGAAGCTGAAAAATTTGTAATCACCGGCGATGTGCTGTTTAAAGATACCATCGGACGTACCGACCTGCCGACAGGTAACCTCAACATCCTTTTGAAAAGTATCCAGGACCGGCTTTTTACACTTCCTCCCGATACGTTAGTTTATCCCGGCCATGGACCTGAGACTACCATCGGGTACGAGATCAATAACAACCCCTTTATCCGGTAAATAACTTAACGGGAAGAAAAGTTGCGAATCACGTCAAAAATATTGATCATCCGTTTCAGTTCGATTGGCGACATCGTCCTGACCACTCCCGTGATTCGTTGCCTGAAAACCCAAGTACCCGGAGCGGAAATCCACTACCTGACAAAAAAAGCATACTTCCAGGTACTGGAGGCGAATCCCTACCTGGACAAGGTGTGGTTATATGATAAAAATTTCAATGACCTCCTCCCGCAATTGCAGTCCCAGGGCTTCGATCAGGTGATTGACCTCCATAAAAACTTCCGTTCGCTTTACGTTGCACGTCACC
>Ga0209099_1001175_pt1 | contig 27409 bp, 27 predicted proteins | sample AD_JPNHW2_MetaG_FD_184430 | JGI IMG/M metagenome (GOLD analysis project Ga0209099, IMG submission 184430) | Active sludge microbial communities of municipal wastewater-treating anaerobic digesters from Japan - AD_JPNHW2_MetaG (SPAdes) (version 2) | ecosystem: Engineered > Bioreactor > Anaerobic... | reverse complement strand
ACCGTCAGGCTATTGAATTCCAGGGGGAAAAGATCGGGGTAATCCGCCTCACCGAAGCACTCGGGATTACGGAATACCATGCACCGCTTGAAGGATCTGCCCAGGTCCCGGTGGTCATTCTTGCCTATGGTGCGGGCCAGATAGCCTGTATTGTCGACGAAGTGATCCGTGTCCAGGAGATTGTTGTACGGTCGCTGGGCAGTCAGCTCCGGCGGGTAAAACGGATAACGGGGGCCGTGATACTGGGCGACGGCAGGGTTGCGCTGGTTCTTGATGCCCTTGAACTCATCCAGGAATCGATCAAGGGACCTCCTCCGGTATCCGCACGAAGTATAAACGGCGGGGATATCAGGAGGATACTGGTTGTCGAGGACTCCGTCACCTCCCGTGCCCTCCTGCAGACAATCCTCGAACGGGACGGTTTCCGGGTTCAGACTGCAGTTGATGGCATGGAAGCTCTCGCAATGCTTAAGGAACAGGAATTTGATATGGTCGTATCGGATGTAGACATGCCCCGCATGAACGGGTTTACCCTCACGGAAAAGATCCGTGCCGAGGCAAGAATTTCCACGCTTCCCGTTGTGCTCGTGACATCGCTGGATTCCCTGGAGGACCAGAAACATGGCATGAGGGTGGGGGCAGACGCATATATCAAAAAAACCAGCTTTGAAAAAGGCCAACTTCTTGAAGTCATCCGGAATCTACTGGAGCGGAAACAATGAAAATACTCATAGTTGAAGACAGCAGGACCCAGGCAGAATCACTGCGGTATATCCTTGAAAAGAAAGGATATGTGGTCGCACTCGCAACGAATGGCAGGGACGCGCTGGAACAGATCAGGACTGCACCGCCGGAACTTGTTCTGACAGATATCGTGATGCCGGAGATGGATGGCTATGAGCTTTGTCGCAGGATAAAATCGGATAAAAATCTCCAGTCGGTTCCGGTGATAATGGTCACCCAGCTGTTTGATCCGGTGGATGTGATCCGGGGGCTCGAAGCCGGGGCTGACAACTTCATTATCAAACCTTACGAGCCACGGGATATCGATACCCGGATCCAGAATGTGATAACAACGCGCACCATGCCGGATTCCGATGCATCCTGCGGCGCGTTCGGGATCACGCTCGCGGACGGTATGCATACGATCACCGCGAACAGGAGACAGATCCTTGACATCCTCCTCTCAACGTACGAGATCACCGTGAGGAAAAATACCGAACTGCAGGAAGCGCACGAACGGCTCAACCTGCAGAGCGACCAGTTGCAGCAGGCAGTCGCTGACTTACGTCAGGCAAACCGGGATCTGCAGGCAGAGAATTCAGAACGCATGCGGGTGGAAAAAGCACTTGCAGAAGCCAATAAAAAACTCCAGCTGATGGCAACTATCACCCGCCACGACCTCCTCAACCAGCTGACGGCGCTCAGAGAATATCTCGAACTCTCCTCTGCGTACCGCATGAAAGACTCAGGCAGTGCCTGGGCCAATGTCGCAAGCGCTATGGCAGTTGTCAACCAGACAATAGCAACGGTTGAATTTACCGGGGAGTACCAGAAGATCGGGGTCAAGTCCCCGGTATGGCATAATGCGAAAATGCTCGTCGATATGTCAGGAAAATTCATCAGCCCCGGTGCTGTCCGGATTGAGAATGCCCTGCCGGAATCTCTTGAACTGTATGCGGATCCTCTCATCATGAAAGTCTTTTCCAACCTTATCGATAACGCGGTAAAGTACGGAAAAACCATCACCACGATTGCCTTCCGGTACAAGGAGACCGCGGGTACGGGAATAATCATCTGCGAAGATGACGGAGTCGGCATCGCAGCAGGTGAGAAAGAGAAGATCTTCTCCTATGAGTACGGCCTGAATACCGGGCTCGGGCTTTTCCTCGCACGGGAGATCCTCACTATCACCGGTATCACTATCACGGAGACGGGGGTGCCGGGGAAAGGTGCATGTTTCGAGATCCAATGCCCGCCAGACGTGATCCGTATGACCCCCAAGAGGGATGGACAGGTTGAGGCCTGAGCCGGCAGAGGACTTTATCCCCCCTGCCCTCACCCGGGACAACCGGTTGCCCGTTTAAGTACGGCAAGGAGAATCTTTTTGCCCGTTCGTGCTGAATGGAGAATGCAGGATATCCCGGCTCATGAATTTTGGTTATCTCTTTGATCGCACACAGCCATCCCGGCGGAACCGTTTCTGGATTCTTACCGGGCTCACCGCACTGGTCATAGCGGTGAATGGTATCACGCTCGGTCAGGGGATATCCATTGTTTTTTCCCATCTCTTCTATTTCCCGATCATCCTAGCAGGATACTGGTACCCGCGAAAAGGTATCCTGTTTTCCCTGGGTATTGCCGTGGCGTACGGAACGCTGGCCCTGCTGTTTGGCCCGACAGAACCGTTCCTTGAAATCATGGTTGCTTCACGGTGCATGATATTTATTGTCGTAGGTGCGGCAGTCTCCCTCCTCTCATCGCACCTGAGGATATCCGAACAACAGCTGCATGATATCATCGAGTTCCTGCCGGACGCTACCTTTGCGATCGACAGGAACGGGAAGGTGATTGCGTGGAACCATGCCATAGAGGATCTGACCGGCACGAGAAAAGCAGACATGCTTGGCCGCGGGGACTATGCGTACGCCATCCCGTTCTACGGGATACGAAGGCCGGTACTTGTCAACCTCCTCTTCAATGCAGATCCTGAAACTGAAGCGAAATACCCGCAGATCAGGAACGAATCAGGGACCGTTATCGCTGAAGTCTTCATCCCGCACTTTCATGACGGAAAAGGAGCCCATCTCCGGATTGGCGCAACCGCGCTGAAGGATCCCGATGGCACGATCACGGGAGGCATCGAGACTATTAGGGATATATCTGAACAGGTCATGATGAATTCTGCCCTGCAGACAACGAGCAGCCGCCTGAATATCCTTGCAGGGATCATCAGGAACGATATTGCGAAAAAACTGGCGCTCATCTACGGGCGTCTCTCGATCGGGGTGATGAAATTCAATGATCCCGAGATCCTCTCCTTTATTGCCGACCTTCAGGAATCCGCAATGGGTATCCAGCGCCAGATAGAAATTTCCCGGGAGTTCCGGGATATCGGGACAACTCCTCCCGCATGGATACCGGTTCAGGAAACCTGTCTTGAAGCCTCGGAACGGGTGAATTTCAGGAACCTCACGTTCCATGCGTGGACAGCCCGGCTCGAAATTTTTGCCGATCCGCATATCCCTGCCGTATTTTATCACCTCTTCGAGAATTCAAAAAAAGAGGGAACCCGTGCAGACCGGGTGGTTGTCAGCTATCATATCCGCCCCGAGGGCTGTGCAGTCATCATCGAGGACAATGGCAACGGTATTCCGGACACACAAAAGGACCAGCTTTTTTCCCAGAGAAGCGAAACCTATGGCTGCGGCCTCTTTCTTGCCCGGGAAATACTCGCGCTCACCGGCATACGTGTCCGGGAGACCGGAATTTTTAAAAAGGGGACACGGTTTGAGATCCTGATCCCCCCGAAGGGGTACCGGATCGCTGACAGCCCGCAACTCCTGCAGGATGTGCAGAGAACCAACGGAGCGGTTCAGGACTGGGGAGGAACCATGAAGCATTCTGCAGAAACCGGGCCGGAGGTCCGGGAGATTGTTCCGGACGAATTCTTCCGGGCGGATGCAGTCTGGTTCGAGTATCACGAGACCCGGGGAGATCCTGCGCTGGACCGTATCTTTGCCGTTATCCGGGATGAGCAAATTGTATCCCTTGCCCGGTGCCGCCGGCATCCCGATGGTATGGAAGTGGATGGGATTTTCACGCCGGTTGCGTATCGTTATAACGGGTATTCCCGTCTTGCCGTCAGCGCACTGGTGGACGCCTGCCATAACGACGATCTCTTTATGCATGCTGTCAGGGACCTGATCCCCTTTTACCGGTCCTTCGGGTTCGAGATTATTGCCGAACGCGACCTCCCGCAGACGATCCGCGAGCGGTACGTCTGGGCTGCCGGGAACCTTGAAGGTGCAGAAGTCCAGCCGATGCGTCGTAAAGCCGGCCTCTAGACGGGCCAATCCTTACTGGCGCGGCACTTCTTTGTGCTGGCTGAATCCTCAAGGACACCGTTTGCCGGAACCTCCCGGTTACCCGTATAGGGATCGGCGGGGATTGTCATAAGGTACTTTTTTATCATGCGAGGGTGACCATTCACCTACCATGCGAATCCGCGACCTGATCCTGCCGGAAGACAAGGTTTTTTTTACCCTGTTCAAGGAGATGGCGGAGAAAATAACCGAAGCATCCACAACGTTGAACGAGATCACCCACGAGCTCCCCGGGGGTACCGAGAAGGGGCACCGGGTGCGCCAGATTGAACATCAGGGGGATGAGATAACAAGGAAAATCTACGAGCATCTGAACGAGTCGCTCATCACCCCGCTTGAACCCGATGAGATCGCACGGCTCGCACCGGCTTTTGATGACGTTCTCGACAGGGCAGACTGGGTGACACACCAGCTCTGTAATTACGGGATTCCGGAATCCAATGAAACCCTCAAGGAGTACTCCTATCTGATCCTCCTTGCCAGCGCGGAGATTTCTCAGGCCGTGGAAAGCCTCTCGAGCCTGAAAAACCCCGCCGACGTGAAAACCCATGCCATGGAGATCAGCCGGCTGTACAACCTCTCCACGGAGCTCCTCTCGCGAGCTGTCCTTGACCTGTTCAAGACACAGGACCTCCTGATGATCATCAAGCTCAAGGACATCTACGAAGGGTTCGCGAAAGTCATGGAGAAATGCAATGATGTCGGACACGCCCTTATCGATATCGCGATGGCACATGCATGACCGGCATGGACCCGCTCATCCTTTTTGGGATCGTGCTCGCGCTTGCACTGAATTTTGTCAACGGCCTTAATGATGCAGCGCATTCGATAGCAACCGTTGTTGCAACAAAAGCGCTCTCCCCTGCAAAAGCAGTCTTCTCGACAGCGGTCTGCAACCTGATAGGTCCGTTCCTTTTCACGACTGCTGTTGCGGCAACAATCGGTACGGCAGTTGTACATGGGAGCGGGCTCACCCCCTTATCGATAGTCGTAGCCATAGGTACCGCCATCGTTCTGGTGTCCCTCGCTACCCGGGCCGGCATTCCCCTGTCCAGCAGCAATGCCATTATCGGCGGACTTCTGGGGGCCGGTATCGCAGTCGGGGGGCTGTCCGCGGTTGTCCTCCCTGATACAGGCCAGGTTCTTGAGGTTTTCGGCATGGGAATAACCGGGGCCGTTGCAGGCAGCATCATGCTTGGTCTGTTTATGGCCTCGTTTCATGAGGACGTCCGGCTCGGTGTTCTTCTGGGAGCGATATGCGGAGCGGCACTGATTATCCCGGCAGAAATGTTCCTTGGAGCACTCAGGCTCACGGGACTGCTGGCAATCGTCCTGTTCATCATCATATCCCCCATCATCGGGATTGTCGGCGCATTCATCTTCGATATCATCATCTCCCACCTCTTCCGCCATTCCCGGCAGAACCGGATGAAACGGATCTTCCAGCCGCTGCATGTGCTCTCCTGCCTCATCCAGGCAACTGCCCACGGCGCAAACGACGGTCAGCACGCAGTGGGTGTTATCACTGCCCTCCTTCTATCTTCGGGCGTACTGCTGACATTCGATGTTCCTGCATGGGTCGTCCTCTCATCGGCACTGGCGATCGGGCTCGGGACCTGTCTGGGCGGGTGGCGGGTAGTGGACAAGATGGCAAAGGGGATAACGAAGATCCGTCCGTACCAGGGGTTCTGCGCAGCAACCGCGAGCAGTGCAATCCTCGTTTCCGTGACGCACTGGGGCATTCCGGTCTCTTCCACCCATGCCATCAACGGGGCGATCATCGGTGTCGGCGCGACGCGGGGAAAGAATGCGGTACAGTGGCGGGTTGTCCGCGAGATGATGATGGCGTGGGTCATCACCATCCCGCTTGCCATGGTTGTTGCCTGGGCGGGTTATTCCATCGTCGCGTTTGCGATCGCGAACGTGTAAGGCCAGCGATATTTCGCTATATTTTTAAGATCTACTGCCGATTACCGGTGGGTTTGTTATGGGTCTTCGTGAATTGCTGATACCGCAGGATAAGGTTTTTTTTGACCTTTTTGAAAAACAGGCAGGGGTTGTCAGGGAGGCGGCGTGGCAGCTGGTAGCGCTGACCGAGGATTTCACCAATGTGAAAGAGAAACGCCACGAGATCGAGAAACTGGAACACAAGGGCGACCAGATCACCCATGACATCTACGACCAGCTGAACCGCACGTTCATCACCCCCCTCGATCCTGAAGAGATCTCCCGCCTCGCCTCGGCACTCGACGAAGTGCTGGACTATATTGACGGGGCGACCGAGAAGATGTTCTATTACGGTATCGGTGGCACCGATTCGCACATGATCGAGCTTGCGAAACTGATCCACATGTCCACCATGGAGATTGAGAGCGCGGTCAGGGGGATCCGTTCTCTCAAGGATCCCCGCTATGTCGAGGAGCGCTGCATCGAGGTGAACCGGCTTGAAAACCTCGCGGACGACGTGCTTGCCCATGCAGTGACCGACCTGTTCAAGACTCCCGATGCGATAGCGATCATCAAACTCAAGGATATATACGAGCATCTTGAGACCGCTACGGATTATTGCGAGGATGTGGCAAACGTTCTGTCCGATATCGCGATCCGCCACTCATGAACGCACTACTGAAGACCTGTGAGAGGATTGCATGATCGAAGCTACCTGGGAACTGATTGTCTTTATTATCGGTCTCGCGCTTGTTTTTGATTTCACCAACGGCTTCCACGATTCGGCAAATTCCATATCGACGGTCGTATCAACCAAGGTACTCTCTCCCCGGAATGCGGTTTTTTTTGCAGCTTTTTTCAATTTCATTGCTGCATTCGGGTTTGGCGTTGCGGTTGCCAGTACCATCAGCAAGATCATTCATCTGGATGTTGTCCAGACACTCATTGTACCGTATATCATCCTCAGTGCCCTTATCGGGGCCATCACCTGGAACCTGATCACCTGGTTCTTCGGTCTGCCCAGTTCCTCGTCCCATGCACTCATCGGAGGGATGACCGGTGCCGGTATTGCAGCGGCCGGGTTCGCAGCCATCAAGTTAGAGACAATTACCGTCGTAGCTGCATTCATGATCATCTCTCCGGTAATCGGGTTTATTGCCGGTTTTCTCTTCATGGCCTTCGTCCTCTGGCTGACCCGGCGATCCAATAAACAGACTGCCGAGACGCATTTCAAACGGCTCCAGCTCTGCTCGGCTGCTGCCTACAGTTTCAGCCACGGCACGAACGACGCCCAGAAGACTATGGGGATTATCCTGCCGCTTTTGTTCTCGATAGGTTATTTCGGTGCCAGTGTGGACCCCAACAACCTGCCCATGCCGTTCTGGGTGATCCTGGTTTCCTATACCGCGATTGCGCTCGGGACGCTTTCGGGTGGGTGGCGGATCGTCCGGACCATGGGATACAAGATCACCAAGCTCCGCCCCGTCCAGGGATTTGCAGCCGAAACTGCCGGGGCTGCAACGATCCTTGGTGCATCGGTGATCGGGATCCCGGTGAGCACGACCCATGTCATCTGTACGTCTATCATGGGTGTGGGATCCACGATGGGCACAAGCACGGTGAAATGGGGCGTTGCGCGAAGCATTATTGCGGCCTGGATCCTGACCATCCCCATCAGTGCGCTGATCGGATACGGGGTGTTCACTGCAATCCGCGTGGCCATCGGGTATTGAGATCCCCGGATGCTCATTTTTACTGAAAATTTTTGAATCTGATTATTATCTGAAATCTGTGATCGTGATCCTCATCGCGATAAAACCTTATCCGGAACAACCGGATCCTGATAAAAATCAGACAAGGCCTGATGATGAAAAGGTACTTAGCCGAAATCATTTGGGAGTAATTATAATGCACTTATGGGTTTCGCCCCGCTGCCGGGCTATACCCGGTTAAAACCGTGCAGTAGTACATTCTCCTGGTAATACCGGCACTCCCCCTGGATCACGCACTCCTCACAGCGTGGTTTCTTCGCATCGCAGGTCGTCCTCCCGTGTGCAATCAGGATATCCGTCAAATCCCCCCAGTCCTTCCGGGGGAAAAGCGCCATGAGATCCCGCTCGATGACGGCGACATTATCCGTGCCGGTAAACCCGATCCGCTGCGCCAGCCGCCGGACATGGGTATCAACCGCGATCCCCTCATTCTTTCCAAGCGCATGGTACAGGACGATATTGGCTGTCTTGCGCCCTACGCCCGGGATCGTCAGGAGCTCGTCCATGGTCCCGGGGATATTGCCGTTGAAACTTGAAAGCACGGTCTGGGAAGCGGCGATGATATTACGGGCCTTCGCGTGGTAATAGCCAAGGCTGTGGATGATCCTCTCCACATCGGCAGGGCTGGCTTTCGCCAGTTTTGCGGGAGCCGGGTATTTCGAGAAGAGCGGCCCTTTCACCTTCAGGACCGCTTTGTCCGTTGTCTGGGCGGAGAGGATCGTGAGGATGAGCACCTCAAACGGAGTACCACGGCAGACCGCTTCCGGCGATTCGCGGGCATCAGGATACCGTTTCAGAAGAGCGGAATAGATCCGTGCAGCATCCTGTTTTTTCATGGTCCGATGGGGTAGGGCGGATTCGAACCGCCGTCAAAGCGTCCCAAACGCTCTAGGATGGACCAGGCTACCCTACTACCCCGTGCCATGATAGGTGCGCCTCAAACGTAAAAATAGGTGATGGTGATGCCGCGCACGGATGCTTGTCTCTGTACATACCGGCACAAGATGAGGATCAGCGGTCATCACCCCTTTGGGACAGATGGCGGAAGCGTGCCTGTTATCTGCAGGGATATGATGCAGGAGCCTGGTTTTAGCAAAAATTTCTGTGCAATATGCCAAAAAATTTATACACAATGCAAAGTAAACTGTGCATGTGGTCCTATGAAACAACAGACCCTCATGCACAGCAGCATCATAGCTGCCATTATTATTGCCGCCGCGGTAGGCGTCGGCCTGGTCAACGGATTTCCGGCCGCAGCGCAGTTCGTATCCGTGGACCCGTTCGGAGATAAGAATATCGGCGATATCTTCACGATCACCGGCACAACCAACCTTCCGGTTGGAACGGAGCTCCTGGTACTTATCGAGCCGGCCTCGTTCGAACCGGAGGGAGGGATAAACGGTGAGTTCAGCGGTGCGGCGGGGACGGTAGATGTCATCGCCGGTACTGGTGACACAAACACCTGGTCCATGGAGATTAATACCTCAACATTAAACCCGGTGAAGATGCGCGTGAATGTATCGGTGTTGACCGGTGATGTGAAAAAGGGAGATCTCTCGACAAGCGAGCCATCCGGCACCCGGGAATTCACCCTCCATCCGGCACCCGGCAGTTCAGGCACCGGCCAGGGGCAGGAGGCTGCAACGGGCATGTATATCAGAATCGATCCTGTCGCCGACATAACAACCGGCGATCTCCTGACCGTTACCGGTTCAACAAACCTTCCTGAAGGAACGACCCTGATGGTCGTGGCAGGCGGTACTGCAGGAAATACCTTCGTAGGTGCCGGCGCGGGAGGGATAAACCGGTATTCCACGGTTTTCGATACCTCCATCATGAAACCCGGCACGAAGACCATCACGGTCACCGATATGGTCGGCGACCCCGCGAAAGCAGATTACCGGACGGGGACCGTCAACGGGACCGGTTCCTTCACGCTGAAAGGTACCTTCCTTGCAACCGATACGCTTGTGCAGGTAACAAGCACGACAGGCGATTATATCCGTATTAACACGATTGGCGACAAGAAGGTCGGGGACCAGTTCCTCATCACCGGGACGACCAGCCTTCCTGCAGGCGCCGAGGTGCTCTGGCAGGTCATGCCGGATACGGGAACGCCGCCTGCCGGCCTTGACGGAAACTCACAGATGAGTATCGGGGGAAACAGTGTCGTAACGACAGGTGATGGCACAGCGAACCGAATATCGCTGCCCGCTGACATGACCAACATGAAACCGCAAAAGTACGTTGTCATTGTGGGCAAACCGAAAAGGGATCAGTCACAAGGTCCGCCGTTTTCGATTGAGATCGGGGACCTGTATGGGACCACGTACTTCACCCTGAGTTAGGCATGTATGCACACCACGAGAAGACACCTCTCAATTTTTTCCCTTTATGGCAGAAAAGGGGACAGGTCCATACGGCGGACAAGAACCGGATCGCAAAAAAAGTCCCTGGTTGTCATTATCCGGGAAAGGATAAGCCGGATAGTATCTGTCCAGTGGAAGGAAAGCGGTACAGAACATCAGTTCTTGAGAGATCATGATAAACCATCAGAAAGCCGGCAAGGCATTCGTCTGTCTCGCCATACTCATAACCCTCGCAACGCTCGCAGCTGCCGGTTGTACGGAATCCGCTGCAGGACAGCAGGGCCATATGCCCATAGCAAGTGAAAAGCAGGACGAACAATCCGTTGCAACGACGATCATCACGATGAGGACAACAATCGCACCAGCTCAGACGGCTGCCACACAGCCTGTTCCGGCCCCTGTTGTTCCCGGTGCAGTCATAACCTTTGATGCCGTGGGCGAAAAAAAGACCGGAGACTCGTTGCTCATCACCGGTACGACCAGCCTTCCGGCCGGCACCAACCTGTTCTGGCAGATCAGGCAGGATACGGGAAAAGCCCCGACCGGTATCGACATGGATTCCAGACTGGGGATTATGGCAAACAACAAGGTGATAAAAAGCGACGGGACCTTGGGCTTGGTCGCGCTTGCGGTCGATGCGAAGGATACCAAAGATCTCGCGGCAGGGAAGTACGTGGCCCTTGTAGTCAGTCTCACAGGAGACCCGGCGACCGTGGATCCGACAACCGGGACACTTGCAGGATACACCTACCTGACCCTGAAATAGACGGGGATGCAACTCTTTAAAATCGGCTCAGGTACATGAAAACAGATAATAAGGGAGGAGGGGATATTACGGAAACAAAACGGAACCAGGCAGCCTTACCCGCCTGCATCTCCCTGATCATGACCCTTGCTGTCCTTGCAGTTGCCGGCTGTGCGGATTACACGCAAGGCCCGCGGGACGAGGCACCCGTTACCGGTGAGATACAGAGCGGGCGTCATACGGCCGGTGTCACTATCACGACAGGGACAATAATTGCGCCGTCACCGCAGAAGGTTCTCCCGCAGGCACCGGTCCCCCCATCCTCCGCTGCTGCTGCCACAGCCCGTATACCCGATCCTTCAGAACGAGCCGTTCCCCATGGAATCCTTATCGGGGGTATTCGTGATATCACGTTGGGTGAGCCCCTGGTGGTGAGTGGCAGGACCAGCCTGCCGGTCGGAACCAGTCTTACCGTAAAAGTGGTCCCGGTAATCACGGACAAGGAAAAAATTGCCGGTGATTTCAGGAATGTGGAGATGAGTACCGTTACAAAGGTTGTTGAAGGTTCAACGAACGGCAACCGGTTCTCCGTGACCTTAGAGACGGCAGATCTGCTTCCTGAAGATTATATCGTGTCCGTCTCTCCCCGGGATGATTGGGCAGCTGACAACACCGGACCTTCGGGGATAAATGGATCATACGCGTTTGCTGTCATTGCACGATAAACGGTCAGGTGTTCCAGAGAAATATGGTATCATTATGGGAAAAAAGAGATCAGGAACCCAGGACCCAGGGAATGCACAGTAAAGATAAAAATATTTCACGTAATGCACAAAATACATTACACTGAGGCGTTATGAAAAAGAAGTACCTGACCTGGGCAGGAATTGTTTCCGCCGGCATACTCATGGTTATGTTCGCGGGCATTCTCCTGAGCGGTTCATTCTCCATCTTCTCATCGGTTACTATCGATCCCATCCCGGACCACGCTGTCGGAGACCTTGTGGTCATCACGGGGACGACAAACCGCATGGCCGGAACGGTACTGGAACTCAATATCATCGCAGTTTCACCCGCGAACGGGACAAATCCCCGTACAGCGGTCACGGATGCATTTATTGTCCGCGGGGGAGGAATGTCGAACACATGGTCGGGTGCACTGGATACGTCTGCAATCCCCCCGGGGGAATACCGGGTCAACGCCTACTGGATTAACGAAACCGTCAGAAGCGATCTCCTCGCATCGTCCGGATTCATGCTGACCGGAACAAAACCCGTGCCGTCAGTATCTCCCGCCACGGGCGACAGGCAGGCCCCGTATATCACGATCAACCACCCCGGCACGCTCCGGAGCGGGGATATCCTCCATATCACAGGAACAACCAACCTGCCGGAAGGAACTGAGCTCACCTATCTCATCATCCAGCAGTCCAATACCTCGGTCTTCACGGTGGACCCGAAAACGAAAAACAAGGAAGTGAGGGAGGGGCTCACACAAACAGGAATCATGAGCGTACTGACGGGAACCGGGGGAGTCAACCGGTGGTCGTTTGCGGTGGACAGCACAGAATTCATACCGAGCGATTACTTCGTCATTGTCACGCTGGCATCCATCAGCCCGGAGAAGATCGGGATACAATGGCCCTATGACACGGCACCCCTGTATGTAAAAGAACCGATCCCGGAAAACACCCCGGCGCCGGTACGGGATACCACACCCTGCCGGTCCATCACTATCAATGTGTTCCCCGACAAGTGGATCAACCAGAGCTTCAGGATCACCGGGACCACAACGTTTCCTCCCGGAACAGAACTGTTCGTACAGATCGTTCCCACGGAATATGACCTGAATATGAACATGGGTGTGAAGTCCCCAGCCTCGTCCATGTCTGGAGCAGCGGGGATGGTTATTGTCGAGGAAGGCTGGGGGAATACTATCAACCTCTGGTCTCTTACGCTGAGTAAAGGACACATGGATCCGGGCCAGCGGAATTACCTGGTGAATGTCAGCAATGACCGGATCGATAACCAGACCTATGCAACGATATACGGGGATACGTTCTGCTCAAAAAGACTGGTCCTCCCGGAGTGATTATCATGAAACACCTTACGTACCTTACCTGCACCCTCCTCGTGGCCTGCATGGTTGCCGCGATGGTCGGGTGGTCGATGGCAGCCGGGAACTTCCTTGTCCCCGTCCTCGCCATCCCGCTCGGGATCATCGTCGTCCTTGCCTGCCGGGCACAGGTTGACATCGTAATCGCAGACGAACGGGAAAACCGGATCCGGAGCAGGGCAGCGCTCCGCACGCTCGAATTCATCGTCATCGGGGGGTCGATTGCCGCGATCATCCTGTATTCCTATGTGGTGAGCATCCCGCTCACCCCGATAATAACCGGAAAACTGTTCATTAATGATGACGGGACACAATCCATGACAATCGCCGAATATAAGCCGGGAAATGTTCCGGGTCCGCAAACCCTTGTCCGGTCAACTACGATAAAGGACCTGAATGCCATGAACGAGAGCGAGGCAATGACGTACTGTACCTATGTCCGCGAGGGTTTTTCTGAAAACGAGAACCGCGGTCTTGTGGGTATGACGCTTGGATTCTGTCTTGCCGCCCTTCTCGTTACATTCGGAGCGTTTTATCTTTATTACAACAGAAAGTACTAACCACAGGCAGCCATGAAGAACAGGATCAAGGTACTCCGCGCCGAACGCGACATGACGCAGGAACAGCTCGCTGAGCTGGTCGGCGTTACGCGGAATACGATCATCTCGATAGAGAAGGATAAGTACTGCCCGTCCCTGAAACTCGGGTACCGCATCGCCCGTATGTTCGGCGTTGGCATCGATGAAGTCTTCACCTACGAAGAGGATAAGGACGGCCCGTCGGCAGAGAATGACGGGTGATCCTAACAAATCAATTTTTAAAATTTTTTTCTCGGTAGATATGTTATAATCGCCCTTGTGATGCTCAAGGGGCTCCGCCCCGCAGGCTGGAAGCGCCCCGAAGCAGACCGTATTTCCTGATCGTGGTACGGAAAAAACCCATGGACAGGTAATTCCGGGGCATTGCATGTGCTCCCGTCCCCCGGGGCGGCGCAAGCAGGGAGGATATTTCCCAAAAAAAGGTTTCCCTGAGTAAAAAATTGAGATTACAATGGCAGCGGGTTTATTTTTCCTTTGGAAACCACGGTGCCCCGGTATTTTCCCCTGAAAATCGCGCCGGAGAGATTTTTCGGATCCCGCCCGTCGAGCACGACCAGCGGGATGTTACTGCGTTCAACAACCCGTGCGGCAACGATGTCCAGCACGTTATTGGAACCGGCACCCAGCGCAGTGCTGCCGACGATATCCAGCAGTTTCCTCGGGGTCATCGCCTCGTACCGCGTGGCTTTCGGGTCCTTTTTCGGGTCGGCTGAATAGATACCGTCCACGGAAGTCGCGTTGATGAATACCGAAGCACCGACCCGTTCTGCCAGCACGGCCGCCACTGCATCGGTTGTCTGCCCCGGAGTGATGCCGCCCATCACGACAATTTTTCCCGTCTCTGCAAACTTCTTTGCTTCCGCATGGGACTCAGCAACTTTCGGGTACGCGTCATCGCCGAGGGCCGCGATCAGCATGGTCGCGTTGAGCCGGGTGATCAGGATGCCGATCTCGTCCGAGGTACCTTCGTCTATCCCGAGATCCCGCATGATGCTTATATACCGCCGGGCCTCGCCGCCGCCGCCGACAACCACGAAGAGGCGGTGCTGTTTTGCGATCTTTTTGAGGACCGGTACATATTCCCTGATCGTGTGCGCCTCAAGCGTCGGGATGAGTATCGAGCCGCCAAGCGAGATGACAACCTTCTTCATTGCACTAGTTTTTGTACCGGATGCACATAGAGTTGTTTACTATGTTTTACTGTCCGGCCTGCAGGAGCCAGGAGATCTACGCGGTTGCAGGGGGATATATGGGCCAGATATATCTCTGTAAGGCTTGCGGATACCGGGGGTCGTTTGTGCTTGAGATCGATTTTTTGGACAGTATCCAAAAGACTGAAAAGAAGAAGTACCCATAATCAGACTGATCACGGGAACGGCCATGCATGAGGCACGCCAGTACAAAAAAAACCAGGATTCTACGGTAACCTGCTCGCTCTGCAACCACCGCTGCACGATACGCGAGGGAAAACACGGGATCTGCGGGGTCCGAAAAAACCTGCAGGGTACCCTTTTTGCACAGACCTACGGGAGGATCAGTGCAGAGGCTATCGATCCTATCGAGAAGAAACCCCTGTTCCATTACCTTCCCGGCACCCGTTCCTATTCCCTTGGGGGGATCGGGTGTAACTTCCATTGCGAACACTGCCAGAACTGGCATATCTCCCGGGCAAATCCTGACGATGTACCCTTGCGGGATCTTGCACCGGAAGACGGCGTCCACCGGGCCATGGCCGGGGGATGTGCAAGTATTTCGTGGACGTACAACGAGCCGACGATCTGGCACGAATATACGCTCGACATGGGGATGCCGGCAAGGGCTCATGGACTGGGTACCGTTTATGTCACGAACGGGTATATCACCCAGGAAGCGCTCCGGGAACTTTCCCCCATGCTCGGGGCGTACCGGGTGGATATCAAGGCATTCTCCGATACCTTTTACAAAAAGATCTGCGGTGCGCATCTCCAGCCGGTGCTGGACTCCGCGCTGCTCGCCCGCGAACTGGGTATGCATATTGAGACGGTCACGCTCATCATTCCCGGCCTGAACGACGATATCGGAGAGATATCTTCCCTGGTCCGCTGGGTCATCGAGCATCTTGGCCCGGCAACGCCGATGCACTTCTCGGCCTTCCACCCCGACTACAAGATGCTGGACCGGGGGGCGACCCCCGTTGCCACCCTGGAAAAGATCTATTCATTGGCAAAAGAACTCGGTTTGAAATACCCGTATGCAGGGAACGTGTACAATCACCCGTACGAGAACACCTATTGTCCCGCCTGCGGGGCAACCCTTATCGAACGTCATGGGTTTTCAAGCCTTATTTCCGGGCTTGATGACCGGCAGTGTAAAAACTGTGGTGAAACGATAGAGATCGTGCGTCATGTTGTCTGAACCACCTGCTGACCGGAAGTTCATCACCGACCGCATGCTGGGAACACTCACCCGGTACCTCCGGTTTATGGGATACGATACCACGAGCGCAAACGGTCTTCTGGAAGGAGACCCGAAGGAAGATACCGTCCTCCTCGCCATTGCCAGGCAGGAACACCGGCTCCTGCTTACCAAGGATGCGGAACTTGCCCGGCGCGGGAATGCCTCGGCCCTGTTGATCGTTTCCGATGACGTGATAGAACAGGTGCAGCAGCTGATCGACCGGCATCTCGTCAGCAGGCGGCTGGCCATGAGCAGGTGTTCGTTATGCAATACTGAACTGAGAGAGGCCACCACCTGTGAGATCGAGAAGACAGAATATGCCCCGAAAGACTGGCGGAATCTCTCGTTCTTCTGGTGCCCGCACTGTCAGAAGCTCTACTGGAACGGGTCGCACGGAAAACAACTGGAACAGCGGATTTTAAAAAAACAATGAATGGCCGGCTGCCTTCTCTCTTTCGGCCGACTCACCGGGATTCCGTGATATGGTGCAAACAGGGAAATTCACTAAATACCTTCAGTTTGATATACACTCTGAGCAATTAAAAAAAAATATCCGGCTTTGTTTGAGAAATCATCACCCAGATTATGATATCGGTAATAATTCCGGCATACAACGAAGAGGCTACTATAGGACGGTGCCTGTCGGCGCTGTCAAACCAGACGGTACCCCGCAGTTCCTATGAGCTGATTGTTGTTGATGGAAATTCCAGTGACCGCACGCGGGAAATTGCATCAGCGTACGCTGACATGGTATTTATTCAGGAATCTGAACGGGTTCCCGGGGCACGGAATGACGGGTTCAGACGGGCAAAGTACGATATTGTCGCAACCACCGATGCGGACAGTATACTTGGGCCGGACTGGATTGAGCAGATTCTCCATTCCTTTAAAGATCCCCGGGTGGTGCTCGCATTCGGCCCGGTAACCTCCATCGAGGATACGCTGAAAAACCGTGGATACGTACTGCTTTTCAATATGCTGATGTGGTTTGGAGCGATAACCCGCCTCTATTACTATACCCTCGGCTGCAACACGGTCTTCCGTTACAAGGCCCTGAAGCAGGCAGGAATGTACAGGATTATGGATGCCGGGGACGATCTGGAAGTGGCAACCCGGATGCGCAAGATGGGAAAAGTCGCTTTTAATCCCCGGCTGAAAGTCGGTTTTGATTTTCGCAGATACGACCAGTTCGGCTTCTGGCGCACCCTCTTTGAATGGTACTGGATTGTCCTCCACGGTGGCATATCCAGCGGGTTTACCTATACCCGGAGGGAATATAAAAACCAGAATCCGGACCCTGAAACGAACGCTCCCGGTGATAAGGGAAATCAACACGGGTAACCGGAAAAACCGTGTTCCCGCTTTTATCCCGTTTCCTTTGAGACGCCCTTTTCTTTCTTGTGTTCCAGTTCACGCCGGAAAATGACGATTCCTGCGATAGTGCCGAGAAGGATATTCAGATAGAATGTCACAAACCGCCACAGGAGAACAAAGATCCCGATCATGCCCGATGGTATAATCAGTGCGTACAGCGATGATGTGGAAAGTTCGGTGACTCCCGATGAACCGGGAGTGAGCGGGACCATCATGATGATGGCAATGATGATCTGGAAGAAGAAGGATTCAAAAATAAAGGGCTCCAGACCCAGGCCCATCATGATTACCGAAGCGACCAGGAACTCGCTGATCCAGAATAATACGGTGACAATCCCCCCGAAAAACAGCCCTCTCCACGCAGGCCCGGTAAACCGGGTCATGCTTAAAAATACGTTATCAATCTCATGATCGATACGGTCAGTTACCGATTGCGGCGAGGTAAAAAACCTGCCGAAGTGCGGGACCAGCCAGTGGACCAGTTTCATCAGTAATTTTTTTGTCCTTTCCGGATACCTGATGGCAAGGATTGGAATGATGAGGAAACTGATCATGAATACCCATGCAATGATAATGAGGATGACCAGTGCAGGATTCAGGATACTGAAGACGAAACTGGTCACAAGGAACATAAGAATTACTCCTATCGCGGTCAGAATTATCCCGTCGAGAACCCGTTCCATAATCACAATTGCTGTCGCATCACCGATTGTTACTCCGGAACGGTAGAGTTCATGCACCCTGACAGGTTCGCCCCCTGCCTGCCCGGGGGTGATAGTGCCGGCAAGCAGCCCGGCCAGGACCATGTTCACGCAGTGAAAAAAACCTACCCGGTATCCAACCGACGCAGACATGAGCCGTATCCTCAGGCCCCAGAGTACCAGTGCAAGGACCCGGAACAGGATGGCAAGTCCCAGGAAGAGGAAATTGAACGAGAGAACATATCCAACCGTATCCTGGTTGAAGGTTGTCGCAAAGATGATGAGAATTACCGTCAGGCTGAAAAAGATTGAAAGGGCAAACCAGCCGCGTGACGACAGTCTCATCGTGTTACTCCCTGCTCCAAGAAGGTCACCTGATATTCATTTAAGCCTTGGGGTTGTCAGGGATGAAGAGTCCCGTAATCGTTCCGGAAAAACTGCAGGAGTCCCTGTAACCCATAGCAGGGGAGGGCAGGAAGTATCTCATACCTCTCTCACAAGCGCTTCGTAAAAGGCATCCGACGCATTGCGTTCGGTCCAGGGCCGGTGCCCGCACTTTGCGAGGAGGATGAACCGGAAATCCGGGCATTCCCGCGAGAGCGGCTCGTCGACTCCTTTTGCCGGGTGAGGATCATAGTCGCCGTGGATTGCAACCACCGGGCACCGTATTGCGTGTGCCATTGCGGTCAGCACCCCTTTCCTGCGCAGCTCGCAGGCCTCGTCCCAGACACCGCGGAACACCTCGTACTGGCTGTGGAATGCTTCGTCTTCCACAGGGAGCGGATCGCAGGCATCTGCATGGGTGAGCAGGAGCCCCAGCCGGGCGAGAAGAGGGTTCTTGTCTCCCTCTCGGGGGTCATCCAGCTGCCCGATCAGTGCCTGTGCTTCTGATCGTTCTTTCTGGCTGAGCCGGTCAAGCCGGGTCTTGATGATAGCGTCGGCATAGTGTTCCTCGAAGGGCGGGCTGCCGATAAGGATCACTTTCCTCACCAGCGCCGGGTACCTGGCAGCGGTCAGCCACGAGAGGAATGCTCCCCACGAGAACCCGACAAGCGTCACCGGCACCTGACTGTGCTCCATGAGAACAGACCGGAGTTCCTGTACCTGCCCGTCAAGTGTTATCGCGGTCTGGAACGGCTCGAGCACTCCCCTGAACGCAGAGAGTTCCCGGGCAACCGGTGCCACCTCTCCGGGCGCGCCCGGGCCCCCGTGGATCACTGCAAGGGAATACGGTCCATGCCCCCATTTCCGCACCGGTGTCATGCTGGTATCCGGTTATCTCTTCCGGGTATAAAATTGTCCGTGGGGGGGTGCCGGTTGGTCATGGAGACTGCTGCTGCCGTGTCCCGTCCGCTTTTTTCATCAGGGCAAGCAGGCCGGTAAGGATCTGCGCAGGTGAAGGGGGATTTCCGGCAATCTTCAGGTCAATCGGAAAAAGGGTTTCTGCCCCGCCGAGCACCCCGTATGTCCCTTTGAAAATACCGCCGGTACAGGCATCGTCGCCAACAGCTACAACGAACTTGGGCGAGGGCATCGCATCATACGTCTTCTGTGCAGCAACGGCCATGTTGTGGGTTATTGCCCCGGTGATCATGAGTACATCCGCGTGCCGGGGTGAGGCCACGAACGAGATGCCGAACCGTTCTGCATCATAAAACGGGTTCGTCAGGGTATTGATCTCGATCTCGGCTGCATTGTCACTGCCGGTGTCGAGCTCACGGATCGCAAGGCTGTGGCCAAAGACCCGGTCGATCTCGCACCTGAGCTCCCTGCCGATCGATTCGATCTCATCATCCGGTACCGCAGAACCGCTGGTCACTTTTTTTCTGAAAAGGCAGGTAATTGCGTTCACCATTGTCTCTCACCTCACAGGTCCGTCCCCGCATACGACAGGTTCATGCTCTTGTTGATCACCGGGAAGTCCGCAATGATATTTCCCTGTACCGCGTGCTCGATTGCCAGCCAGTTGCAGAACGAAGCCGTCCTCACTTTGTACCGGTCAATCCTGCCGTTACGGATCCTCACCCAGCAGAGGTTCTGTCCGCGGGCGGCTTCAACCATCGAGATCGTATAGCCGTCCTTCACCGGTGCGCTGCTGCATACTTCCCCGTCAGGAATTTCGGCAACCAGCCGTTCGATGAGGTCTGCCGAGTCCATAATTTCAGCCGCCTTGACGGTGAACCGGGAGAGGACATCGCCGTCCCGGAGCGGTCTGACGGGAGGAGCGTACCGGTCATAGATACCGTACGGGTGGTTTGCCCTCACATCCACGGTCCCGCCGGAAGCACGTGCAACCGGCCCGGTGATGTTCAGCGGGCGGAGCAGGGATTTTTTTATAACGCCGGTGGTGGCGAACCGGTCGATCACGGAGGTTGTCGAGAGTACGATCTTGAGGCCCACTTTATACCGTTTCCTGAACTGTTTTAAGAAATCGACAAGCCCGGAGAGAGTACTGTTGCTGATGTCCTGCGATACGCCACCGATGCAGATCCTGTTTTTCAGGAACCGTGAGCCGGTGAGCAGGGCATTTGAACGGACACACTCCTCCCGCAATACCGAGAACTGGTTAGCCCCGAGCGGGAATGCGATATCGACGAGCATGCCGGCCTGGTCGTTCAGATGGGAAACGATCCGCTCCATCTCCAGAAGGATGGTCCGCAGGTACCACGCACGGTCAGGAACTGCGATCTGCGAGATCTTCTCGACGGCCATGCAGAATGCTGTTGCATTCGCCACGGATTCGTCACCGCTCACCGTCTCGGCAATGCCCAGGCAGTCTGCAGGGAGTCTTCCTTCTGCAAGTTTTTCGATCCCCCGGTGCTTATAGAACATCCGGACCTCGAGGTTGAAGATCGTTTCACCGATCACGCTGAACCGGAAATGTCCGGGCTCGATGATGCCGGCATGGACAGGGCCGACCGGCACCTGGTACACGCCCTCCCCGTGCACAACCCTGAACGGGTACTCGTTTTTGGGAAGGATCCCGGTTTTTACTTCCACCGGCTGGTTATGGAAGGACTTCTTCAACGGGTGGAATTCTTCAGGATAGCACTCATGCAGGAACAACCGGCGGGTATCGAATGACCCGTCAAACCGGATGCCAAACCCGTCATGACATTCCCGCTCAAACCAGGATGCCGCGGGGAACAGGCCGGCAACCGATGCCGCATTCCCGTCAACATCCCGGATGAGGACGAGGACATGCTGTTTTCTCTCGAATACCGAGAAAAGCGAACAGGGTGCCCGGTCAGAAAAGCCCTCAACGGCAAAGAGGCTGATCAGGACGAATTTATGGAGGGAGAGCGTTTCTGCCGCAGGCATGAATTCGTGCTCTTCAACAGGGACATAGTATTCATGAGCGGGACCGTTTATGATCCTTTCATCTGCAAAGGACGGGCCCAGCAATTCACGGATCCAGCTGTTTCCGGTGTCGGGTAACGCAGCCATCAGAACATCAGCTCCTGTACAATCCGGTTAAGGAACGAGATCTCACCCTGGGTAAATACAATCCCGAGGAAGATGATAAGACCGATAAGGAAAATCAAGGGGATTTTCATGGTCAGCGGGGTTACATAGGGCTCGATATCCGGCGGGGTGCCCGGCGCTGTGATCTCTGAGAATGCCGTGATCACAAAATATCCCAGTGCCGCTGCAGCAACGAAGAGGAGGGACAACAGGATAAACAGGGCCGGAAGAGAGACCATGCCGAGCTCGCGGAGGATGAACAGTTTCGAGAAGAAAATCGGGAACAGGGGTATGCCGGTGATCGCAAGTCCCCCGATAATAATCCCCCACGCGGCAAGGGGCTGGAACCGGAACACGTCCCTGATCTCGTCAACAGCTTCGGTAGAAAGCCGGCTCCGGTACTGGCGGTGCAGGATGCCTGCCGAGAAGAAGAGTGAGGCCTTGGTCAGGGAATGTGCCATGATATGGAACAGTACCCAGAATATGGCAAGCGGCGTGGAAACCGCAATGCCGATGAGGATAATACCCATGTTCTCGACACTGGAAAAGGCAATCAGTTTCTTGAGGTTTTTCTGCGGGAGCATGGAGAACGCAGCAATCGCTACTGTAAAAAAGCCAAACAGGGCAAGCACCGGGGCGATCGTTACGGCAGCGGGTGTCCGGTGAACAATTGCGTAGACCCTGAGTATCCCATAGATACCTACGTTCAGCAGGACTGCGGAAAGGAGTGCACTCACCGCCGAGGGTGCCTTTGCATGGGCATCAGGAAGCCACGTATGGAACGGGAAAATACCGGATTTTGCTGCAAAGCCGATAAAGACAAGGGCAAAGGCTGCCACCAGCATGCCCGGCGGGAAGGCCGGTGCATGCTGCATCAGCTCCGTCCAGTTGAGGGTACCGCTTCCCAGCACGGACCGGGAGGTCTCGAACAGGAAGATCAGACCCACGAAGGAGAAGAGCATGGATGCGGATGCAATGAAAATATACTTTATCGCTGCGTCGATATTCTCCCGTGCCGAAAGGATCGCAACCAGCATGGCGGACAGGATCGTGGTGAGTTCGGCGCAGATCCAGAAGAGTGCGAGGTTGTCACAGAAAAATGCCAGAACAATGACGAGGAGGAGCATTGTCCACGAGGCATAGAACACCTTCAGGCTGCCTTTCTCAAGCTCCCCGCTCTTAAGCAGGCTCTCAACATACCCGCCGGCATAGACTGCCGCACACGTGAAGATCACCGATGCTATGAGGACCTCGAAAAGGCCGAAATGGTCCATGAAGAAGTACTGGCTGCCGATCAGGAATGACGCAACCGGCACCTGCCGGAACAGGAGGACATACACGGTCAGGACCGTGTACAGGAACGCATGGGAAATACAGGAATAATTCATCTGGCGGTGGGTGGTGCACAGCCCGATGACGACCAGGACGGCCAGCGCAACGAGGATATAGGCCAGCAGGATCATGGGCGTTCCTCCGGTCCCTGCAGGAGGTGGAAGCGGTGGAGGCGGTTGTGGTAGTCCTCAAGGGTCGAGTCGATCCCAACGGTCAGGATCGTGGTCAGGAGCACCAGGATGATCAGGTCGATGATGATCAAAAACTCGATGATGAACGGGAGTTCCGTAACAAACATACCGAAGAGCAGCACGCCGTTTTCCATGGATAAGAACCCGAGGACTTTTGTGATCGCCCGCTTCCGGCTGAGCATCACCATCATGCCCATCAGCATGAGCGATATGCCGATGACCGCTCCGAAAAAGAAGAGGTTCTCCCGGACCTGGGTTTCGGAAAGGATCCGGGTCAGTGCCATATAGACAACAAGCATCAGGGCCATGGACAGGACCAGGGACGAGGTGGGGCTCAGGAAATGGAATTCGATATCCCGCTTGATCCGGATCTTTTCCTGTATGGTTGCGATAAAATACGGGATGATGAGGGCCTTGGAAAGGAAGGTGACAACTGCAATGCCGAGCAGTACGGGGGCAGATTCAAGGGTATAAAGTGCGAGCGCAAGGCAGACCAGGGTTATGGACTGCAGCGAATACATGGAAACGAGCGAGAGGAGGTTGCGGGTAGAGATGATATAGGCAGCCGTAATGATCACGCAGACGAGAAGGACCTTGATGATTCCCTGGATAAATGCAGGGTCGATCATGCGAATACCTCAATGATGATGATCAGGGTCGAGAAGAAAAATGCCATGGCAAACAGGCTCGGGAGCTGGAAGAACCGCATCTTTGCCATGGATGACTCAAAGAGGCCGATGACCCCTGCGAGGACGACCCCCTTGACGATAAAAAGGACTGCTGCGATGAGGAGACCGGTCAGGGTCAGGGTGGTTATCAGGCCGAATGGCAGGATGAGGTTGACAAGGAGTGCCATAAGAAGGGTCAGCTTGACCGCAGCAGACAGTTCCATGAGTGCCAGGTTCCGGCCGGACTGCTCGAGGATCATTCCCTCGTGGATCATCGTCAGTTCGAGGTGTGTCTCCGGGTTGTCCACCGGTATCCGCGAAGTTTCGACAATGAGGATGATAAATAAGGAGATCCCGATAAGGATCAGGATCGGGGTGGTGATGGCCCCGCTCGCCACAGAATGAGCAAACATGTCAAAAATATTCAGGGTTTTGAAGACGAATGCCAGTGCGGCAAAGACAATGATGGTGGTCGGCTCTATGATGGCCGAGAGGCTCATCTCACGGGAGCTGCCCATGCCGCCAAAGGAACTGCCGGCATCCAGACCGGCAAGGGCCATGAAGAACCTGGCAAGGGCGAGCAGGTAGAGGAAGAGGATGATATTCCCGATCCCAAAGGCAGGTTCCGGCACGAAGACCAGGGGCACAAACAGGGCAGCAACAAGCACCGCGGCCATGTTCACCAGAGGAGTGACCCGCATGATCCGGGACGAGGTGGGTGCATAGATCACTTCCTTTTTTAAGAGCTTTGCAATCGTATAGTAGGTCTGGAAGACCGACGGACCCTGTCTCCCCTGCGTCCATGCTTTCACCTTTTTTATCAGGCTGACAAAGAGCGGGGCTGTCACGAGGACGATTGCCGTATTGATCGCGAGGTACAGGATAAAGTCGTATGTCATTTCAGAACCACCCGAGGAAGAGGAGCACAGCGATCACGGTGATAAAAACATACAGGAGGTACGTATCAAGGCACCCGTTCTGGAACCGGGAGATGCGGGTTGCCGTGCGGACAGCGAACCGGGCGAGCGGGAGGTAGAGGTACTCCTCAAAGACCTTCATGAGCCGGATCTCGGCAGTTCCTTCCCTGAAGATACAGTTTTTCTGGTCAAAGAACACCCGCTCGTTCCTGATCCGGGTCCGGTATATCGAAGAGAAAATAATATCGAGAGGTTCGGAAAAGCCATGCCCGGTATATTCGGCAGATGCCTGCTGGAAAGGGGTTCCGCAGCCCCAGGTCTCGCATGTCCGTTCTGCACGGGATGCAAAAAAATACAGGAAAATGCCGATCAGGACGGTCATAAGGAGAAGGAGAAGCCCGACGAATAACATGTCAGGGAGCGGAACGGAGAACCCGGCAAGCAGGAACAGCTGGTATGCACAGAGGCCAAGGAAGATACAGGCAAGGGCGAGGATACCGGGGCCGATGAGCATGGCTGGCGGGACTTCCTCTGCACCGGCACTTTCAGCGGAACGGGGGAGTGCGAGGAATACCGAACCAAATGCCTTGACAAAACATGCCGCAGACAGGGCACTCGTCAGGGCGAACAGGGCAAGACAGACCAGGAGAAGCACCTTCAGGAGCGGAGCGACGACCGTGATGGATGAGAAGATTGCTATATAAATCAGGATCTCGCTTGCAAACCCGTTCAGGGGCGGGAGGGCCGCGATGGCAACTGCACCGGTGAAGAACAGCGCTGAGGTCCAGGGCATCCGCCGGGCAAGGCCGCCCATCTGTTCGATATCCCGGGTATGGGTTGCATGCACCACCGAACCTGCGGAGAGGAAGAGCAGGCTTTTGAAAAGGGCGTGGTTCAGGGAGTGGAAGAGTGCCCCGAGCAGGCTCATGGTGGCAAGGAGGGGGAGTCCCGTTACAGAAAAAATGACAAAGAGGCCTATCCCCATGAAAATAATGCCGATATTCTCGATACTCGAATAGGCCAGCATCCCTTTGATATCATGTTCCTTGAGTGCATAGATGACGCCCAGAACCGCAGAGAGCGAACCGCACAGGAGGATCAGGATGCCCCACCACAGGTCCGGTGAGAAAACATCCAGCAGGAACCGCACGAGCCCGTATACGGCAATCTTGAGCATGACACCGGACATGAGGGCGGAGACCGGAGTGGGGCTTGCCGGGTGGGCATACGGGAGCCACTTGTGGAACGGAATGATACCTCCTTTTATGGAAAAACCCACAAAGAGCGAGAGGAATGCAACGACAAGGAGCGGGGTTGCCACGGAACCGGCAGCAGAGAACGCAAACGATCCGGTCTGGGCAGAGAGGGCGAGGATCCCAAAAAGGACGAAAAGCGTGGACAACTGGGTCATGATGAAATAAAAGATGCCGGCCTTTCTGGTTTCGGGACGATCGTACTCGTACATGACAAGGATGAACGAGCTCGCTGCCATCAGTTCCCAGAAGAAAAAAAACGAGAGCGTGTTTGCCGAAGATACGACAAGGACCATTGCAAGGATGAAGAGATTTATGCAGCCGGCAAAGAGGTTCCTGCGGGATTCGCCCCCGAGATGTTCACCGTATTCGGTTGCGTACAGGGAGACACACGCGGACACGGCAGCAATGATCAGGAGGAAAAACGCTGCCAGCCGGTCGATGACAAACGAAAGGGAGAATCCATAAAACGGCTGGTACGCGGTGAACGCAAGGGCATCGCCGCCGAAGAGGATAAAAGCCGAGACGAGGCCAAGAAAGAGCGATGCCAGTATTGTGCAGGATAATGCCAGTATTCTGACAATCCTCATATCGCGGCCAGAAAGAACCAGCGGTATAATAAAACCGGCTGCAAGGAGCCCGACAGCGATAAGAAAGAGTCCAGCTTCCATCAGATGAGCTCCGGGTCATGCCACGATACCGGCCATGTTACATCCTTTGGGGGAAGATCCCCCGGCAGGTTGGCCGGCTTTTCTTTTCTTAAGGAGCAAAATTCCATAACGATCGCTTTCAGGTATTTTCTTCAGATGGACTATATCCTGGGTCACGTTTCATCGGGCATACATCAATCCCTCCAAGTTCCCCCAGGCAGAAATCAAACCGGTCGCGGATTGTTTTTGGCAGCTCTGCTTCCCGTATGGGGTGGAAGCCGAAACTGCCATAGAAATCAACCAGTTCGGTTCTGGAATGCATGTACAGGGTTTCATTACGCCCGCACTCTTCGATGAGGAGTTTCATAACCGAGCGGGCATACCCCCGGAGCCGGAACTCGTCCAGGACATAGACGCTGTCAACCTCGAGCCCGTCAGTATGACGGGCACACCGGGCCACCCCGATTATTTTTGTTCCGGTAAAGACCGCAAAGAGCCGGTCGCGTTCCCGGTCCGCCTTCTGCTGGTGGTAATAGGCCCAGAGTTCCCGTTCGGCACGCACCATCTCCGGTGCGGTGAGTTCCCGGACCACGACCTCTCCGGTAAGTGAGGCCGGTGAGGAAATGGAACCCGCTGAAAAGAACGATTTTCCAAGTTCATGGATGAAATGCGGCCGGAAGGTTATAAACCCCCCGCTCTCCTCACCGGCAAGGGCATAGAGGGTCAGGAGCGTCTGGTCCTCATTCATGGATTCCGTATCAGTATTTA
>Ga0209099_1001174_pt1 | contig 27445 bp, 24 predicted proteins | sample AD_JPNHW2_MetaG_FD_184430 | JGI IMG/M metagenome (GOLD analysis project Ga0209099, IMG submission 184430) | Active sludge microbial communities of municipal wastewater-treating anaerobic digesters from Japan - AD_JPNHW2_MetaG (SPAdes) (version 2) | ecosystem: Engineered > Bioreactor > Anaerobic... | reverse complement strand
CCGGTGACAATGTAACGATCAATGTTCAGCTGATCGTTCCGATAGCTATGGATGAAGGTCTCCGTTTTGCAATAAGAGAAGGCGGAAGAACTGTTGGTGCAGGCGTTGTTTCTAAGATCATTGAATAAATAAAGGTGTAAAATGGGTTCTAAAAAGAAAGTCGGCGCACGAGTTAAAATGACTCTTACCTGTTCTGAATGTAAAAGAAAGAATTATACTACTATTAAGAACAAGAAGAATTCTGTTGACAAAATTGAGCTGAAAAAATACTGCCCTTATGACAAAAAACATACTGTTCATAAAGAAGGCAAGATTTAGTTTGATAAAGATAGGTAGGTCAGTAGTTCAATTGGTAGAGCATCGGTCTCCAAAACCGGGGGTTGCGGGTTCGATTCCTGCCTGGCCTGCCATAATTTTTAGAGGTTTTTAAAATGAAAGACAGAAGGATAATCTTTGGAATTTATGCAGGATTTTTTCTTGTATTGCTTTATTTCATGACTGCAGCCGCTGATGCCTTGCTGGGTATCAGAATCATTGATCTTGCAGACTTGAAAGTACTCTCTTTAATTCCGCTTAAAAACCTTGTCGGGCTGGTTATTGCCGCTGCTGTTACAGTTTATTTCTGGAAAGGCAAAAACGGTCTTTTTATTAATGAGCTTGAAAAAGCGGTCTTGGAATTGAAAAAAGTTGTAACCCCTACAAAAGAAGAAACAAAAGTCACAACAATATCTGTTTTTGTATTTGTCGGTATTATGGTAGTTGTTTTTATTGTTTTCGATCTTATATGGTCGAAACTTTCCTCTTTGATTTATTAGTCGGGGGGTTTTGATGAAGTGGTACGCAATTCACACACAATCGGGACACGAAAACAAGCTGAAAACAGCCATTGAAAAGCTTGTAAAAGAAAAGGGCATGGAAACTTCTTTTGGTGAAATTGTTGTGCCTGAAGTTGAAGTAGAAGAAAAGAAAGATGGAAAAAAGAAACTTGTTAAAAGAAACCTTTATCCGGGATATATTTTTCTTCAGATGGAATATTCTGAAGATGCTCTTTTCCTTATAAAAAGTATCGTTTTTGCAAGAAAGCCAATGTTTATTGGAGAAAGGAAAAGATTCGCATCTAAAAATCACCAGATGACCGCTCCTACAATAATTTCCGAAGCTGAGATAACCAAGATCAAGAAAATGATCGAGGAAGGCGAAATCTCAACAGTAAGCGGGATTATGTTTGAAAAAGGAGAAATGGTTCTTATAAAAGATGGACCTTTTGCAGGATTCAAAGCTGTTATTGATGATGTGAAAGAAGGAAAAGAAAAGTTGGATGTTTTAGTTAATATATTTGGGCGTTCAACACCCGTCGAGCTTAACTTCTCACAGGTTGAGAAAGTTGAGGATTAACGTTTTTTAAGAGGAGTATGAAATGGCTAAGAAAGTACTTGCAAACATTAAGTTGCAGATTCCTGCCGGTCAGGCGAATCCCGCTCCTCCCGTTGGTCCTGCACTCGGACAGCATGGCGTAAACATTATGGAATTCTGTAAGACCTTTAATGCAAGAACTCAGGAACAGCGCGGATTTATAATCCCTGTTGTTATAACTGTTTTTGCTGACAGATCTTTCACTTTCATTACCAAAACGCCTCCTGCATCCCAGTTGCTTATGAAAGCAATCAACAAGAGTAAAGGATCCGGGGAGCCCAACAAGAAAAAAATCGGTTCATTGACATGGGATCAGGTTGCAGAGATCGCAAAAACAAAAATGGAAGATCTCAACACCACAAATCTCGAGTCGGCCAAAAAAATTGTTGCCGGTACCGCCCGTAGTATGGGAATTAACATTAAGTAAGGAGGGCAGTATGACAACTTATGGAAAAAGACTTCGTGATGCAATGAACAATTACGATGCAGATGCAAAGTATAGTATTAAAGAATCAATTGCTATTCTGCAAAAATCAGCTTCAAAAAAATTTGATGAGACCGTTGATATAGCTATCAACCTCGGCATCAATGCCAAGAAATCCGACCAGATGGTCAGAGGTGCCACAGTTTTCCCTCACGGTATAGGCAAAACTGTCAAAGTTTGTGCTATCGTTCCTGCTGACATGATAACTCAGGCTCAAACCGCCGGTGCAGATTATGTCGGAAGTGAAGACCTTATTGAAAAGATCATGACCGAAGAATGGACAGATTTTGACAAACTTGTAACAACACCCGCAATGATGGGAAAGATCGGTAAACTCGGAAAGGTTCTTGGAAGGAAAGGACTTATGCCGAACCCGAAACTCGGTACTGTAAGTAATGATATCGCCGGCGCTATCAAGCTTGTCAAGGCCGGTAGAGTTGAATTTAAAGTAAATAAAGCTGGTGTTCTCTGCTGTATGATCGGAAAATTAAGTTTCGGACCCGATAAAATCCATGATAATGCTATGGAACTGATCAAGGATCTCGTTAAGCTTAAACCGCCAACGGCAAAAGGAACATTCATCAAGAAAGTTACAATATCGAGTACTATGGGACCCGGTATTAAAATTGATGAATCAGCTCTGATGAATGAGGCTAAGTAGTTTTAATAATCGTTTTCTGGTCGTAGAAGCCAGGTGCCTGCGGGCTTAATTTCCTGTCTGAGACCTGTCATTGTTCTTCGATGACCAGAAATAGTAACTGATGGAGTTGCTTAAATGGAAAGAAGCAAGAAACAACAAATTGTTGAGGAAATCAGAGAAGTGCTTTCCAAGGCTTCATCATGCATCGCTGTTGATTTCAGCGGAGTAAACATGGAAACTTTCACCCCGCTTCGTAAAGAGTGTGCTACATCCAATGTAAAGATCATTGTTGTAAAGAACACTCTTGCAAGAATTGCTGTGAAAGGGTCGCCTTATGAAGGTGTCAATGATCTTCTTAAAGGTATGACTTCCCTTGTTCTTACTCTGGATTCTGATCTGGTGAAAGGTGCGAGAATCATCAAAAAATTCGCAAAGAAAGATGAGCGCATCATTGTTAAAGGCGGTGTAATTGATGGAAAATTGCTCACTTCAAAAGAAGTGAATGTACTGGCTGATCTTCCCGGCAAAGAAGAGCTTCAGGCGAAGCTTCTTGCAACAATGCTCGCTGTACCGCAAAGTTTTGTACGGCTGCTTGCTGCTTACAAAGAAAAACTTGAAACGGCTAATTAAAAATTTTGGAGAACACAATGACAAACAAAGCAGATGTAAAGGAATTTATTAAAGGAATGACCGTTCTTGAGCTCGCTGAGCTTATTAAAGAACTTGAAACTGAACTCGGCGTAAGTGCAGCAGCTACAGTTGTTGCTACAGCAGCTGCTCCTGCAGCAGCAGCTGAAGAAAAGACAGAATTCAATGTAGTTCTTAAATCTTCAGGTGCAACAAAGCTTAATGTTATTAAAGAAGTAAGAGCTCTTACAGGTCTTGGACTTAAAGAAGCAAAAGACCTTGTTGACAATTGCCCTAGCGTAGTTAAAGAAGGAATACCAAAGGCAGAAGCTGAAGCAATGAGAGATAAGCTTGTTGCAGCTGGTGCTGAGATAGAAATTAAATAAGCCGGCTTAAATTCTGCAAAGCAGATCAGCTAGGTTTTTTATAGGTAAGGCAGTGATTTACTGTCTTACCTGTTTTTTGTTTTTTTTAAGTTATATATATGTAATAGCAGGGTTGCTGGAAGAAATCAGAACCAGACAGTGAGGTAATGATGGGGATCTTAGGACAGCAGAATTTCAGGGCAAGAAGATGGTTCGGTGATATCACAAAGCATGTTACCGACATACCGGATCTTCTTGAAGTGCAGAAAAACTCTTATTCAGAGTTTCTGCAGAAGGATACAGCACCATCTGACAGGAAAAAATCGGGTCTTCAAGGTGCGTTTCTATCGGTTTTTCCGATTACCAGTTTTAACAACTCTATCGAGCTTTCATTCCTCGGTTATTCGATTGGTGAACCGCAGTATGATGTTGATGAGTGCAAACTCAGAGGCTCCAGCTTTGAACTTCCCTTGAAGATCAGGGTTCAGCTCGCATCTTACGAGATAGACGAAAACGGTGCTCACAAAAAATTGAATGATATCAAGGAACAGGAGCTTTTTTTCGGTACTATTCCCAATATGACCGACTGGGGAACTTTTGTCATTAATGGAACTGAAAGGGTCATTGTCAATCAGCTTCACCGGTCACCCGGTACTTTCTTCGACTACGACAAAGCAAAGACCACAAGCGGAAATGAAATTTTCATGTCAAGGCTGATCCCCTATCATGGATCATGGCTTGATTTTGAATTCGACTCCAAGAGGCTTCTCTATGTCAAGATCGACAGAAAGAAAAAATTCCCTGCAACAATATTTCTGAAAGCATGGGGATATAGTCCTGCAGATATTATTTCATCTTTCTACATTCCTGAAAAGATCAGGATCAATAACGGCACAATTTACAAAGTTATTGACTACGACAAAATCGAAGAACTTAAAAAACAGAAAATCCCTGTTGACATAATCGGTGCAGAGGATAAAGAACTTGCAAAAGAAGGAAAACGGTTTTCAACCGCTGTTTTGAAAAAACTTCAGGCCGCAGGTATCGTTGAAATGGCTCTTCCTTCAGATTATCTCGAAGGAAAAAGGATATTCACACCAGTGCTTGATCCTAAAACAGGCAACAAAATCGCTGATGTTAACGATGAACTTACTGCCACTCTTTTTGACAATATTACAGGAAAGGGAATAAAAGAGTTCGACATTATTTATTTTGAAAACTTCAATTTTTCTCCATATTTGTCTAACACACTGAAAATTGACAAGATCGGAACACGGGAAGAAGCTCTTCTTGAGATCTACAAACTGATGGTTCCGTCTAATCCGGTTAAACTGGAAATTGCTGAAGCATACTTCAATAATCTGTTCCAGAATCCTGAAAGTTATGATCTCAGCGAAGTCGGTCGTTTGAGAATGAACCATAAGTTTGAAGAAGATGTCGCTTTGTCTGCCAGACAGTTAAGGAAAGAAGATGTAATGAATACAATATGTTACATACTCAACCTTAGTGATGGTCGTGGAAAGATTGATGATATCGATCATCTTGGTAACAGGCGTGTCAGACTTGTTGGTGAACTTCTTGAAGATGTGTTCAAAACAGGTCTTCTGAGAATGTCACACAGCATAAAAGAAAAACTTGCAGGAAGCGTTGTTGAAACTCTTACTCCTTATGAAGTTATCGGGTATAAACAGGTTAACGCAGTTCTGAAGGAGTTCTTTGCCGGCGGACAGCTCAGTCAGTTCATGGATCACACCAATGTATTGTCGGAAATGACCCATAAAAGGCGTCTTTCTGCACTTGGACCTGGCGGTCTCGCAAGAGAACATGCAAGTTTTGAAGTCCGAGATGTCCATAAAACACATTACGGTCGTATCTGTCCTGTAGAAACACCTGAAGGACCGAATGTCGGTCTTATAGTTTCCTTGACCACTTTTGCAAGGATTGATAAGTTCGGATATATCGAAACACCTTATAAAGTTGTCAAAAATTCGGCAGTTACTGATGAAATAGTTTATCTCGATGCAATAGATGAAGAAGGTCAGACGATTATTCCTTCATCTGTTATACTCGACAAAAAAGGAAAAATTGTTGATGAAATAGTAAATGCCAGAAAATCGGGAGAAGTTGCAAGAGTGAAAAGGGAAACCGTCACTCTGATGGATCTTGTTCCAGTTCAGCTTGTTTCCGTTTCTGCTGCACTTATCCCCTTCCTTGAGCATGATGATGCTAACAGAGCGTTGATGGGATCTAACATGCAGAGACAGGCTGTTCCTCTGATAAAAACAGATGCTCCTCTTGTTGCAAGCGGCATGGAAAAATATGTTGCAAGAGATTCCGGTTATACTGTTTTTGCACAGAGAGACGGATATATTGTAAAGATAGATGCCAACAGGATCGTAATTAAGGTCGAAGAGGAAGGAAATGTCGATGTTGATATTTACAACCTCACAAAATTTAAAAGATCAAATCAGAATACAGCTCTCAATCACAGACCGGTTGTTACAGTCGGCGATTTCGTGAGAAAAGGCGATACCATTGCTGACGGTCCGGCGATAAGCAGAGGCGAACTTGCTCTTGGTAAGAATGTCCTGATAGCTTTCATGCCGTGGAACGGATACAATTATGAGGATTCAATTCTTATAAATCAGCGTCTTTTGAAAGAAGATACCTATACTTCTGTTCATATTGAAGAATTTGTCTGTGAAGCAAGAGATACAAAGAGAGGTCCTGAAGAGATCACCGCAGATATTCCGAACGCTCCGGATGAAATACTCAGAAAGCTTGATGAAAGCGGAATAATCCGTATCGGTCAGAAAATAAAGCCCGGTGACATTCTTGTCGGAAAAGTAACACCGAAAGGCGAAACCGTTCTCTCCCCCGAAGAAAAGCTTTTAAGAGCTATTTTCGGAGAAAAGGCCGGCGATGTGAAAGACAGTTCGCTTTATGTTCATTCAGGCGTTGAGGGTGTTGTTATCGACACAAGGATCTTTTCGCGCAAAGGTGTCAAAAAAGACAATCGTATGAAAGAGCAGGAACAGATCCAGATTGATGCAGTGAAAAGGAACCGTGATGATGAGACCAGAATAATTGAAAAGCATACTTACGAACTGATAAGGAAAATGTTCATCGGCAAAAAGACTGATGCAGACCTCAAAAGCGAAAAAGATGCGGTCATCGTCAAGAAAGGTGTCGATCTTACTGAACAGATCATTGCAAAGATCCCTGAGAGTGCTATCGGCAGTCTGAGCGTAAAAGATAGGGATGTTATGAAAAATGTTAAGGAGCTTATCCTTAACATGAGAAGAAAACTCGAAGCTGTAAAAAAGATATATGACAACAAGATCAGACAGATCACAAGAAACGATGATCTTTCACCCGGTGTAATCAAATCTGTAAAAGTATTTGTCGCTATAAAAAGAAAGCTTTCTGTCGGTGACAAAATGTCAGGTCGTCACGGAAACAAGGGTGTTGTATCTGTTCTTCTTCCGGAAGAGGATGTCCCCTACATGGAAGACGGAAGGACAGTTGACATCGTCCTTAATCCGCTCGGTGTTCCCAGCCGTATGAACATAGGTCAGATACTCGAAGTTCACCTCGGTCTTGCCGCAAGAAGGATCGGAGAGCAGATAAACGACTTTATAAAACAGAATTTCGGTGTTGATAAGTTAAGAAAAGAATTGAAAGATATTCTTCAGCCAAGCAAGGAATTTGCTAAATTGATCGATGAAGCAGACGAAGATGATCTTAAGAGTTTCGTCAGGTCGATGAAAGGCGGACTTTATACTGCCAGCCCTGTTTTCGACGGTGCAAAAGAAAAAGATATCCGCGATCTTCTTCAAAAGACAGGCGAACGCGAAAGCGGTAAAATGATCCTGTTCGACGGAAGGACCGGTGAACCTTTTGAATCCGATGTTACAGTCGGTATTATGTATTTCCTTAAACTCCATCACCTTGTTGATGAAAAAGTTCACGCAAGAAGTACCGGTCCTTACTCGCTTGTTACTCAGCAGCCGCTCGGCGGAAAGGCTCAGTTCGGCGGTCAGAGACTTGGAGAAATGGAAGTCTGGGCACTCGAAGCATACGGCGCTGCATACTGCCTGCAGGAATTCCTGACCGTCAAATCTGATGATGTTGAAGGCAGAAAGAAACTGTATGAAGCGATAGTCAGAGGAAAGACCAAGTATGAAATCGGTATACCTGCTTCATTCTCGGTTCTTGTGAAAGAAATGCAGAGTCTGTGCCTTGAAGTAAATTTGATTGAAGAACAGAAACAATAAGGAGGGTGCCTTGAAAGATATTTTCAAAGTTTTTGAAAAACAGAAAAGCAGCTTTGACTTCAAAGCAATTGAGGTATCGCTCGCGTCACCTGAAAAGATCCTTGAATGGTCTTACGGGGAAGTAAAAAAACCCGAGACATTGAACCACCGCACTTTCAAACCTGAAAGAGACGGTCTTTTCTGTGCAAAAATATTCGGGCCTGTAAATGACTATGAATGTCTGTGCGGAAAATATAAAAGAATGAAATATAAAGGCATCGTATGTGAAAAATGCGGTGTTGAAGTCATCGAATCCAAGGTCAGAAGAGACAGAATGGGACATATCACTCTTGCAACTCCTGTTGCGCATATCTGGTATGTCAAAACATCACCTTTCTATATCAATACAGTTCTCGGCATGTCAAATTCGGCACTCAGCAGTGTTATCTACTGTGAAGGTTATGTTGTACTTGAATCCTCCATTCCTGGAGTCACAAGAGGTGATTATCTCGAAGAAGAACAGTACAATGAACTCAGGGAAAAATACGGTTTCGATAAAATCTATGCGGAAACCGGCGCAGCACCTTTGAAAAAGCTTCTTGAGGAAATCGATCTTCTTGCGACAAAAAAGGAACTGGAAGAAAAGCTTGCGATATCAGGTGACAAGAGCCAGCAGGCGAAACTTCAGAAAAGAATTAATGTTCTTAATAAGTTCCTGAGATCGGGAGAAACCTGTCACAATATGATACTGACAATACTTCCCGTTCTGCCGCCAGACCTCAGACCTCTTGTGCCGCTTGATGGCGGAAGATTTGCAACCAGCGATCTTAATGATCTTTACAGAAGGGTTATTAACAGAAATAACAGATTGAAAAAGCTTATGGACCTCGGTGCACCCGATGTCATCATCAAAAACGAAAAAAGAATGCTTCAGGAAGCTGTGGACGCTCTTTTTGACAATACCAAGGTTCACAGACCGATACAGGGAACTAACGGCAGACCGCTCAAGTCCCTCAGTGATATGCTTAGAGGAAAACAGGGTCGTTTCAGACAGAATCTTCTCGGTAAACGAGTTGATTATTCGGGCCGTTCGGTTATTACAGTCGGTCCCGAGCTGAAACTTCATGAATGCGGACTTCCAAAAGTCATGGCACTGGAACTTTTCAAGCCGTTCATTTACAACAAACTTCACGAAAGAGGATATGTAAGCACAGTTAAAGCGGCTAAAACTATGGTTGAAGCCGGAGAAGATATCGTATGGGAGATCCTTGAAGAATCAGTTAAAGAACATCCTGTACTTCTGAACCGTGCACCTACTCTTCACAGACTCGGTATTCAGGCTTTTGAAGCAGTGCTTGTGGATTCCAAAGCGATAAGGCTCCATCCGCTTGTCTGTGTTGCTTTCAATGCCGATTTCGACGGTGACCAGATGGCAGTGCATCTTCCATTGAGCATCGAAGCTCAGCTGGAAAGCCGTGTTCTTATGATGTCAACGAACAATGTTCTTTCACCTGCATCAGGAGCACCCGTTATTACACCTTCACAGGATATGGTTCTCGGACTCTACTATCTGACAACGGCAAAACCTAATTCGAAAGGTGAAAATAAAGTATTCTACTCAGACACAGAAGCTCTTATGGCAAGAGATGCCGGCGTTATTGAATGGCAGTCACTTATCAGAGTCAGAGTGGAAGGCAAAATTGTTGTTACCACTCCAGGAAGACTTCTGGTATGGAAAGTTACACCTAAAGAACTGGGATTTGAAACAATTAACAAGCAGATGAAAAAAGGCGACTGGTCTAATATCCTTGACAGAAGCTATCGCCACGCAGGCGGAAAAGCTACTGTTATTTTTGCAGATAAAATTAAAGATCTCGGTTTCCAGTATTCTACAAAAGCTGCTTACTCTATTTCTCTTGACGACATAAAAGTTCCTGCGGCAAAAAAGACAATTATCGCTGAAACAGAAAAGGAAGTTAGAGAAATTGAAGACCAGTACAATGTCGGTGTTGTTACAAAATCAGAAAGATATAACAAAATCGTCGATCTCTGGGATAAGGCAAATGAAAGAGTTACCATAAAAATGATGGATGAACTTAAAGAAAAAGTTATCGATCATCCAATCTGGGGCAAGATAATAATGCCTTCAGAGAATTCGATATATGTCATGGCCGATTCGAAAGCCAGAGGATCAAAAGACCAGATCAGACAGCTCGGCGGTATGAGAGGTCTCATGGCAAAACCAAGCGGCGAAATTATCGAAACTCCTATTCTTGCTAACTTTAAGGAAGGTCTTGATTCTCTTGACTATTTCAACTCCACACACGGTGCAAGAAAAGGTTCTGCCGATACAGCACTTAAAACTGCAAACTCCGGTTACCTGACAAGAAGACTTGTCGATGTTGCTCAGGATGTTGTTGTTGTTGAAGAAGACTGTGGAACGAACACAGGAATCTGGGTTGAAGCACTTCTCAACGATTCAGGCGAAGTAATTGCTCCTTTGAGAGAAAGAATACTCGGTCGAGTTACTCTTGATGACATTGAAAATCCTGACACCGGCGACATAATTCTTGAAGCTGGCGAACTGATAAACGAAGATATCGCTGACAAGATAGTTGAACTCGGTATTGACACAATTCAGATCAGAACAGTTCTTTCATGCAGGAGTAAATACGGCGTCTGTGCTAAATGTTACGGAAGAGACCTTGCAAGAGGTCACATCATAAATGTCGGCGAAGCTGTCGGTATCATTGCGGCACAGTCGATCGGTGAACCCGGAACTCAGCTTACCATGAGAACTTTCCATGTCGGCGGTGTTGCATCCAGAACAATAGAAAAATCCAGCCATGAAACAAAAAGGGCAGGAACAGTCGTATGGAAAGACATCAAAACACTTGAAAAACTGGATGGCAGCTTTGTCGCTATGAACAGGAACGGCAAACTCCTTATCATGGATGATAAAGGAAGAGAAAGAGAAAGATATCCTGTCTCCTACGGTACGAACCTCAGAGTTGCAAACAATTCAAAGGTTGCAGCAGGACAGATACTTGCGGACTGGGATCCTTACAATACTCCTATCATCGCTGAAACAGACGGTGTCATCGCTTATGAAGACATTGAGAACGGTATCACAATGAGAGAGGAAGTTGACATTCAGACTGGTCTTTCAAAAGCGGTTGTAATTATGACCAGAGATGCAAAAATGTCTCCGAAAATACTTATTACAGAAGAAGGGAAAAAAGGTCGTAAAAAAGCCAAAACCATTTCAAGAGGTGAAGCAATTTATCACCTTCCTGCAAATGCATACATTGAAGTTTTGAACGGCGGTATGGTTGCGACAGGAGATGTTCTTGCAAAAGTACCTCGCGCAACCAGAAAAACCAAGGATATCACTGGCGGTCTTCCAAGGGTCAGTGATCTTTTTGAAGCAAGAAAAACCAAGATTCCCGCAAAAGTATCCGAGATTTCAGGTATTGTTTCCGTTCAATCCGAAGGCAAAGGTGCAAGAAGCAAACGGGTAATAACGATCACTCCTGAGTTCGGTGAAACCACTCCTCCGATTCAGGTTCCAAAGGAAAGACATATCAATGTTCACGATGGTGACTATGTTGAAGCCGGCGAACCTCTAATCGACGGATCGGTCGATCCGCACGACATTCTCAGAATAAAAGGTGAAGTTGAGGTTGCTAAATTCCTTGTTCAGGAAGTTCAGAGAGTTTACAAACTTCAGGGCGTTCCGATAAACGACAAGCACATTGAAGTAATAGTTAAGCAGATGCTCAAGAAAAGAAAGGTTGTTGATCCCGGTGATACAACTTTCATGAAAGGTGAGTTTATAGAAAAAGAAAAACTCGAAGGCGTGAATGAAACTATAGAAAAACGCGGACTCAGACCTGCAACATGGGAAACGATTCTTCTTGGTATAACAAAAGCATCACTGAATACAGAAAGTTTCTTCTCTGCGGCAAGTTTTCAGGAAACTACAAAAGTCCTTACTAACGCCAGCGTTGAAAGAAAGAAAGATGTTCTCAGAGGAATTAAAGAGAATATTATCATCGGAAAAATGATTCCGGCTGGAACAGGGTTCCCGATATATAATGAATCCAATTACGAAATAAAATTCCCTGAACTGGAAGACACTGAAGATGATGATGATGATTCTGAACCTGGCACAGAACTAGGATAAATCTTAATATTTCAGAGCATTTACGGCCCTTAGGGGCCGTTTTTTATTTTAATTAAAAAAGTACTTGTTTATAGATCAGGACGACAATATAATAATAAATGATAATATTCCCGAGTTTTGTGACAATAAACTGTCCGGAGGATTTACAATGAACAAGCTGTTTTTGATCGTTGCTGTTTTTATTTTTTCTTCTGTTTTTATTTTTTCCTCATGTGAGAACAAATCATCAAAAAACGAGAGCCCCGACACTTCAGATGAAAATGAAATTTCCGATGAAGGAGATACCGGTGACACAGCCGATACTGCAAATACCGGTGGTGCTGCTGATGACGCAAATACTGGAAACACTGGAAATACTGGCAACACAGGCGATACTGGTAACACAGGAAATACTGGCAACACTGGTGATACTGGAAATACCGGCAATACTGGCAACACAGGCGATTTGACTGCTATTTTTAATCTCGGACCTCATTTTGTGAATATAATTGATATAAAAGAAGGAAATAACGGTGCTCCGAGAAATTTCAGAATCTATGAACCGACCGGTGCTGCAGGTTCTGTTCCTGTGATTCATTTTCTACATGGTTTTCAGCTTAAGAATACCTATTATGATGATTCATTAATTCATCTCGCATCTCACGGGTTTATCGTTGTTGCGAGTCAGTCTGCTCAAAGTATGATAGGCGGAGATACAAGCGTTGAAGAAGCACAGAAAGTTGCTGATTTTATTACTTATTTGAAAACCGATCTTCCATCAAGAATTACTGTTGTCCCTGATATTGCAAAATTCGGAGTTGCAGGTCACAGCCGCGGCGGTAAAGTCACTAATCACATGCTGAATAGCAATCCGTCAACTGCTCTTGCTTTCTTCGGTTTTGATCCTGTTGACGCTGCTCCTCCGATTGGCAATGATCCTCCGAGCTTGAACAATCCTGTCCTTTTTACAGGGAAATCAATGTTTCTGGGAGCACAAAAAGGTCCGGAAGGATCTCAGGCCTGTGCACCTGCCGGAAATAATAGCGTGAACTTTTATGCCGGCTATCCTTCTCCTTCATGGCATATAATTGCAGCCGGTGTAGGTCACATGGACATGATTGACCCGGACGATCTTTCTGCATGCGGAATGACATGTTCAGTCTGTGCAAAAAGCGGTGATGACACTTTAAACACTCAGTTCAGGACTTACGGCGGAGCAATGATGGCAGCCTTTTTTTCATATTCCTTGAAGGGTGTCGAGGGCTACTCTGAAATCCTTTCCAATACGATGAACCATCCTTTTATGAATGTTCTTGCTGAACATAAGTAGCAATTTCTGACATTATCGTATATAGTTTTCTGTATTTTTTTCTGGAGAGATAATGTACTTTTTTAAGAATTTTTACATTTACAACTTAGACAAATCCGGTAATCTCGATTTTTTCAAAGGCTCGCTTCTGGTTGAGAACACAAAAATTAAGAAAATAATTAAAAATGACGGAGCTGAAGAAAAGTTTTCCATTCCTGAAAATACTGAGATCATAGAAGGAAACTACAGAGCGATGATTGCGCCGGGTTTTATTCAGACCCATATTCACATGTGCCAGACTTCTCACAGAAATATGGCGGAAAACATTCCTCTGCTTCCATGGCTTCGTGACCATATCTGGCCTTTTGAAGCATCTTTGACAAGAAAAACTATCGGGATAAGCGTTATTTCCGCACTCAAAGAACTTGTCTCATCAGGTACAGTTTCAGTTCTTGATATGGGAACGGTCAGACATTCTGATGTTATATTCGAGATCATGGAGATTGCAGGTTTCCGCTATACCGGCGGAAAAGCGATGATGGATTCAGGAGTCGGCATTCCGGAACAACTTCTTGAAAAAACTGCTGATTCTATTGATGAAAGTCTCAGGCTTTTGGAGAAATACCATAATACAGGCAACGGACTCTTGAGATATGCTTTTGCTCCAAGGTTTGTACTTTCATGCTCTGAAACACTGCTTAAAGAAGTACGAAAACTCAGTGACAGACACAATATTCTTATACAGACCCACGGTTCGGAACATAAAGAAGAAGTTGAGTACATAAGATCAAAGACTGGGCTGGGGAATATCTCATTTCTGAATAAGATTGATGCCTTGAATGATAAGACCGTAATTGCTCATTCTGTTCATCCTGATGAGATCGAGATAGCTCTAATAAAAGATATCAATGCCAGCATAGTTCACTGTCCTTCAACGAATCTCAAACTCGGCAGCGGAATTGCTCCTATTTTTAAATATTTGCAAAAAGGGATAAAAGTAGGAGTAGGAGCGGATGGTGCTCCATGTAACAATGCCTTGAATATTTTCTCCGAAATAAAAATGGCAAGTCTGCTTCAGAAAGGGATCAATCATGATGCTACAATCATGTCAGCGAAAGATGCTCTTAAGCTCGCCACAGTCAATGGAGCTGAAATTCTCGGACTTTCCGACACAACCGGGCAGGTGATTGAAGGTTTTGATGCAGATCTTGTCATTTTAAATATGGATACGCCTCAGACTCTGAATTTTGAATGCCACCCTTCTGCTGCACTTGTTTACGGCTGTGATCCGAGAAATGTGTTATCAACAATGGTTGCTGGAAAATTTCTTTTCAAAGATGGCTTTTTTTCAGATGAAATAAACGATCTGGAAAAATTTTTCAGGGATATGATCTAGTATTTTAAGGAATGTTTGTAATCTTAAAAAATTTTGATAAATTGTGCTGTATTTTTGATGATTAAACTATTGGAGTGAAAATGAAGTGTTTTTTAATGATCTTCCTCACGCTTGTTTTGGCTTTATCGGCCTGTAATAAAAAAGAAGACGGAAATAAAAATGATGTCAAGCTTGAAAATAAAAAGATTTCAAAAAAACAGGAAGACATGGCGATATTAAGTTATCGAATGGGATTTGATTCAACTGTTATAACACTTAAAAACTTTCCGGAAGCTGATGCCGAAGCTATGTGCAAAGGTGTGAAGGATGCATTTGAAAAACCGATGGAACCTGAATACAACAATGATACATTCAACAGAGCTATTGCAAGCTACAGGAAAGACAAAGTATCGATTGATGCTAAGAAAAGACTCGGTGAATTTATCATAAACAAACCCATAAGTGAAAAATTTATGACCGAAAAAGCCAAAATAAAAGGAATAAAAAAATTTGATAACGGAATTCTTCTTGAAACCCTCAAACAAGGGACAGGAGACAGTGTCACATTAAAAGATATTGTTGAAATAAATTATCAGGCCTGGGATGCAAATAACAAACTTTTTGACAGTTCGTTAAAAAGAAACAGAACCTCCAGATTTAATCTCAATGATCTTGTGAAAGGGCTTGCCTTCGGGCTTCAGCAGATGAAAAAAGGGGGGAAATACAGACTTTACATTCCTCAGGAAATGGGATATGGCTCACCGGGATACAAGGAAAGAGTCGAATCAGGAATGGCACTTTTATTTGAAATTGATGTGGTCAATATCGAAAGAAACTCGGCCGGTAAAATTCAGGGAGACCAAAAATGAACGGTTCGTCCAAAAGAACAGATTACATTTCGTGGGATCAGTATTTTATGGGCATAGCTCTTCTTAGCGCTCAGAGATCAAAAGACCCTAACACTCAGGTCGGCGCATGTATCGTCAACAGTGAACACCGTATAGTCGGAGTCGGATATAACGGTTTCCCATCAGGCTGTGACGACAATGCTCTGCCGTGGTCAAGAGAAGGAAGCTATCTTGAAACAAAGTACCCGTTTGTTGTTCATGCAGAACTCAATGCAATACTGAATTCGATACAAAATCTTAAAGGTTGTACCATTTATGTCGCACTCTTCCCATGTAACGAATGCGCCAAAGCAATAATTCAGTCCGGAATTTCAGAAATTGTCTATCTTTGCGACAAATATGCCGATACAGATGGTGTAAAAGCCTCAAAATTGATGCTTACTCAGGCGGAAGTTAAATTAAGAAAACTTGATCCGGTTCCTGACGATATAAACCTGAAATTTAACTGACCTTCTTACCGAGACCTATTTCTTCTGATCTTTCCCGCATTCCGTTCAGAACTATTTCAAGGAACTGCTCAAGCGTAATTCCGAAATTTTCAGTTGCTGTCATTATAGCATCACGGTTTGCACCGGCGGCGAATCTTTTTTCCTTAAACCTTTTTATCAGAAAATCTACACCCATTTTATGAATATTCTTTTCCGGCGACATAAATACTCCAGCGGTGACAAGACCTGTGGCAGGATCAATTGCATACAGAGCCTTTCCCATTTCTGATGTTGCCGGGATATTTCCTGAATGCATCACTATGGCATCAAGAATTTCAGTATCATCAAAACCTTCTTTTCTGAGAATTTCTCCAGACATTTTCCCGTGTTTTGCAAAATTATCTTTGGTATAGTCATAATCCAGATCATGCAGAAGCCCTGCAAGAGCCCATCTTTTTTCGTCTTCATTAAGAATTTTTGCAAAATTTTCCATTGCAGATTCAGCCGCCACACAATGTTTTACAAGATTTTTGTTAGACAAGTGCTTATTCAAAAGCGCTATCGCATCATTTCTTTCCATTTTCTCCTCATATTCAAGTAACCAGTATTTCTTAAAAAATATCAGAATATTACAATTTTGCAAATCAAACCTTGTAAAATGAATTAATCTGAATAATATGAATGCGTTACATTAATGGAGGCAGAGAATGAGCAGGCTTTTCACAATTATTTTTATTTCAGTTTCAATGTTTTTTTTAAGTTGCGGTACAGCAGAAAAGAAAAATGACCCTGTCATTAAAACAGCTAGAGCCGATTCTGGAATGACAGTGAAAGACCCGTCTTTCAAATTTGAAAACATTAAAAAGGTCATTCTTTACAACGAAGTGGAAGACGAAGATTCCAAAATGATCCTGATTGGTCTTGCTTCAAAATTTCAGGAAAAAGGAGTTGAAGCGCAGATCGATAACGGCGAATCAACAGAATATAGAGATGAACAGCTCAGAATAAGAACATATAAAGATCTGATGGGCATCTACTTCCGGCTTTATGTCCTGAAACCGGGCGGACAGAAAACAAATGAAGAGATAGTCGCTGAAATAAAAGCCGACACCATCGAAAAACTTGTCAACAACACTATCGCTTTCATCTACGGAAACTGAACAGCAGTCCATAATTTTTATGCGGCCTCTTTCAGTTTATCCCACTTAAAAATCAATTCTAATCAAGCGGCAGATGAAAATAATTTGACGGAAACATTTCAGGTCGCTATATTTGACAGAGTTTAATTTTAATTCGAGGGAAAATTTAGAGAAAAATAAATGGAAAAACCAACCGATTCATCAATTGCAATCAGCAGCAAAGAGAATTACAGAAACCTTCTTAATGAACTGAAAAGCATCCTCAGCAAAGGTCAGGCAAAGGCATATAAAGCCGTTGACAACATCAAAGTTCAGACATACTGGCAGATTGGAGAGAGGATAGTGAGGGATGAGATCGAAAATAAGGAAAGAGCTGATTACGGAAAACACCTTGTCAATCAAATATCTTTGGATCTGGATATAAACAAAAGAGAACTCTACAGAATCATTAGATTTTTTAGATTATATGAAATTGTGGCTACAGTGTCGCCACAATTGAGCTGGAATCATTATAAGGAGCTTGTAGATATCGAAAACAATAAAGAACGGATGTTTTACCAGAACAATGCTGTTAATAAATACTGGAGCGTTCGAGAACTTCGTCTACAAGTTAAGAATGATCTTTTCAAAAATGCGATCTTAATTGAAGAAAAGCTGCCTGTCAGAAAAAAGAACCTCATCACAGACACACTTGAAATTTTTAAGGGAGAATACAACCTCGGTTTTGCGGGAACATATTCAAGTGAAGAGGAGCTTGAAATCGGAATCGTTAAGAATGTTGACAGTTTTTTACATGAGCTGGGGCACGAAATTTATTACGGTGGCAGACAAATTCCTGTTAAGATTGATGGATTAAACCACTACATTGACCTTCTGCTTTATCACAAAGGAATACCGTGCAATATTCTGGTTGAACTTAAAACACGGAAACTTGATGCAAAAGATGTCGGTCAGATGAATAAATATGTGAATTATTTCAGGCTTAACCGTCAGTATGAACATGAAAAAGATACCATTGGACTGATAATCTGTTCTGAATCAGGAATGGAAGAAGCCCAATACGCTCTTGGCGGACTTGAAGAGAAAATATTCATTGCGACATACAAATCAAAACTGCCGAGTATTGAGCAACTAAAAAAAGCTGTGAAGAATGTCAGGTGAAATTATTCCTCAAACGGACAGATTCCTTCTTCTTTACAGTAACATTCCCAGTCTCTTAACATAAATAATGTTGTGGACCTCCATAGATGCCATTTACCACTGAAAGCCCCATAGTGCATTGATATCGATCCACTGACTGACCAAGGGTCTATCGGACAATAGGATTTCTTTTTATCAAATCTATACCAGCAGTTAATGAATTCATTGTTATAATAGCTTGCGTAAAGCATGGTGTTCCCGTTGACTTTTTCAGGTTGAACAAGATGATCTGCACTATATTCTTTGTATTCAGGAATACTACCATTAAACACCACCTCAACAAAAGACAAATTTCCCTCTTCTTTCCCCCACAAAAAATAAATCATACGATTTTTATTGTTTTCATCTATTCTCGGGCTGTGTCCGAGTTCATATACTCCTGATTCAAGCTTTCGTGTAACTCTTACGCAGTCATTGAAACTTTTTGGGTATTTACTCAAGTCACAGTAAAATATCTGTCTGTCATTTACTCCGTCATTAATAATAAACGAAAGTCTGTCATCGACAATGTTCCCTTCCTCAATTTTTCCTATATTTAGACTGTGCCATTCCCATTCTCCTGCCTTTGCATATTTCACATCGGTATCATTGCCGTCTTTCCCTGAGCGGACCTGTATCAGAACCCAGTCCTTTCCTACAAATGGAGATCTTGATAAAAAGGCATTATGATCTTTGTTGTCATAGATGAGTTCATAATAATATTTGTCATTTCTTTTTTCTATGCTGACGATGAAAGATTTCAGGTTTTCTTCAGGATACTCTCTGTCTTCAACAGGAATTATATATCTGTTTCTATTATAAACCAGCACTGCGGCAGGTTGTCCTAAATTCTTAAACTCGTCTTTTTCAGGGTCATATTCAATTGCATTCAAATCCAGCATCATACCTGCTACACCGTCACTCATTCCATGAGACCATACAGCTCCCATTGTTCCCTGAAGACCATAGCCGGAAAGCATTTTGTCACACTGACTCGTCATTGTTTCAAGAATCCGCCCTTTCATATCCGGCATTACACAAGGCCAGGGGTAACACGCCCTTACTGAATCCTGATTTGAATCCTTCTTTTCAGCTTCAAGATATTCCTGATATTTTTCCCAGTTATCCCATTTCCAGATATTATGAACACATTGCGGATCAGTTTCTGTCGGTATGTCACATCCCGGACGACAGAATGTAGGTTTTCCGTTTTTGTCTGTAAAGGGAAAATCTGTCTTCACCGTGTTTTCATTGTATCTAAGATCAAGACAATCTGCATCAGTGTCAGGAAATTCATTAATATCTTGAGAAGTGTCAGTATCAATTATATCCAGATCAATAACCGATGTGTCCATGTCAGACTGGGTGTTGTCAAGATCGATCAAATTTGAATCTTTATCAGGTATAATGTCAAAATCGGTTTTGTGAGTGTCAGTGTTGCATGCAACAAAAAAGATTATAAAAAATATCAGTATGATCCTGAACATTCTGCCCCGGCAAATAATTGAACAAAATCAGGGTATCAGATTGTTAAAACGGTGTCAAATCGCCTATTTCAGACACCGCAGTCTTTTTTTCGATTGAACAATTGAACTAAGCGTGATAATATCTCTCTGTCCGGTTCTTTAAAAATGGAGATATTTATGAAGATCAGAAATTATTCTATAAAACTTTTGCTGTTTTTGTCAGGTTTTGTAATAATGACTATGCTTTTTGCCGCTGAAAAAGGCGAAAATTCAAAGGAGCATAAGAAAATGGATAAAAAATATCCGGTTTCAAAAACGGAAGAACAGTGGAAAGAGGAGCTTCCGGAATCAAATTATAAGGTTTTGAGAGAAGGCGGCACCGAGAAACCTTTCACCGGAATATATACAGATACTTTTGACAAAGGGCTTTACCGCTGTTTTGCATGTGGCGCTCCACTTTTCAGATCAGATACAAAATACAATCACGGTTGCGGCTGGCCTTCTTTTACCAAGTCGGTTTCTGAAAATGCGATCATCTATGTACCTGATTATTCTTACGGAATGAGCAGAACAGAAATAAAATGCGGGAACTGCGGAAGTCATCTGGGGCATGTTTTTGATGACGGGCCTGAACCTGATGGAAAAAGATATTGTGTCAATTCAGCATCATTGCAATTCTTACCTGAGAAAGAGGATAAAATCATGAAAAAAGAAAGTTCGACAACTGCAATTTTTGCCGCAGGATGTTTCTGGGGAGTTGAATACAAGTTCAGCAAAGAAATCGGGGTCATTTCAACCGATGCCGGATATATCGGCGGAACTACCATCAATCCTACATATCAGACTGTATGCAGCAATATGACAGGACATGCAGAAGCTGTAAAAGTTGTTTTTGATCCGGCAAAAACAAATTATGAAAAACTTGTAAGGCTGTTCTTTGCAATGCATGACCCGACTCAGGTAAATAGACAGGGGCCCGATACTGGAACTCAGTACCGTACTGCAATTTTTTATACTGATGAATCTCAGAAAACAATTGCTGAAAAAGTTAAAAATGAACTTAAAAGCAAATATGACAAACCTATCGCAACTGAAATTGTCCCTGCCGGAACTTTTTATATGGCTGAAGAATATCATCAGGAATATATAAAAAAGAAAGGCGGCGATAGTTGTCACATGTAATTGCATGAAACCACAAGTATCTGTAATTATTCCAGTTAGAGATGACACTGTCCGTCTTGCAAAATGCCTTAAGGCTCTGGAAAAACAAACTTTATCAAAAGATCTTTTTGAGGTGATAGTAGTTGACAACAACTCAAGACCGCCGATTTCAGAAAGTGCAGTAAACTCTGAGAAAATAAATATCAGACTTCTTAAAGAATCGATCAATTCAAGCTTCGCTGCAAGAAATAACGGTGCAAGTAACGCTTTCGGAGATTTCTTAGCTTTTACCGATGCAGACACAATCCCTGATTCTACCTGGCTGAATTCGGGAATTGAGAGTCTGAGATCTAATAGATATGCCGCTTTCTCAGGCGGAAAAGTTAAAATAATGCTGTCTAAAAAACCTGATGCAGTTGAATGTTTTGAATATTTTTACGGATTTGATCAGGTCAGATATATTAAAAAGCACCATTTTGCCGTTACTGCAAATATGTTCACCACAAAAGAAATGTTTATAAAAACGGGCGGGTTCAACAGTGAACTTAAAAGCGGGGGCGACAAAGAATGGGGAGAACGGGCAATAAAATACGGAAAAGGAGTATACTGCAAAAATGCGGTTGTACAGCACCCTGCCAGAAAAAACTGGGATGAACTCAAAATAAAAATAGAAAGAACTCTCGGTGGGTATGTTCAGATAAATTCAAATAAAAATATCAGCAAATTCAGGATGCTGACCGAAATAACCGGAGATATGTTTCCTGTCAAACAGGTTCTCGATCTTTTTTTCATCAAAAGAGGTCCGTTGTTCTGGAAAATTAAGGCATTACGAATACTTATCAAACTCAAATGGTACCGGTCATTTCTTAAGTTGAAGTTTCTGCTTACAATGAAACTTTAAACATTAAATCTGAAATTGATGATATCGCCGTCTTTAACCACATATTCTTTCCCTTCAAGCTTGTAAGCGGCGGCTTTTTTACACTCGGATTCAGATCCATACTTGACAAAATCAGCATAATGAATTGTTTCAGCTCTGATGAATCCACGCTGAATGTCACTGTGGATCTTTCCTGCGGCTTCAACTGCCGGTGTACCGTTCTTTATCGGCCACGCCCTGACTTCGTCGGCTCCGGCTGTAAGAAATGAAATGAGCCCGAGCGAGTGATATGCACTTTTGATAAATCTGATCTTTGCACTTTCTGTAAGTCCGTAATCTTTAAGAAATTCAAGCTGTTCTTCAGGACTGAGTTCAGCAAGTTCTATCTCTATCGGAGCACTTACACAGAAATATTCAATTCCGTCATTTTTCAACAATTCAATAAGTTTTTCAGGCACTTCCATTTTCCCTTCAGGCTGATTAATAAGAACAATTATCTTTTTCATCGATAGAAAATTGTAATTGGCAATCAGTGCCGCATCATCTTCAGAAATCTTGTTTTCACCTGGTAGTTCGCCGTTTTCAAGCATTACGCTGAGCTTTTTCAAGATATTGATCTCGGGAAGGTTTTTCTTTTCCTTCTGCTCTCTTTCAATTCTCCTTTCAACAACAACAAAATCACCGATTATCAGTTCTTCTTTCAATTTCTGATATTCCGAAACAGCATCGACAGGAGTTGATGTCATGAGAGAATCAAAATTTCTCAGCACAAAAATGAGCAGATCGGTTTTCTGAACCATATTTTTCACTTTCGGCGAAACTGCGCTATCTTTAACCGGAGGAACCGTAAAGTCGCTAAGGACAAATTCGCCGTATGTCTTCTTTTTAGGATTGTAGATCTCTGAGAGCTTATCTATTCTTTCATCGGGAACTTTTATTGTTCCGATCGTTTCTTCCTTCTTTCCGCTTTCAATGCCGGTAAGCGCTTGAAAAACCGAGCTTTTTCCGCTGAATGGGAATCCTATTAATGCCGCTCTCATTTATTTCTCCTCTAATTTATGAATATATTTTATATGAGACAAACTGCTCATCCGCTTCTTTTTCACACTTTTTCAAATAGCTGTCGATCTCTTTGTCATCCGCAAAATTTCTGAACATATTGATCAGGATTTCATTTCCGAGAAGCAAATCAATTGCTGGAATATCTTTAATGAATTCATATGGTTTTGCTCTAAAAAAGCCTGATTCGCCAAGCATTTTTCTAAACACCTGAATTATCGAAATATATGCTCTGAGCGGTCTGACTTTATCTCTGTCAGTCAAAGAAATATAAACTCCGCCGCATCTTTTCATTGAATGTTTCTGGAACATCGGTCTGAATTCGAGCGGAATAAACGCAATTCCTTCAATATCGCAGCTGTCCAGCTCTTTTTTCAATCTAAACGGTTCGATTCCGGGATATCCTGCCGTCAGAAAAGGAAATGAGGTCCCCCGCCCTTCCGAAAGTTCCGTTCCTTCGAGAAGACATCCGCCTGGATATAAAATAGCTGTGTCTATCGTCGGCATATTCGGTGAAGTAGGTATCCACGGATAGTCATATTCATCAAGATATGAATCCCTTGTCCAGCCTGTAACTTTCGATATTTTCAGCGGAAAATCATATTTTTTCAATTTGTAGTAATATGATGCCGCTTCAGCTGTAGTAAGTCCGTGTCTGTGTAGAAGGGGAAAATATCCTACAAAACTTTTATATTTTTCATCATTCAGCAAAGATCCTTCAACTTTTCCGCCAATTGGATTAATTCTGTCAAGGATTATAAGCTCTTTAGGTGTTTCATTGAGCCTGTCCATGAACATTGCAAGACTTGCGATATAGGTGTAGTACCGACTTCCGATATCCTGAATGTCATAGATAACAACATCAAAAAGATCAAAAAGAGATCTGTCGGGACTAAGCGTATCTGCGGAATTCCCGTAAAGTGAAAAAACCGGTATATTGAGTATCTTATTCTCAGATCCGACACTTTCCATATCCTGTGCGACAGGATAGTAACCGTGTTCAAGACTGAATACAGCCGTCACATTAGCTTTAGTTTTGAGCATCTTTTCAATTGTGGATGTACCATTTTTATCAATTGATGTGTGATTAACGATCAGTGCAACTTTGCGATCTTTGAGGATAACGGGATCAAAATTATCAATACCCTGAAACAGTTTTTTTTTCATTTCTGTGTATCATCAGGGTCATTATGATCATTCATTGGAATCATCGAAAAAGCTTTTCTGGTTTTCAGAGTTCCTACAACTATAAAAATAATTCCGATAATATATATGAACCACGGAAGTTTTCTTATCAGAATAAGGCCTGCAAAAGTTACAAAACCGACACACATGAAAAGCTGCCCCGCCCTTGATGCGGGCTTGTTAAGCTTAGGATATTTGAATGGAACAAGAAGCAGAATCGCCTGAAAGATCAGCATTCCTGCGACAAGATTAATATCCAGCAGCCATTCCAACCATTTAATATCAGTCTCAATGGCAAATATCATGTAAAGACTTATCAGTCCGCCGGACATTGTTGTCGTAAGCCCATAGAAAAAGTCATGATCGTCAGACTGGCTCACATTGTATTTTGCAAGCCTTACTGCACTGAAAACAACATATACCGCACATGCGACAAAAATATAAAAATCGTTCTCAATCGATGCGCCTGCATTGAGATAATAGGAAAAAACCAGAGTCGAAGGAGCGAAACCGAATGAAACAAAATCGGAAAATGAATCAAACTCCACTCCGAAATCACTTGATGCTTTAAAAAATCTCGCCGCTGTTCCGTCGAGTTTATCCATTATCGTTGAAAGCAGTATCAGCCAGCCGGCATTGACATAATTACCTTTTATAGAGTAAAAAATAGATATAAGCCCGATAAGCATATTCATCCCTGTAAAAAAATTCGGGATCAGGATTTTCGGATTGTTAGGTATCATAGCAACTCCTTTAAATTAAACCGGAAACAGATCAATCTGTTTCACTCTCAAGCTCTTTGTGACTCTTCTTGGAATTATCTCTGGTCTTTGAATAAGGATCATCCTTCTTTTCTTCACTCTTAGAATTTCCGCCCTGATAATTTCCCTGAGGAGCTTCCTGAGGCTCCGATCTTTTTGCGTAGAAAACTCTGGTCGGAAGATTGTTGGGATTGAACTTTTCTTTTTTTGCAGGCTGAACATTATTCGATCCGCTGTTAGCCTGAGCAGGTTTATATCCGGTAATTCTTGAAACAAGCGAAGAAACCAGCATCGAAGATGCATCTATCAGTTTATCCTCTTTCTCTGCAACCTGCTTATCTGCAAAAAGTATCTTACCTGTCGCGACATCCACTATTTTAACATTTATTACTACACTTTTATTAAAATGCTGAAGAGTTCCTATCATAATGGTGTCTGTGTGGAGAAGTTTACCTGCCTCGATCGCTTTTGTGGTATCTGTTACGCCCTTCTGCTGGAAGCCCTGCTCATCGAGTATTTTCATAACCTGCATTCTTTCAAGCACTTCGAACTCGCCGCAGTTGACAAGCTCAGTTACAATCAGGTCGGTAACACCTGTTGCAAGGTCTGGCGACACTTGAAGAGGAGTGAGTTCAAGAACAGCAATTCTCATGCTTTTTTTTGCAAGCAGCGGCTGAAAACCGGTCGAAAAAACGATCAGCAGCAACGCCGCAGAAAACAGACTTATCAACCTATTCATTCTTTTTCTCCGGACACATTAAAAACGCCTGTAAGAATATGCTTCAAAATAAGACAAAAGTCAATTTAGCGTCACTGCACAAACTCGACTGCGCCGATGTCAGTTATTTCATTGATTATTCTGAGGTTTCCATCGTAGTCCTGCTGAAAACTGGTGGCAAGTCCTCCTGTTTCAAACGGGGCGTTTGAGCCGGTATCAATGCAAGGCGATCCCAATTCAAGCGAGAAATCATCAAGTTCGGTGTCGTTGAACTTAGGATCTTCACTTATATTATCACCGTAATTCTCTCCGAAAGTGTCATCCCATTCACCGCCCGGGAAAGCTCCCTGAATATTTGAAAAACTGATATGAGGACTTGCAAACTGATTGTATATCTCAGAACCTTCATTGGTTGAAAGATTGTCCCATAAAATTGAATTTATTATTTCCGGAGCCGCATTTGATTCATTATATATCCCTCCACCGTAACCTGATTCACCGGTTGCAGTATTTCCGTAGAAAGTAGAGCTGAGTATCATTATCTTTGTATCCCTGTTTGCAACCGCTCCGCCGTTATAGGCGGAATTCCCGTAAAAAATCGAACTTATGATTAAAGGAACACCTGAATTGGTCAGTATTGCTCCACCGTCGCCGAAATCAGTTATGCTGTTATTTTTAAAAAGGGAATAAATGATTATCGGACTGCTGTCATCATGATTTTCTATCGCCCCGCCATTAACTTTCGCCTCATTTCCGTCAAAAATAGAGTTTCTTATGACAGGACTGCTCTGGGCATTTGTAATTGCGCCTCCGTTCTTTTCAGCTGAATTATTAATGAAAGTACAGTGATCAACCGTAATGTTGGAATTGACATTATTGGCAATAGCACCTGCATCCTGTGAAGTGTTGTGTTCAAAAGTGCATTCTAAAAAAGTGCCTCTGCTCTTGTCCGCATTTATAACAGCACCGCCATATCCTTCGAAAGAACTGTTATTTTTAAAAAGTGTTCTTGTGACTCTAGGGCTTGATGTTGAATTTGCAATACCGCCGCCTCTTGCCGCTGAATTATTAAGGAATTCGCAATCTGAGATCAGAGGACTGCTGTTAAGATCAGCAATTCCGCCGCCATTTATCAGTGCATTGTTTCCTTCGAAAATACAATTCTTTATGGTGGGACTTGCAAAATTTCTGTTATTCATACCTCCGCCGTGCCACATATGAACATCTGTGACCGACTGATATGTGCTGTTTGCGTTCCCGCCGGTAATTGTAAATCCGTCAAGAACAGCAGTATCCCCGATATTCACATTCAGCATTACATGATATGCATCACCATTGCTGAGTCCGCCACTACCGTCAAGGTCGCCGCTCAATATCGTTTTGTTAGTATCCCAGTTCCTTTGATTTATACTGGTTTCTGTCCCGGAGAAACCGCCGAGGACAGTAAGATTGCTTTTAAGCGAGAAATGATTGTACCTTTTGTAATCAGGATCTTCAGGTTGAGGAATAGGGGTCATCGACTGAACTATCCGGGACGGTTTGTAAGTACCGGCAGCTACCCAGACTTCACCATATGCCTCTGCTACATCTATCGCATCCTGCAGATCGGTATATGCATCCTCCCATGAAATTCCATCGTTCTTTCCTGTCGCATCAGCTTTCACATATAGCCGTCCGGGCACAGTTTCACATGCACCGTCCACCCAGTGATACCCGCTGTAACATTCGCATTTGTATGTATTCACCTGATTAATGCACTTTCCTGTGCTGTTCAGCTCGTCTTTGCACGGATTCCCGATGCACAGATCGACAAATACACGGTCATCATCTTCATCTGCTGACTGATCATCATTTCCATCAGGATATTCCGAATCCGCATCATTTTGAAAAGTTTCATTCGTATCAATATCAATTTCCGCATCAATTG
>Ga0209099_1001172_pt1 | contig 27468 bp, 22 predicted proteins | sample AD_JPNHW2_MetaG_FD_184430 | JGI IMG/M metagenome (GOLD analysis project Ga0209099, IMG submission 184430) | Active sludge microbial communities of municipal wastewater-treating anaerobic digesters from Japan - AD_JPNHW2_MetaG (SPAdes) (version 2) | ecosystem: Engineered > Bioreactor > Anaerobic... | reverse complement strand
GCTGCAACGATGCCCATCCCGAGGATCCAGCTCTGGTATGGCGCCGCCGCCATGGCGACCGCTGTCCTCTTCGTGGCCTTTGCCCGCGAGAAGCCGGCCACTCCTCCCGATGCCAGCGCCACCGAAGAGAGGGCCCTCATGCTGGCGGGACTGAAGCATGCGCTCACGCTGAAGCCCTTCTGGCTCTACCTCTGCATCGCCTTCATCGGCCTCGGCATCTTCAACGGCATCACGACCTGGGTAGAGGGCATCGTGAAGCCCCGCGGCTTCGATTCGACGCAGGCGGGACTCATCGGCGCCATCATGCTCGTGGCGGGCGTGATAGGCGCCGTCATCCTTCCGGCCCTTTCCGACAAGGCCGGAAAGAGGAAGCCCTTCATCGCCATCGGCCTCGCCTGCGCGATACCCGGCCTCGTCGGCCTGGCCCTGGCGCCGACCTTCCCCCTCGTCGCCGTCTCGAGCTTCATCCTCGGCTTCTTCCTCGTGTCGGTCCAGCCGACCGGCACGCAGTACGCCTCGGAGATAGCCCTGCCCACGCCGGAGGGCACCTCGAACGGCCTCATCAGCCTCGCGGGACAGGTATCGGTCGTGCTGGTCTACCTGATGGAGCCCATAGCGAAGGCGACAGGCTCCTACACCCTGCCCCTCCTCCTCTTCGCGGGCCTCCTCGTCCTGGCCCTCGTCCTCTCGTGGGGCCTCGAGGAGCCCGGGGCCTTCCGCGCGAGAAAGGCGGCGGGGGCGGCCGAGGCCAGGCAGGCGAGGGAGGAGCAGGCTACCTGAAAGGTCCGGGCGCCGGCAAAGCGCACAACGCGCCTGGCGCGGGCGGTCAGTTCCGGGCCGCGAGGCTCCTCATGAGCCGCTCGTGGAGGGTGTCCACGAACTCGTCGGGACCGAGCTCCTCGAAGGTCTTCCCGAGGAAGATGCGCATCCGCTCGCGGTAGTAGAGCGAGCCCATCGAGTACTGCGCGAGGAGGAGGATGTCGTCGAGGAAGAAGGCGGCCCAGGCGGGATCGAGGCTCCGGTCGGCCTCGCCCCTGGACTGGGCCTCCTGGATCATGGCGCGGTAGCGCCCGGCCGAGGCCGACTCGATGCGGCTCGTGAGCTTCCCGGCCAGGGGCGAGAGCTCCTCGGTGGTGCAGGCGATGTAGAGGCGGACCGAGTCGGGATCCTCGAGGGAGGTCTTCACCGCTGCCTCGAGGAGGGCGCGGAGCCTGCCTGAGAAGCCGGGCTCGGCGGCCAGGATGCCGTCGATCACCGACTCTATTTCGGCGTGCGATTCCTCGATGAGGGCGAGGAAGAGGTCTTCCTTGGTGCGTACGTACTTGTACATGGAACCGACGCTGATGCCGGCGTCCTCGGCTATCAGGTTGATGTTGGCCCCCGCGAAACCGTGGGCCGCGAAGGCCTTGCGGGCGGCCAGGATGACCCTGAGCCTCTTTTCCTCGGGCAAGCGCTCGAAGGTCGCCGTCCATCTCTTTTCGTTCTTCTCTTCCTGCATAAGCTCCGCCGCTGCTGTGGATTCCGTCCCACTATACCAGCAAGTCACTGGAGAAGCCAGAAGATCGGCTCCGGAGCCTCGAGTCGCCGACTTCAGGCTGGTCTGTCGTCCCGGCCGAGATACTCCGAGAGGACGATGTCCCGGTAGAGCCTGAGGCTGCCGGGCGTCGGGATCGCGGGGAAGGCCTCGGGAAGCAGGACGGGATAGACGAGGGAGGCCACGAAGGAGGCTGTCCTGAGGACGAGGGCCTCGTCGCGGGGCTGGCCGCGAGCCGCGGCGAGGCGGCCGGCGATTTCCTCGATGAGGCTCCGCAGGCCCGGACCGGCGCCGAAGCTGCAGAGCTGCCCTTTCCCATGACCGCCATCCAGGCCGAGGAAATGGGCCCTCGTGACCATCGGATGGCCCAGGCCTCCCTCGAGGAGGTAGTCGGCCAGCTCCCCGAGGCAGACGGCCGGATCCCAGGGCTCGCGGGCCAGGAAGGCCCTGAGGTCGCCGATCGTGTGCTCCCAGGAGGCCTTGAGCACCTCGGCGAGGAGGATATCCTTGGAGCGGTAGTAGTAGTTGATGGAGGCCACGTTGACGCCGGCCGCCGCCGCGATGGCCCGGGTCGTGATCCGTTCCGCGCCGACTTCGTCGATGAGGGCGAGGGTGGCGAGGTAGATGCGTTCCTTGGCGTCGCGGGGAGGGCTGTCGCTCATGACCCGCCCTCCGAAGGGCCTTTCACGCGGGTGCCGCCCTTGAGGGCCCGGTCCACCAGGGACTCGCTCAGTTCCCAGAGCCGCTTCGCGTCCTTCTCGCGGTAGGAAAGCCGGGACGAGGCGACGGGCTTCCCGGCCTTCCAGTAGAGACCGGAGGGAAGCTGCCCCTGAGGCAGGGCTGCCAGGGAGGCCATGGCTTCAGCCGGCACCGAGGGCGGGGTGCCGCATCTCCGCCTGAGGGACCAGAAGAGGCTCGCGAGGGAAGGACCGTGCTTCTCGCCCATGGAGGTGTTGGCGAGGCCGGGGTCAGCCACAGCGACCTTCACCCTGGACCCGGGACCCAGGCGGCGCGCGAGCTCATAGGAAAAGAGGACGTTCGCGAGCTTGGACTGCTCATAGGCCCAGAGGCCGAGGTAGCAGCGACCGAGGGAGGGATCCCGCCAGCGGATCCAGCCGTAGTAGTGCGAGTCCGAGCTCACGGTGACCACCCTGCCCTCGGAGGCGGCCTCGAGGAGGGGCAGCAGGGACCTTGTCAGGAAGAAGGGGGCGAGGTGCTTGACCGCGAACTGCGTCTCGAGCCCCTCGGCAGTGAGGAGGCGCCGATCGACATAGACGCCGGCGCAGTTCACGAGGACGTCTATCCTCGACTCCACCTCGCCGATGCGGCGGGCAAGGCCGGCGACCTCTGACATGAGGGAGAGGTCCGCGAGCTCGTAGCGGGGCTCGGGGCCGCCGGCAGCCTTTGCGGCTTCAGCCACGAGGGCACGGGCGGCTTCGGCCCTTCCCGGGTCCCGACCTATTCCGAGTACTCGGCCTCCCCTTCCGGCAAGGGACAGGGCTACGGCCAGGCCGATGCCGGAGGTGGCACCCGTTACGACACAGAATTTGCCGGCAAGGCTCGACTTCGCCATGTATGTTACCCCCGATCCTGATCCTAGCCATGAAAACCCGTTTAAGTCAATGTTTTAATCATTTGTTTTAATCGAATCTTGACGATTCCCGAATTCGCCGATATAACGAACTCAAGCTCGATCAGAATGAAAAGCCGGGGAGCACCATGGAAGAGCACAAGGGATACACGGTCGTAACGGGAGCAAGCATGGGGCTCGGCGCGGCTTTTGCGGAAGCCTGCGCAAAACGCGGCCAGGACCTCGTCCTGGCCGCCCTGCCGGGCACCGGCCTAGGGGAGGTCGCAGGGAGACTACGCGACCGCTATGGGGTCGCAGTGGACGCCATCGAGACCGATCTATCGACCAAGGCCGGACAGGACGGCTTCCTCGCCTCTGTCCTAGCCGAGGGAAGACGCGTGAACCTCCTCATCAACAATGTCGGCATGGCTTCGAACGGCCTTTTCGACCTCATACCCCTCGAGAACCAGCGACGCTGCGTGGACCTCAACATCCAGTCGACCATGGCCCTCACCTACGGCCTCATTCCCCGCCTGGCGGAGACCTCCGGCGCAGGCATCCTGACGGTCGCGAGCCTTTCCGCCCTCTATCCCATGCCCCTCTTCGCGGTCTATGCCGCTACCAAGGCCTTCCTCCTCAACTGGAGCCTTGCCCTCCGCCAGGAACTCGCTCCCCTGGGCATACGGGTCTGCGTCCTCGCGCCCGGCGGCATCAACACGACAGCCGAGATCAGGGAGAAGAACAAGGCCCAGGGCCTCGCGGGCAAGCTGTCGAGCCAGGAGCCCGAAGCCGTCGCCGAAGAGGCCCTCGCCAGGATGCCAAGAGCCAGGGGACTCGTCATCCCCGGCCGCTTCAACAGGATACTCGCCTTCCTCGGACGCTTCTCGCCGAAGAACTTCACCGCGGCCGCCATCTTCAGGCGCTGGAACAAGGTGCTCGGCCGCCTCGAGGACAATGCCGAAAGCCAGTGGTACCTGCGCGACAAGGGTGCGGCCTAGCCTTCCCGGGCCGGGCGGCCTGGTCGAGGCTGCCTGAAGGCGGCAGCCTCCCCCTCCTCCGCCTTCCATTCGCCCGGCCGTCCTTTGACTAAGTACGGGCGAGGGGCGTATACTCCCTTCCCGATAGACCAGACATCGAGAGGAGAGACCATGAGCGCAGAGATCGTCATCACCGCCGGGAATTTCGAGACCGAGGTCATGTCTTCGGACAAGCCCGTCCTCGTCGACTTCTGGGCCGAGTGGTGCATGCCCTGCAGGATGATAGCCCCCCTCGTCGAGGAGATTGCGGCGACCTATGCCGGCAAGCTCAAGGTGGGCACGGTCAACGTCGACGAGCAGCCTGACCTTGCGAACCGCTTCGGCATCATCTCGATCCCCGCCCTCCTCGTCTTCAAGAACGGCGAGCTTGTCCAGCAGAAGCTCGGCGCGGTCCCCAAGCACGAGATCGAGGGCCTCTTCAAGAGCCTCATCTAGTCAGCGCCTCCGGCGCCCACACCGAAGCGCCGCCCCTGTCGCGGCGCGAACCCTAGTTGGGCGCGCCCGGCGTCTGGCCGCTCGCCTCGGAGACGAGCCAGTCCGCGGCGCCCTGGGTATCGGCCCCCCCTATCCTATAGATGGAACGGGCAGCCGAAGGATGCCACCGGAAGGCGTCCTCCCAGGCCGCCTTCCCCGCAAAGACCCATGCCCCCTCGCCGCCGACCGCCGAAAGGAGGTCGGCCAGCTTCCCGTCAGCCACCGCGCCGCTCTTGTCGTCGGCCCCATAGAAGAGGGCGTCCTGGGAAGGCCCGCCGGGCCTCGTCCGGAGCGACAGGGCCCCGCTCTCGTCGGGAAGGCCCCCGGCGCCTGACCAGAAATCCCTGGCCGTCGCAGTCGCGTCGATGCCCCCGGAAACGGCAAGATCGCCCCCAGTCTCGTCCACTTCGGAAGCGAGGCCCTCGGGCGCAAGGTGGAGGACGACAAAGTCACCTGCCAGGACTTCGGCCGCGGGGAAGCGATAGACCATGAGCTTGGTGGAGCTCGCCCAGGAAAGCTCGAGGCCTCCGAGATTCCCCGCCTCGAGGACGAGGAATTCCGCGTAGTCACGGTGGGGCGCCTTGGTCGACGAGTTCTTCTGGGGCTGGATCTCCGAAATGGAGAGGAGGGCCGGCCGCGAATTGTAGCCGGTGAAGGAGAGGACGAAGCGGCAGCGGTTCCCGCTCCCGTCCTCGACCTCCCCGGCGAGGCAGTAGTCGAGGCCGGGCAAGGCCTCCTCGGAGAAATCGAGGCGCAGCATGGAGCCCTCGGCCGAGGCGGAGAGCTCGCCGGCCGCAGGCTCGAGGCCGAAGGAACCCGCCACCGGCTGGATGGCCTCGTCGAAGAGGATAGAGAAGGTCCGACCGTCGGAAGGCCCCGCCTCGAGAAGGCTCGGGGGCCTGAAGTCCGACTCGGGCAGGGCAGCCCCTCCTGAATCGCGGGAAGGAAGGGGAGAGCAGGCCAAGGAGAGGAGGGCAACGGCAATCGCTGCGCCGATTGCGGCGCCCATGGCGGCTCCCAAGGGCCTGTGCGGGGGCCGGCGCCGGCTGGCGGCGGTCGCCGCGTCAGCGGCGCCACGCGCCGGGCCGGCGATCCTGCAGGCCAGGGACGGATCGGGTACGGGGTTTTTCATGGGAGGCCTCCTCAGGGCGGGAAACGCGAGGGGGAGGGGGCGGCGCTTGAGGCTGCAGGGCCTCGGCCGCTATAATCCGCCCATGCGCATAGTCATAGCCAACGATCACGGGGCGGTGGCCCTCAAGCAGGAAATCGTCCGGCACCTCGAGGCCGCGGGCCACGAGGTCAGGAACCTCGGCGTCGACGACGAGACCTCGGTGGACTACCCCGACCAGGCGGCCCTTGCGGCGGCGGAATACCTCAAGGGTGGCTACGAGTTCGGCATCCTCTGTTGCGGCTCGGGCATAGGCATCTCGATAGCGGCCAACAAGGTGCACGGCATCCGCTGCGCCCAGGTCTTCGACCTCTTCACCGCCGAGATGTGCAGGAAGCACAACAACGCGAACTTCATCGCCTTCGGCGGCCGCATCAGCTACCAGGTTCCCGTCACGGACATGATCGACGCCTACATGGCGAGCGCCTTCGAGGGCGGCCGCCACGCGCGCAGGGTGGGCAAGCTCGACTCGATGTGCTAGGGGTTTCGCGGCCTGCGCCGGGCGAGCGGCGGCCGCGGCGCCGCGGTACGCCTAGCGCAGGACCGAGTATTCCACGATGCCCAGGTACTCGTGGAGGGCCCTGCAGGAATGGTAGAAGTGCAGGGGATCGGGTATCCAGTCCAGGGCCGAAGGCAGGCCGCTCCGCAGCTTGTAGTCGGTGGGAGCGGCCATGACATCGAGACCTTCCTTCCTGAAGGCGATCATCGCCCGCTTCATGTGGTAGGCCGAGGTCACGAGGATGACGCGGGAAGGGCGGTAATCCTTCGCCACGAACCTGGCATTCTCGCGCGTTGTGCGACTCTTCCCCTCGAAGGAGCAGCTCACGGCCCGTCCCCAGTTCTCCGCGTAGCGCCGCGCTGCATCCGCCTCCGACTCCATGCCGGGTTCCGGATAGACGTTGCCCCCCGAGAAGACGAGGGGCAGCCCGTACCCCGCGGCCAGCCGCAGGCCGTAGCCCATGCGCTTGCCGCTCTCGACGCCAAGGCTCCCCTTCATCCCCTCTTCAGGCGAACGCTCCACGAGGCCGCCCCCGAGCACGACGACCGTACTGCCCGCGAGCTTCGACCTGCCGGCTTCCGACGTGTCGAGGGCCGGATAGGCGGACTCGAGGGGCCTGAGGAGAAGGCGCTCCACGGTACCGGTGGAAAAGGCATAGAAAAGAAGGACGGATAGGGCCGTCACGATGGCTCCGGCCTTCCGTTTGCCGGCGAGGACGAGGACGAGCCCGGCGAGGAAGGCCAGGATGAGGAGGCCCGGCGGGAGGAAGATCGTCGTGACGATCGCGGAGAGGACCACCATCAGGCCGCCCCGATCCCGAGGCGGGAAAGGACCTCGGGCGGCGGAGGGATGGGCCGTCCCGCCTTCACGAGGGCGACCACGAAGCGCCCGGACGAGGCCTCGCGCCCGCCTGCCCTGAGGATGCGTTCCTCGAAGACGAGCTTCAGCCGGCCCTCGAGGCGCGCGCGGACCGCGACCCTGAAGGAGTCGCCGCTCACGAGAGGTTCGCGATAGTCGATCTCGGCGCGGTAGACGACGGGATCGATGCCGGCAGCGTGGAGGGCGGCGAAATCGAGGCCTCGCGATCGGATGAAGGCGTGGCGGGCGTGCTCGTAGTAGTGAAGGTAGTTCGCGTTGTTCACGATGCCCTGGAGGTCGAGCTCGTAGTCGCGGACCTCCAGGGCCAGCTCGAAGGCCGCCTCGACGGCCCCTTCTGTTTCGCCCATCGTCACGCCAGGTCGTAGGTCTCGCCGTACTTGACGACCTGCACGGCCTTCACGCCCTTCTCCCTGAGGTAGGACTCGAGGTGGCTGAGGCCGGCGGGCTCGCCGTGGACGAGGAAGACCTTCTTGAGCCGCCCGAGGTCGAGGGTGGAAAGCCAGTCCCAGGATTCCGAGTAGTCGGCGTGGGCGCTGAAGGCGTTGATCTCCTCGACGCGGGCCTTCACCTTGAAGATGTCGCCCTGGATGCGCACCTCGCTCTCGCGGTCCCTGATGCGCCGCCCAAGGGTATGCTCCGCCATGAAGCCGACGATGAGGATGGTGTTGCGCGCATCGGAGATGTTGTGGATGAGGTGGTGCTGGATGCGGCCCGCCTCGCACATGCCGTCGGCCGAGATGATGACCGCGGGCCCCTGGAGGTCGTTGAGCTTCTTGGACTCGTTCACGCTCGCCGAGAAATGCAGGGCGTTGAAGCCGAAGGGGTTCTCGTGGTGCTTCGAGAAGGCCTCGTGGGTCTCCTCGTCGTAGCACTCCGGATGGATCTGGAAGATGCTCGTGGCGTTGATGGCCATGGGCGAGTCGACGTAGATGGGGATGTCCCGGATCTTCTGCTGGTCGATGAGCATGTGGAAGTAGTAGACGAGCTCCTGGGTGCGCTCGATGGCGAAGGCCGGGATGATGATCTTGCCGCCGCGGGCCGCCGTCTCGTTGACGATCTTCGCGAGGCGCTCCATGGCGTCCACGGTGGACTCGTGGAGGCGGTCGCCGTAGGTGGCCTCGAGGACGAGGTAGTCGACCGGGGGGATGGGCGCGGGGTCCCTGATGATGGGCTTGCCCTTGCGGCCGAGGTCCCCGGTGAAGCCTATGATGGCCTCGTGGCCCGAGCGGTCGCGGGCGGACATGCGGCAGATGGCCGAGCCGAGGATGTGGCCGGCGTCGAAGAGCTCGATGCGCATGCCGTCGCCGATGGCGAGGGGACGGTTGTACGACACCGTCACGAACTGGCCCATCGCCTTGACCACGTCCTCCTCGTCGTAGAGGGGCTTCCAGTCGAATTTCTGGCCCTTCTTCGCGGCCTGCTTGCCGAGGTACTCGGCGTCGCGGGCCTGGATGGCGGCGGAGTCCATCATGACGACGCCGGCAAGGTCCCTCGTGGCGGGAGTGGCGTAGTAGTTGCCCTGGTAGCCCCGCTTGGAAAGGAGGGGGAGCATGCCGCAGTGATCGAAATGGGCATGCGTGAGGATGACCGAGGCTATGCTCTCGGGATCGGGCACGAGGGCCCGGTTCTTCTCCTCGGCGGTCTCCCTTTTGCCCTGGAATGCCCCGCAGTCGATGAGGCAGCGGGACCCGTCAACCGTGAGAACGTGCTTGGAGCCGGTGACTTCGCCCGCTCCGCCTTCCGAATGCAGTCGTATGCTCATGCAACCATCATAGGGAGGCGGCCGGGAGAATACAAGATCGTATCATGGCTGTCGGCAGCGCAGCCGGGGTTCGCCCATCGCGCGGGGGTCATAGCAGAAAGAATAACGCGGCACCCTCGGCGCCGCGCCAGGGCTACAGCAGGAAGAAAAGCGCGGCGCCGGCGACTGCCACCAGGGCGCCCGCGATCTCGATGAAGGGGATCTTCTGCTTGAGGATGAGGGCGGAGGGCGGGATGATGAGGACGGGCGTTAGGGCCATGAGGGTGGCAGCGGTGCCCGCGGAGGTGCGCTGGACCGCGAAGAGGGAGAAGGCGACGCCGAGGAAGGGCCCGAAGATCGAGCCTATGAAGGTCCTCCCGAAGGCGGGCTTGTCCCTCAGCGCGTCGACGAAGACCGTCTTGGCCTGGCCGAAGAGGAGGGCCTGGAGGCCGAAGCCGACGATGGCGGTGATGACGCGGATCTGGGTCGCGCTGACCGCGTCGTAGCCTCCGGCCAGGCCGAGCTTCGAGAAGATGAGGCCGAGGGCGTTGAAGAAGGCGGAAAGGAGGGCGAAGACAAGTCCCTTGGCAACGGCCCGACTCGGCCTGGCCGGTCCCTCGTTCCCCTCGCCCTTGGCCTTGCCCGCCGCCCTTCCCCTGTCGGCTACAACGACAAGTATGCCGCCCACGACGAGGGCCATGCCGATGAGGGCGGCGGGCCTCATACGCTCGCCCAGGATGAAGAAGCCAAGAAGGGCGGCGAAGAGGGGCGAAAGCGGCTGGAAGAGAACCGTGAGCCGCGAGCCGACAAGGATGTAGGCATTGAAGAGGAAGTAGTCCGCCACGACGAAGCCGATGAGACCGGAGATGGGGAGCCAGATCCAGGCTTCGCGCGGAGCGTCCGTGGGAAGTGGCATGCCGCGCAGGGCGAAGCCTGCGATCGCAAGGAAAAAGAAGGCGAAGACCACCTTGAAGAAATTCACGGCGAGAGCGCCGATCCGTTTTGAGGAGTATTCGAAATAGAGGGCGCTGGCCGTCCAGCAGACTGCCGTGCCGAAGGCCGCGAGTTCCCCGTAGCGTTCCATGGTGGCGACACTATAGGCGAAAACCGGGACCAAGGTTAAGCCGCCTTTGACTCAGGCACGGAGCGGGGTTAAAGTTGAAGTAGGACGATTCGAAGGAGGCGCGTATGGCACTGGTCGCTATAGCCCGGGAGCTGGGAGCGCGCGGCGAAGAGCTCGCCGGCGAACTTGTCCGGCTAACGGGCATGAGGCTCATGGACCGTATCGACATAGAGGAAAAACTCGCCCTCCATGGCATCGGCCCGAGCAAACTCGAGAAATTCGACGAAAAGCGGCCCGGACTCTGGGCCTCGCTCTCGATGGAGCGCGACGACTACCTCCACTATCTCAAGCTGGTCGTCTACGAGGCTGCAGCGGAGCCGGGCGGCTGCGTCATCGTGGGCAGGGGCGTCGGGGCCATCCTGAAAGGCCTGCCGAACCTGGCCGGGATCCGCATCACCGCGCCGCGATCGGTCCGCGTGGACAACCTCAGGAAGCAGTTCGGCTGCGACGAGAGGCGGGCCCTCCAGCTCATGGAACGCTCGGACCGCGAGCGTCTCGGCTTCCACAAGTACTTCTTCTCCGTCGACTGGCGCGACGCGCGCGAATACGGCCTCGTGATCAACACGGGAGAACTATCGATCGAGGACGGAGCGAAGCTCGCGGAGGAATACTGCAAGATGGTCTCCACCAAGGAGAAGGAGAAAGCCGGAGCGGACCGCATCAAGGAGCTTCTCCTCGGCCATCGCGTGGTGACGGAGATAGTGTACGGCAAGCACATCGCGGTGCACTTCCTCGAGGCCGAGGCGAAGGGCACGCACATCGTCCTTCACGGCGTAGCCAACACGCAGATCTCGATCGACGAGGCCGTGGCGGCAGCCAGGGCGGTACCGGGAGTCAGCGAGGTCGAGAGCGCCATCCAGGTCGTGCAGGAATTCTCCGTGATGCCGTGATGGCCATCAGGGCGTGATCATGATGATTGCGCCTGATCGGACCTTTTGTAGGCCGCCATGGGCGGGGCCTGGGAAACGAACAGGCAGGGGAGGCTCGCCGAAGCTCGCCCCTGCCTGTTCTTTTCCCACCCGCCGTCCTGCATGGCCATGAAAAGCGGCGATCGGGTTCGACCAACGATGACCGTGCGTCATGGCCTTGCACTGCGATCACGGGGAATTTCGGCTCTCGAATACGGAGACCCGTCAGGAAAGCATTCGCGCTATGCCGCTCGCCGGAACCGAGGACGTCCCAGCCCTCCTGAGGCAGTATCCATGGTTGAGCGAGCCACGGCCGTGACAGACCTGCAGCGACGCAGTTTTCCCTGCCAGGCCCCGCCCTGCACAGTCATTCCGTTTGTATCTGCTCTTCCATGAAGGCTTGCCTCTCGGGGCGGGGACATCCTAGTATGGCCCCATGCGGAGACTTTCAGGCTTCCATGCCATCGAAGAGGCGCTCAGGTCGGGGACGGTCGGAACCATCCTCGTGTCCGGCTCGGGTCCGAGAATAAAGGGCATCCTCGAGATAGCAGCCAAGAAGGGGCTCAAGGTCTCGAAGGTATCGAAGGCCGAGCTCGACAGGCTCGCGCCCGAGAACCGCGGCATCGTCCTCGAGACCGGCGCCGATGAAGAGCCGGGGACGGTCGACCTCGACGGCTTCATCGACGACCTCGGACCCGATTCGTCAGCCCTCGTCCTCATCCTCGACCACATCGAGGACCCGCAGAATTTCGGCGCCCTCATCCGCTCGGCGGACGTCTTCGCCTGCGGCCTCGTCATAGCGCCGAACCGACGGGCGGCTCCCCTCTCCGAGGCCGCCGCGAAGGCCTCAGCAGGCGCCATAGCCCACGTCCCTCTCTCCCTCGTGCCCAACCTCGCCGAGGCCCTGCGGCGTCTCAAGAAAGCCGGCTTCTGGGCCTATGCCGCCGACATGGGCGGCCAGCCCCTCGGCTCCGAGGACCTTCCCTCGCGATGCGCGATCGTACTCGGCAACGAAGGCGCTGGCGTTTCCCGCCTCATCCGCGACGAGTGCGACGGCACGCTTTCGATCCCCATGGGCGGGCATGTCGACTCTCTCAACGTGTCCGCAGCGGGCGCCATCTTCCTCTACGAATACCGGCGCCGCCATCCGGTCAAGGCATGAGAAAAACATCCTTTCCTCGGAAGTGAAGCGCATGAGCACCTTCAGGGCCACCGCACTCGATAGCTACATTGCGCTCCAGGAAGGCTACAACGACCACAGGATCAGGGCCGTCCTCACGCTGTCCGGCGCCGTGGACGACGTCCGCTTGCAGGAAGCCCTTCTCCGTTCCCTCGCCGCAGCGCCCGTCCTCGCCTGCGGTTACGAGCCGCGCGGCAAGTTCGGTCGCTGGATCGAGGCCGGTCATGCCATCGAGGTGGACCGCTTCTATCGGACCCTGGAGGTTTCCTCCCCGAATGACCTCGCCGCGGCGACGGCGCAAGCGCTCGCATCGCCCATCGACCAGGCCGCGGGACCGCAGTTTCACATAACGCGTATCCGCTGTGGGGGCAGGCACAGCCTGTGCGCTGTCATGAACCATGTCGCGATGGATGGTAGCGGCTTCAAAACCTGGCTTGCCCTCGTCGCGCGGCTCTATTCCGGCACCGAAGGTGCGATGCCGGCCTGCAGCGAGCGCGATGCGCTCCGCCTCCTCGAAGGAAATGCCGCAAAGCGCGATCCGGGCGGAACCGGGGCGCGCAGGCCCGCTTCTGCCCTTCTGCATGCTCCGACCGCAGCCGCAGACGAAGTAAGGCTTTTCATCTGGCGAGGCAGGCTCGCAGACTTCACGGCCCTCCGTGGCAAGGCCGCCGACCCGTCCGGCGCGATGCCGACGATCAATGACTGCTTCATGGCCCTCGTGCTGGAGGCCTGCGAATCCGCAGGCCTCGAGGCCAAGAGCCTCTCCTTCATGATCGATGCGCGGCGATACTGCGTCCCGGGCGTGCTCTCACCGTTCAGCAATGCCTCGTCAATGGAATCGATCAGGGCCCCGGAAGAAGGACTAACGCGTGCAGAACAGGCACGAAGGATCGGCAGGCGTACGAGGGAGTTGAAGCGCCGTGCGCCGGGCCTCGCGGACCTCAGGAAACTGAGGGCCGCCGCGTCCCTCCTGCCCGCGCCTGCCTTCAGGTACATGCTCCACAGGGCGATGCGCAATGCCGCGCTCTCGACCACTAACCTTGGCTCGGTCGACGAGGAGACGCTCGCCTTCGGGGCGATCCGCGCCGAGGACCTCTACTTCGTGACCGCGCTCAAGGAAGAGCACACCCTCCAGTTCTCATTTTCTTCCTATGGCGGGAAGGTGGCCATCACGAGCTATGGACGTTATTCGTCATCGAATACGGACATGATAGCGACTGTCTACTCCAAATTCGGACCGCTCCTCGAGGAAGCGCTTCAGCCCGCGCCTTCCACGTCGTCCCTGTTGAGGTAGCGCGCATACTCCTCCCGATAGGGGCTGAAGACCTCAACCGCAAGCGAGTCTTCGAGGATCTCCGCGCTGTGCAAGGCGTTGGGCGGCACGCACCAGCTGTCCCCAGGGCGGACCAGCCTGGACAGGCCGCTGATCTGCAGCCTCATCATGCCCTGCACCAGATAGCCCGTCTGCTCGTGGATATGCCTGTGCTCCGGCAAGGTCGAGCCCTTGGCCATGACGAACTCCGTCATGAGCGTCTCGTCGCCCGAAACGAGGGTCTTGATCCGGATACCATGCACGATTTCCGTATAGCCCCTGTCGGAATGTATCCCGAACATCGTTGCCTCCTACTGCGGCGCCGCCCCCGGTCGGTCCCATCCCGTGGCGCATCCTGTAATCCGGGTCGCCGCCGCAAAGGCCGTCCACCAGCGATAAACCCGGCCCTGACTTTTCGGAATCGCATATCGCGGCGGGTGGCAGGGGAAAACGCATCGCCGCGAAGCGGCCGATGCGTTTTCCCCTGCCAGGCCCCGCCATACCTTGTCCTGAAAAAGCCCTGACCGGCCGAGCTACACATCCCAGATTTCGCGGAAGCTGTGCTCCCTTTCGCAGTACCTGCACACGAAAGTCGTTGACGGCACTCCTCCCGTGGCATCCTTGCGGAAGAACTCGGGCTCCACGCCTTCCTGCTGGGCGGGATTCGAGATGCAGGCAGGGTTCTTGCACGAGATCTCGTCGAAGCCGTAGATGCGGGGCGGCATGGAGAGGCGGTACTTCTTCACAACGCGGTGATCGCGGATGAGGTTCAAGGTGCAGCCGGGCGCTATGGCCGCGAGCTTCTTGAGGTCGCGTTCGCCGAAGGACGTGACATCCGGAAGCGAGATGATACCCTTATAGGACTCGCCGCCCTTGTTCGAGTGGTAGACGCCATGGCTCGAACGGAGGTTGAGGCCGAGGATCTTGCGGACGGCGTCGATGTTGTTCCAGATGTCGGCGACGGGCTGGTCGCTCGCGATATGGTCGATGACGATGCCCTCCTCCACCGGCTTGATGCCCACCTTGTACTCGGGCTTGTGGCTCTCCGATACGATCGCCTCATGGACGAAGTCATCTTCCCAACTGGGTGTTTCGTGCATCGCTCCATCGAAGTCCGCGCCGAGGAGGCCGGAGACCATGCCGAGGAGGGCGATACGGGTCCAGTAGCCGTTGGCCGACTGGGCATCCCAGCCATTGAGGGGGAGGTCGTCGAGGAAGGTGGGGTTCGTGGGGTTCATGCGGTCCCGGGGCAGGGGATGGTAGAAACGGGCTCCTCCGGGCACGAGCCCGAGCATGTCGCGGCGGAAGGTCACGGAATGCCTGAGCATCGGCGCCTTCTCGAGGACGGACTCGCCCATGCGCTCGAGCTGGAGGCGCGTGAAGTACCAGATGGGCGCCACCTTGCCCGAGGAGAGGTACTCGTCGAGGGAGGCGTATTCGCGCACGCGGTAGCCATTGGCCTTCATGCGCTCTACATAGTGGGCGGGCATGCGGAGGAGTTCGGGAGCCACGAGGTCGACCTCGACCTCGCGGAAGATCTTCAGGCCATCCACCTTGGAGTGCACGGTACGCCCATGATACAGGTCGCCCGTAAGGCAGAGGTGGATGTGGCTCCGGTCCCAGGAGAGCTGTTCGAGGAAGGAGAACTCGTCGAGGAACTCCTGAGTCGGATGCTCGTGCTTGCCGTCCCCGGCGTTGATGAAGGCGGGCCGGGGCTTGCCGCAGATCTCGGCGTAGCGGCCGAGGCTCGACTCGAGGGAGCGGCAGACCCCTTCGAGCTTCGAACGGATGATGAAGGTGGAGCCTTCGGCGTAGCCGTAGAGCATCTTCACGGTGTCGGCTATCGACTCGTTCTTGTTGAAGGAGGAGGTGGCCGCGTCGAAGACGTTGGTCCTCGCGCCGAGGAATTCCGCGGCGTTGCGGAAGGATTCGCGGGTTCGCGTCGAGTCTTCCATGAAAATGAGGTAAACCTGGTAGTCTCTCTCGTCCAGGCGGAAGCCCTCGAGCCGTCCGCCCGAGGCCGCAGCCTCCTTGAGCTCCCTCGCCTTCCGGTAGAGGTAGAGCTGCTCGTCGACCGAGAGGTCGTTGACTACCGCAACCGTCCTGCCCGCGAATGGTCCGCTGTGCTTCATCGCTTCCTCCTCGAACATCGTCGTCCGGCCGGGCCGGACACGTTAGGTGACACAATCGACCGTTTCATCGACCATGCAGGGCGGGGCCTGGCAGGGGAACGCGGGATTCGTCGCTGCGTTCGAATCCTGCGTTCCCCTGCCACCCGCGGCGCTGCGCGATGGAATAAAGCGGCGGCGGGGTTCAACCAAACCACGCCGGCTTTGCCCGCGGTCGCTGATCGATCGTCCGGGCTTGGCCCTTTTCCCTTCCCTGCCTGCGGCCGCGGCATCGGTTGGCGCGGCGGCGCGTTGGTCGAACCTGCGCATAAAAAAGGGGCTGCCGGCAACGGCAGCCCCTCGGTTCACGGTTTCAGCTCCCTCACGACGGAGAGCTTGTCGGGCGAGACGACAAGGAAGCCACCTCCCGCGCCCTGGACGATGAGGCCGTCCTTGCCCTGGACGAGGGCCGTATAGGGATTGACCGCCTGGGTCGAGCGAGCCGTCTCGACGAGGTCGGCTCCGAAGCAGGCGAGGTAGTACTTGCCGTCCGAGCCCTTTGCGACGGCATAGAAGGAGGCTCCAATCTGCCAGAGGGCCGAGTCGGAAAAGAGGTCGGTCTTGCTCTCGGCGGTCTGGCCGAGGTCGCGCTTCGCGAGGCGGACGAGGCGGACGGCACCGGTGCCGCCTTCCTTGCCGGCGACCGCCACCAGGGAGTCGCCGGAGTCGATGATGGCCCTCGGCCTCAAGGTGTTCAGCGTCGAGGCCCTGATGAGCTTGCCGGTGGTCGCATCGACGAAAACCACGCGGGCGTAGGGACCGCTTGAGTCGATAAGCTGGTAGAGGAAGATGCCGTTGGCCTCGCCCGCGGCCTTGGCCGCGACGTCGGCGGCGATGGTAGCCTGCTGGTCGGCGGCTATCGTGGCGCGGTCGGTTGCGACCTCGCCCTTCTTGGCGGCGAGGGCCGCAGCGTCGGCATCGGCAGCGGCCTTCTTCGCGGCGAGGGCGGCCTCGTCGGCAGCGGCCTTTTCCTGGGCGGCCTTGAGGGCGGCCTCCTGGTCGGCGATGCTGGCGGTCTGGGCTGCGCCTGCCTGGCCGGCCGGGGTCGTGGCGGCGGCGCCTGCGCCGCCTGCGTTCGCTGCCGCACCCGTAGCGCCGGCGGCAGCCGAGGCCCCGGTGGCCGGTGTCGTGGCGGCAGGCCCGGTGCCCTTGGCCGCCGTCTGGGCCTCCTCGGCCCTGGCCTTGTCGAGGGCGGCCTGCTGGTCGGCTATCGCGGCCTTCTGGGCGGCCAGCGCTGCCTCGTCGGCGGCTATCGCGGCCTGCTCAGCGGCGAGGGCCGCGGCGCGTTGCTCGGCCTCGCGGTCCTTGAGCTCGGTCATGGCCTGGCGGTCGCCGAGGCTCGCGTCGGGCTGGGCGCGAAGGCTGTCCGTGGTCGCCTTGTCGGAGACGGCACCCGTGTCGATGGCTCCGAGAGCCCCCGGCTTCGCACCGCGCGCGAGGGGTATAACGATGCGGCTCTTGCCGGCCCACTCGTCGTAGCGCAAGGAAAGGCCCGCGTTGGCCGCGCTCAGCTCCCTGGTCACGACGGGCTTGTACTTGCCCGAGAAGTAGCCCATATCGCCGCGATGTACGGCATTGTAGACGGTCACGTAGACGGCGAGGGTCGCGGCATCCTTGGCCGAATAGCCCCAGGCCGAGACAAGGTAGCCCGCGATGATGCGCCTCAGGTTCTTTACGTGGTCGACCTGGGCATCGGGGCCGATGACGATGATGTCAGCCTCGAGGCCGGTCTTCACGGAGGGGTCGATGGCCCTGATGACGGCGTAGCGTGCGAGGTCGCCGCGGCGCAGGCCCTGGCCCGAGCCGTCCTTCGGCATGGACGAACCGAGGCCCGTGCCGATGGCGGTGATCTCGGCCGCGGTTTCTATGCGCGACTGCGGGCCTTCGTAGTTGATGAAGACAAGGTCGGCGCCCGAGGCCGACTCGAGCTCGCTCGAGGAGACTGAGAGTTCGCCCGCATCCTGGGCTAGCAGGGCGGGAAGCGGGACCAAGGCCAGGAATCCGATGGCGAGGAATGCGGCGACCGCCCTTCCGGCGCGAGCATTGCGGGAAACGGGGGTCTTTTCGGTGTTCACGGCTCCTCCTCGATCATCCATTGTAGTGCATCGACAGGCGCTCGTCACAAGATATCACGGACCGAAGTTTCCTGCGAGACGTCCCAGGGCCTTTGCCGCGGCGTTTCGCACATCGGGAGCGTTCGGGGCGGCGCTGAGGGCAAGGAGGGCCCTGACCGCATCGACAGGGGGCGAAGCGCCCGAGGAGAGGACCAGGGACTCGATGGCCGAGATGAGGGCGACGGCCGTCTCGGCGTCGAGGCGCTTCACGCCCGAAGCCACGTCATAGAAGGCGGCGCCGGCCTCACCCGTGGGATCCCGGCCGATGGCCGCAAGGGCGCGGCAGGCGGCCGCGCGGACGGCCGAGTCCTCATCCTCCCTGAAGATACGGAGGATGAGGGATACGCGTTCGGGCGAGCCCATGATGCCGAGGAGGCGGACGGCCATGGCCCTCGACCAGGGGTCGCTGTGGAGCCTGGCCTGGGACTGGGGCCAGGAGCCCTCGAAGAGGCCGAGGGCGATTCCCGAGGCGAGGGCGCCCGCCCTCCCCTCGTCCGGGCCGAGGGAGCCCGAACCGAGCTCGGCCTCGAAGCGCTCGAGGATGTCGATGCGGTGCCGGGAGTCGCCCGCAGAGGGATCGAGGTCGAGGATCATGCGCAGCGCCGCCGGATCGTCCCCATAGGCGGGCGGGAGGGGCTCGATCCTCGGCCCGAGGACCTTCTCGAAACGATAGGCGCCAAGGACCCAGTCGGCTCCCGGCGAATAGAGGAGGCCCGAGGGCGAGAGGACGCAGGGCCCCGTGGCATTCGTGAAGGCCGCTTCCTTGAGGATGTTGCCCCAGAGGGAGACCGACACCGCCCGGCCCGTGCCCGTCGCCACGAGGCGGTCCGGATAGAGCGAGAGCCGGCCATCGCGGACTCCCGTCTCCGCGCTCCAGAGGAGGCTTCCGTTGCCCGCGATGCCTGACACCCGACCGGACTTCGAGAGGGCATAGAGGCTCTTCCCGTCTGATGCGAAGGAAAGCGCAGGACCTGAGCCCTGGGCCAGGGCGAGGCGCGAGAGGATCCCGCCCTGGCGCCCGATGAGAAGTACCTCGCCCCCGGCGGTGCCGGCCGCGATGAGGGGCTCGTCGGCGCCTGCCACATCGGCCACGCCGGCGGCCTGCGGATCGACGGCGGAATCCGTCCTCCAGGCCGCGCGCGCGAAGGCTCCCAGGGCCGAGAGGGGACCCGTAGCGATCGTGGCCTCCACGACGCCATAGGGCGAGACCACGGCGAGGCTCCCGCCCGAGAGGGCGAGGAGGAGGCGCCCCGCGCCATCGACAGCGGGAGGAAGCACGCAATCGGCAGGCAGCTCGAGGGCCCAGAGCCGCTTCCCCGCCTGGGAGAGGCAGAGGGCCTTGCGGCCGGCTGCGAGGAAGATGCGTTCATCGGCGCCGAAGGCCAGGCCGGCAAGGCCCTTGCCCACCCCGATGGCGCCCGAAGCCGCGTCTGGGGCCGCGCCGCCTTCGAGGCCGCCCGCCGGGCGGCTCGTCGCGCTTCCGTCAGGGCCCGCGAGCGGGCCCAGAGCCTCGAGACTCGCCCGCCAGGACTCTCGCCCGAACCTCGTGTAGGCCGCGAGGACGGCAGGCCCGGAAGACGGGACGAGGATGACGAGGGCCCTGCCCGCCGGGTCGACGGCGAGGAAGGAAAGGGGTCTGCCGGAAGGCGCGATATGCGAAATCAGGGCTCCGGAATCGGAGAGGAGGTAGAGCGTGCGGTCCTCGGAGAGGATCCAGGCCGCCTCGGGCTTCCGTCCCTCGTCGACGACAGGCCCGGCCGCGGCCCGGCCTGCGATGGGGAGGCGGAAGGAGGGCTCAAGCTCGGCGGCGGCGCAAGGCGCGGCCCCGCCTCCGGTGGCGGCCAACGCGAAGGCCAGAACGAGGGCCAGGCGGACGGCGGCGGTTGCCCGCGTCTCAGTCGAGCCTGAAACGCGCATGGCATTCGACGTGGTTCGTCTGGGGATAGAAATCGTAGGCCTTGAGGCGGTCGAGGCGGTAGCCCGCAGCCACGAGCTCGCCTGCGTCCCGGCCGAGGGTCACGGGGTCGCAGGACACGTAGACGAGGAGGGGCGGCTTCCGAGCCGCGAGCCAGGCCTTCACCTCCTTCGAGAGCCCGGTCCGCGGCGGGTCCACGAGAACGCAGTCGAAGCGCTGCCTCGCCGAGGGCGTCCTCGTCCAGTCCTCGGTCGAGACGGCATGGTACTCGCCGGACTTGCCGGGCGCGTTCGTGCGCGCGAGGTCGAGGGCATGGGCGTCCTGTTCGACGGAGACGACCTTGCCGAAGCGCATCGAGAGGAAGCGCGAGAAGAGGCCTACGCCGCAGTAGAGGTCAGCGGCCAGCTCTCCGCCAAGTCCGTCCATGACCTCGGGGACAAAGTGGTCGAGGAGGTAGAGGTTGCTCTGGAAGAAGCCCCGGATGTGGAAGCGGAAGGGCTCGCCCGCGACCTCGACGCCCACGAGGCCGTCCCTGCCCTCGACGAAGACCTCGCGCTCCGTACCGAAGGCGATGAAGCGGTCCTTGCCCGCGAGGCAGGAGGAGAGCTCGTCGCGGCAGCGCGAGGTGCCGGCGCGCTCCTCGATCCAGGCCTGCAGGGTCTTCACGGCCACGGGGCAGGTCCGGGTCTCGACCGCGGCGGACGAGCTTCGGCGCATGAAGCCGAGGCGGCCCGATTCCGTGAGATGGAACTGCATGCGGTTGCGATAGGCAAAGGGCAGGGAGGGGAAGGCGGCGACGGTTCCTGTATCGATGCGCCCCATGCGCCTGAAGGCCTCGGCCACGATGCCTGCCTTCTCGACGACCTGTTCTGGATAGGCGAGGTGCTGGAGGTTGCAGCCGCCGCACTCGCCATAGATTGCGCAGGGTGGGGAGACGCGATGGGCGCTCGGTTCGAGCACCTCGACAAGGCTAGCCGTCGCGTAGTCCTTGCGTCCGCCCGAAAGGGTTGCGCGCACACGCTCGCCCGGAAGGGCGAAGGGCACGAAGACGGCCTTCCCTTCAAGGAAGGCCAGGCCGTCGCCCCCCGCGACGAGCTTCTCTATCCGGAGGTCAACAAGGTCGCCGGTCGCCATGTCCCGGATGATAGCGCAGATATCGCGCTTGGGCCATACGGTCTTGCCCTTTATCTGCCAGCGGGCCTTCCCGGAGCGTCCTCATCGGCACGCTAGAGCTCCTCGACATCATCAGCCGCGGCCGCCGATACGGGGCCGCCCTCCCGGGCACCGCTTGTCGCGGCTGCAGGTATGGAGCCGCCAACCGTGCCGGGACCTCCGGCCAGGGCATCGGCCGCAACCTTGAACCGGGAGAGCTCCTCGTCCATCACGGAGGCGTTGCGCGAGTTCTCCGTACCGAGTCGGGAGAGGGCCTCGGCCGCCACGCTGAGCTCGCCAACGCCGTCGGCCATCTCCTCGAAGCCCGCCCGGTTCTCGCTCGAGAGGCCGCCGATGGTGGAGACCGCGCCCCGGATGACGCCCGAGCGCGATTCGATATCGGCGCTCGCCTTCCTGAGCTCCTCCATGGAGGCGAGGAGCTCGTCGAGGCGGGCGCCCACCTCGTTGCCCCTGCCGGAGATCTCCTCGATGGAGGAGAGCACCTCGCGGAAGGTGCCGGCGGCCTTGTCCATGCCCTCGGACATGGCCCGGATCGAGACGCCGGCGCGCTCCGCGCCGGAAGCCGTTTCTGCTATCTTGTCGGTGATTGTCCTGAGCTGGTCGCGGATCGTCGCCGCGTTCTGGCCCGTGGCCTCGGCGAGCTTGCGGATCTCGTCGGCGACGACGGCGAAGCCCTTGCCCCGCTCGCCCGCGTGGGCCGCCTCGATGGAGGCGTTCATCGCGAGGAGGTTGGTCCGCTCCGCCACGTCGTTGATGACCGTGGCCATGTCGGCGATCTTCTCCGCGTAGCCGCCTATCTCCTTCACCGCCTCGAGGACGCCGCCCACGACGCGCTCGCCCTCGCGGGCGCGCTCCGCCAGGGCGTCGGCCTCGGCCTCGCGGGCCCCGGCAGTCTTCGACATGGAGCCCAGGGCGGACACGATGGCCGCAGTCGACGCAGCCGTGGTCTCGACTGCCGAGGACTGACGCCCGACGAGGGAACCGACGTCGCCGATGCGCGCGCTGATGGCTCCCACCGCGTCCCCGACCTCCTTGATGCTGCCGTCGAGGGTCGAGACCTTGGAGGCGAGGGAGCGGATCGTGGCTGCGAGCTCCTCGGACGCGGCCTGGGACTGGTCCGCGTTGGCGGCGAGCTCCGAGCTCAGGTTGGCCCCTCCCCTGCCCACCTCCTTGAGCCGCACCACGGTGCGTTCGAGGCGGCCGATGAATTCGTTGAAGTGGGCGGCAAGCTCGCCCGTCTCGTCGGCCGAAAGGACGGGGAGCCTCAGCGAGAGGTCGCCTTCGCCCGCCGAGACCTCCTTCAAGGCGAGTGAGACCTTCTTCACGGGCTGCGAGACAAGGCCCGAGACGATGACGACGAGGATGAAGATGCCGAGGAAGGCGACTGCGGCGGCCAGCGCGAGGAGCCTGAGCGTCGAAGTGAAACCCGCAAGGGCGGCTTCCTCGGGGATGAAGAGGGCCAGGGTCCAGTTGGTGTAGGTAGCGCCGAGCCTGAAGGGCTTCACGACGGCGAAGTAGGGTTCCCCGTCCCGGACGACCGAGAGCGTCGAGTCCTTTCCCGAATGGATGGCGTCCCGAAGGCGCTCGAAGGCTCCGGGCCCGAAACGCCCGGCCTCGTTATCGAGCTTTTTGCCAAGGAGGGCGGGATCCGCGTGGCCCGCGACGATGTCCCCCTTGGCATAGAGGGCGGCGAAGCCGGAGTCGAAAGGCTTGATGCCGGACACGATGCGCTGGAACACGGACTGGGAGAGGTCGATGCCGATGACGCCGATGGCCGAGCTGTCCTTGTTCCTGAGGGGCACGAGGAGGGAGGTCTCGACGACCGTGGTTGCTCCGCCATCATAGGAGTACTCGTAAGGCCCGATGACGCTTTGCTGGTTCGTGTCGAGGGGAACGTTGTAGAAGTCCGAGGCGAGGATGTCGTCCTCGCTCTGGATGGATAGCCGCACGACATCATCGGAGCCGCGGTACCAAGCCTGGTCGAAACGGCCCGTGTCGTTCCCGAGCTCGGTGTTGCGGAATGAGGCATCCATGCCATCTATGGCGTTGGGCTCCCAGGTCGACCAGATCGCATAGTAGTCGGGATTCCTCTCCTCCACGGCGCGGAGGAAGTCGGAAACCTCCCGGCGCCTGTCCCTCGCCGCGTATCGGGAGGAATCCTCGAGGACCTGGCCAAGGGTCGTGGCGGAAGCGAGGACATTGGAGACCTGGGCCTGGATGGTGGCCGTATAGCGGGAGGCGGTCTCGGTGGCCGCGTCGGCGACCAGTCCCTTGAGGAGGGGGGCGACCTTGAAGTAGACGAAGACCACGAGGAGGGCAAGTACGATGCCGACGGCGCCTCCCACGAGGAGTTCGAGCTTGGTGCGTATCGATTTGCGTACCGAGGCCATATACCCTCCTTGAGCCAGACCATTGTAACCCGGAGTCAGATCTCGCGGTAGCGAAGAATGGTCCGAAGACTATGAAACGTTTCGGTATTCGCCCTCGGCGTTTCATTTATTGAGCCTTGACGATCTTCACAGCCTCGGCAAAGGACGCTATACTTGCTCCTAAAGGAGATCCACCCCATGAAAGCCCTCGTGAAAAAAAGCCCTGAAGTGGGAATCTGGATGCAGGATGTCCCCATGCCCACGATCGGGCCGAAGGATGTCCTCGTCAAAATACGGAAAGCCGCCATCTGCGGCACCGACGTCCATATCTACAAGTGGGACCCCTGGTCCCAGCGGACCATCAAGACCCCGATGACCATCGGCCATGAGTTCGTGGGCGAGATCGTCGAGCTCGGCAAGGAAGTCGTGGGCTGGAAGGTCGGAGACCGCGTCTCCGCAGAGGGCCACGTCGTCTGCGGCGAGTGCAGGGCATGCAAGGCCGGCAAGCGCCACCTCTGCCCCAACGCCAAGGGCATCGGCGTCAACCGGGATGGCATTTTCGCCGAGTACGCCTCCATCCCCGCGACAAACCTCTGGAAGGTCCACCCGGCGGTCTCGGACGAAATCGCCGCCATCTTCGACCCCTACGGCAACGCCACCCATACCGCCCTCTCCTTCGACGTCGTCGGCGAAGACGTCCTCATCACCGGCGCCGGCCCCATCGGCTGCATGGCCGCGGCCATCTGCCGCCACAACGGCGCCCGCAACGTCGTCATCACCGACATGAACGACTACCGCCTCGGCCTCGCCGGTCGCCTCGGCGCCACGCGCACCGTCAACGTCGGCAAGGAAGACCTCAAGAAGGTCATGTCCGAGATCGGCATGGTCGGCGGCTTCGACGTGGGCCTCGAGATGTCCGGCAGCCCCCAGGCCTTCGGCCAGCTCCTCGACTCGATGTACAACGGCGGCCACGTGGCCCTCCTCGGCCTCCTCCCCAACGGCGCCGGGATCGACTGGGACAAGGTCATCTTCAAGGGCCTTTTCCTCAAGGGCATCTACGGCCGCGAGATCTTCGAGACCTGGTACAAGATGGAGGCCATGATCCGCTCCGGCCTCGACATCAGCCCCGTCATCACCCACCGCTTCGCCTTCGATGATTTCCAGAAGGGTTTTGACGCGATGCTGTCGGGAGAGTCCGGGAAAGTAGTGTTGAGTCTCTAATCGCAAACACGGTTCGCATCGAAGGGATTCTCAGATAGGGGGCCGTCCGAAGGGACGGCCCTTCTTTTCGCCTGCCTGCCTGCAGCCTTCCGGAACAGCCTCGGGGACAGGGCTGGCGGAGCGCCCGGCCTAGAGCCGGGGACAGGGCTGGAGGGACAGGGCCGGCCGACAGGCTCGCCTCGCGCCTGGCCGGGCGGGGCCTTGCACGCCGCGGCCGGTTGTGGCATTGTGGAAGTGCGTCATGGCCTCGAGGAGGCCATGACAGGAACCGTACCGCAGCCGTCGGTAGCCGACGTGGCCGGCCGGTTCCGGATTGCAGCGACCCGCCCGATGCGAGCGGAGATTCGCTCTCTTGTTCCGGAATCCCTTGGGGATCCCGATGACGGAAGCCTTGGGCTCCCGAATCCGCCTTTCCTGGATCACGATATGCGATTGACGCGAGCCCTCCTTCAATGGAGAGGCGAGAACCGTCATTTAGGCGGGACCTGCGTTTTTTCGCGACAAATGAAGGTACCGTGAGAAAGAAGCGCGTGCGGCCCGTAGAGGGCCTAGAAGGACAGAAGGACGACATGGAAGAGAGTCCCGAATACCGGAACGAAGGCCCCCAGGATACCTCGCGGCAAAACGGAGGCAGCGGAGCGTCTCAGGACAGCATGTCCGCAGGCGCAGGCCATGACGGCAGCCGCCCCCAGGGCGAAGATTCAGGCACGGCTTCCCAGAAGCCGAGCCGTTCGAAGCGACGGCGGCAGCGCCGGAACGAGGCCAAGAGGCTCGCCAAAGGCGGCACCGCGAACAACCAGGGAGTCCTTCCCTTCGAGGCGACGGAAGGCAACCAGGCTTCCGGTTCCAGCCATGAACCTGCCGACGGGCAGGCCAGGAAGGCCGACGAGGGGCAGCCTGCCGGCCAGGCGGGCGAGCAGCGCCAGAATCGCCAGAACCGGCAGGGACAGGGCAAGCAAGGCAGCCGCCGGCAGGGACAGGGCGGCGAGCAGAAGCAGGGCAACCGCCGTCAGGGACAGGATCAACGCCAGGGACAGGGCAGGAAGAGCCAGGGCGAGGCCAAGCGCTTCCCGCCCAGGGCCGAAGGCGGCCAAAGGCAGGGCGAAGGCCGGCGCCATGACCGCCAGCAGGACCAGCGCGGAAGCGCGAACCGCCGCGGAGGCCATCAGCGCGGAGACGAACGCAGGGCCCAGCCCTTCCCGGGAGACTCGGTGATCCCTCCTCCCGAGGTGATAGCCGCTCTCGAAGGCGGCAACTTCGACGTGCCCCAGAGATCCCGCAGGGCCAACCCGCATGCACCACAGGCTCCGGCGGTCCGCGTCCTCGAGACCCTAGTCCCTTCGAGCGAGAGCCTCGCCGTCCTCGACCTCCTCGAAGCTGCCATCGACGAGGCTTCGCCCCTCCAGGCCAAGCACCGCGCGGCCCTCAAGGGCGACATCCGCTCGCTCTGGGAAGACCTCACCTCGGAAAAGGAGTTCCGCTCGGCCGACTACCTCGGCACCCCTCCGGCCCTCTCGGCCTACCTACGATACTTCCTGCCCTGGAACGTCTACAGGGCAGCGTCGATATTCTCCAATTCCGATTTCTGCCTCCCCGACAAGGCTGTCGTGGTCGACCTCGGTTCGGGTCCCCTCACCCTTCCCATCGCACTCTACGCCGCCAGGCCCGAGCTGCGCGACGTTCCCCTCACCTTCTATTGCGTAGACAGGGTCGAACGCGTCATGGAGACGGGCCTCGCGATCTTCGAGACCCTCTGCATGCGGACCGAGGGACGCCTCCCGCCCTGGCGCATCGAGCTCAGGAAGGACGGCGTAGGCGCCCCCCTCCCGGAGCGGGCCCACCTCCTTGCGGCGGCCAACGTCTTCAACGAGTTCTTCTGGAAGGACAAGAGGCCCCTGGGCGAACGCGCCCTCGAGACGGCGCGGACCCTCCTCTCCTACCTCCGGGAAAACGGCAGCCTCTTTGTCATGGAGCCCGGCGATCCGAGGTCGGGAGCCTTCATCTCCGCACTCCGCGCCGCCCTCATCGCCGAAGGCGCCTCGCCCCTCGGGCCCTGTCCCCATGCGCTTTCCTGCCCGATGCCCGGCATCTTCCGCTACCTCCTCCCGCCCGAGGAGACACGGACAGTCAAGGGCGACCCGAACGCGGCGCCCTCGCGCTTCGTCCTCCAGCCGGTCGTGATGCCCAAGAAACGCGACAAGTTCCCCTGGTGCCACTTCGGCGTCGATACGGACAAGGCTCCAGCCTGGCTCCAGGCCCTCTCCGAAGAAGCGGGCCTACCCAAGGAACGAGCTGTCTTCTCCTACCTCTGGGCCGCACGCGGCGCCATGGCCAGGCCCTTCGCCGGCATCCCCGACCCTGTCCATGGCGGGAGCGAGAAGGAAAGGCGGGCCAAGGCTGGCAAGGGTATCCTCGTACGCGTCGTCTCCGAACCCTTCGGCCTCCCCGAAGGCTGGACAGGCCAGTACGCCTGCTCGAGCCTGGGCTACACCCTCCTCCGGAGGTCGCACAGCGACACTCCCTTCGAGCCCGGCGACCTCCTCGAGGTAACGACCTCTCCCCTGGCGCGCAACGATGAAAAATCGGGGGCGATTGTCCTTCCCACTTGACACCCGGAGGGCCTTTCTTTATAGTCCCTTCCTGTCGGTCAACGACACGGGGGCGTGGCGAAGCTGGTTTATCGCGCCGGCCTGTCAAGCCGGAGATCGCGGGTTCAAGCCCCGTCGCTCCCGTAAAGCCCGTCCTTCCGACGGGCTTTTTTTTCATTCGGGCTGTAGCGCAGGGGCTAGCGCGCTTGGTTCGGGACCAAGAGATCGGTGGTTCAAATCCACTCAGCCCGATCTTGAAAAAGCCATCCGGATTTCCCGGATGGCTTTTTCATTTTTCCAGGCTGAGTGGATTTGAAGCGGAGTGGCGACCCGTAGGCGCGCGATCATATAAGCGCGCCTACGGGGAAGGGGCTGTCTAGGAAGTAATTCCCGGACAGCCCCTTTCCTATGCCCGTGTGGTCGCTGGGGGAATCAAAAAGAGCCGAAACAGTGGCATAGGGCCTCGAAGCCCTACGCCGTTGCCTGCCGCATCTT
>Ga0209099_1001171_pt1 | contig 27576 bp, 16 predicted proteins | sample AD_JPNHW2_MetaG_FD_184430 | JGI IMG/M metagenome (GOLD analysis project Ga0209099, IMG submission 184430) | Active sludge microbial communities of municipal wastewater-treating anaerobic digesters from Japan - AD_JPNHW2_MetaG (SPAdes) (version 2) | ecosystem: Engineered > Bioreactor > Anaerobic... | reverse complement strand
TACTAACAAGTCAACCCACTGCTAACGTAACCATAGGGCTTACCTCAAGCAACACCTTAGAGGGCACCGTTTCACCATCAAGTGTTACCTTCACCGCAGCCAACTGGAGCACCGCGCAGACGGTAACGGTAACCGGCGTTAACGATAACATTGATGATGATAACGTAAGCTACACTATTGTCACTGCACAGGCCACCAGCACCGATGGCAAGTACAGCGTAATCAACCCCTCGGACGTGTCGGTAACCAACACCGATAATGACGTTGCAGGAATAACCGTGATCCCAACCAATGGCTTAACCACAACGGAAGCGGGCGGAACGGCAACCTTCACTATTGTACTAACAAGTCAACCCACTGCAAATGTTACAATTGGTCTCACCTCGAGCAATACCTTAGAGGGCACCGTTTCACCATCAAGTGTTACCTTCACTGCAGCCAACTGGAACACCGCGCAGACGGTAACGGTAAACGGCGTTAACGATAACATTGATGATGGAGATATAACATATTCAATTGTTACAGGAGTAGCCTCAAGTACAGATAGTAAATACAATGGTTTGAATGCTTCAGATGTATCAGTTACAAATGTTGATAACGATGATTTTGGAATAACTGTAACTCCCATAGCAGGTTTATATACACGTGAATCAGGTGCTACAGCAACTTTCACAATTCGCTTAAATAGCCAGCCTACTGCTAATGTTACAATTGGTTTGACTTCAAGCAATACTGCTGAAGGAACTGTTTCACCATCAAGTTTGACCTTCACATCTGCTAACTGGAGTACTACACAAACAGTTACAGTTACTGGTGTAAATGACAACATTGACGATGGTGATGTGGCATATACAATAAATACAAATCCAGCATCAAGCACCGATCCTCTTTACAATAACCTTGATGCACTTAATGTATCTATTACAAACCAAGATGACGATGCTGCAGGGATAACAGTAAATCCAGTAACCCTAACTTTAAATGAAGAGGGTTCTGCAAAAACATTTACTATAGTGTTAAATAGTGAGCCAACTCAGAATGTTACAATCGGAATTAGCTCAAATAACTCAAGTAAGGGTACTGTATCACCAGCAAGTATTACATTTACTGCACTAAATTGGAATACACCTCAGGTTATTACAGTTACTCCAGTAGATAATTATATTGATGATGGAGATATTTCTTTCACAATAATTACGGACCTAGCATCTAGCCTCGATGATAATTATAAGAACAGAAATGCTTCAGATGTATCAGTTACAAGTATCGATAATGATGTTGCAAGTATCATTATTTCTGCAACATCGGGTAGTACAAGCGAAACTGGAACTACTTCAACTTTTACAGTTAAGCTAAATAGCCAGCCAACTGATAATGTTACAATTGGTATTAGTTCCGATGATACAAGTGAAGGAACTGTTTTGCCTGCTTCAGTAACATTCACTTCAGTTGATTGGAGTACTCCTCAAACTATTACAATCACTGGAGTTGATGATGCTGTTGCTGATGGAAATCAAACATATCACATTGTTTTAAATGCTGCCAATAGCCTTGACGATAACTACAATGGAATAGATCCAAGCGATATAACAATGGTTAATAGTGATGATGATAGTCCTGGGATTACAGTATTTTCTTTCAGTAATCTTGTAACCTCTGAGGATGGAACTACTGCAACATTCACAATGAATTTAAATAGTCAACCTACAAAGGATGTTGCGATAGGCTTAATTTCAAGTGATGTAACTGAAGGCACAATTGATAAATCTAGTTTGACATTCACTCCTGCTAATTGGAACATTAATCAAACTGTAACTATTACAGGTATTGATGATCTTATTAATGATGGAGATATACCTTATTCAATAGTTACAGCTAATTCTATAAGCGACGATCCTGATTATAATAACATTGATGTTCAGGATGTTTTCGTAACTAACAAAGATGATATTGGTCCGCGTGCTGTTGATGATGTGTCTACAACAAATGAAGACACACAGGTTAATATCCCAGTATTAGCAAACGATAAGGGCTTAGATAAAGGAGGATTAGGTCTTTCAGTATCACAACAGCCAAGCCACGGTACAGTAGTAATCGAATCTGATAATACAATCACTTATAAGCCGAATGGTTTATTTAATGGAGATGATACATTCATTTACAAAGTTTGTGATGGTAATGGAGGGTGTGATGAGGCACTGGTGACTGTGACTGTTACTTGGATGGATGATCAACCAGTAGCTGTTAATGATGCTCGAGGTGCTAGTAAAAACACACCTGTAAATGTTGATGTTCTATTTAACGATTATGGATTAGAGGATGGAGGAATTGTTGTTTCTGTAGACGAAACTCCATTACAGGGAGTAGCAGTTGCTAATCCAGATAATACTATTACTTATACTCCTGCAGTTGATTTTATTGGTACAATTACCTTTAAATATAAGGTTACTGATGTTGATGGTGATTTCTCCGTTGCTCAAGTAACTATTAATGTTCGTGAGGTTAATTCCGTTCCTGTTGCAGTTAACGACAATGCTACAACTTCTAAAAACACATCAGTTGAAATAAGTGTTCTAGCAAACGATAGCGGACTAAACGATGGTTTTGGACGATTAAGTGCATATACAAATCCTGCACATGGTACTGTTGTTATTAACTCTGCTAGAACCATTACTTATACTCCTTCTACTGGTTATATTGGTAATGACTCATTCCAGTATTTAATTGAAGATGTTGATGGTGATTATGGCATTGCAACTGTATCCATTACAGTTACCGATCTAGTTGATCATACACCTATTGCAAATGCTGATAGACGTGCAACAAACTATCAAACACCAATTATTATTGACGTTTTAACTAACGATACTGGATTAGAGGATGGAGTTCAGAGTGTTACTATCTCTTCATTGCCAGTTAACGGTAGTGTAGTAGTTAATGGAGATAATACAGTTACCTATACGCCAAATAATGGTTTTTCAGGTATTGAAACATTCGGTTATCAAGTAAGCGATAATGATAACGATCGTTCTACTGCTACAGTAACAATTACAGTTCTCCCGGAGGGGGTAATAAACCATATTCCAATTGCTGTAAACGACAATGCGACGACGATCGTGAACACGCCTGTGGGTATCGATGTGCTGGCGAACGACAGTGGGCTTGAAGACGGATTCGGGCTGCTCAAGCTGTTCACCAACCCTGCACACGGTACGGCCGTAGTGAACGCAAACCGGACGATTACCTACACGCCGTCGAATATGTTTGTTGGCAGCGACAGCTTCCAGTACTGGGTGGAGGACGTGCACGGCGACAAGGCCATTGCAACGGTAACCATAACGGTAACAGAGAAACCTGATTATCTTCCTGTTGCCAACGACGACCGCAGGGGAACAGAGTACGAGACCCCAGTAACTATTGACGTTCTTACGAACGACACCGGCCTGGAGGATGGTGGTATCGTGGTAACGATCAGCGTTGCCCCAGCGGTAGGCGAGGGCACTGCCAATGCGAACGCGGATAACACCGTAACGTTCACCCCGGCACCGAGCTTCTCTGGGGTATCAACCTTCAGTTACACCGTAACCGATAAGGATGGCGACTCGGATAACGCCACGGTAACCATTACAGTACTACCAGAGGGGGTAATAAACCATATTCCAATTGCAGTAAACGACAACGCGACGACGATCGTGAACACGCCGGTGGGCATCGATGTGCTGGCAAACGACAGCGGGCTTGAGGACGGCTTCGGTCAGTTGATCGTCTTTAGGAGCCCATCGCACGGGGCTGCAGTGGTGAACGCGAACCGGACGATTACCTACACGCCGTCGAATATGTTTGTTGGCAGCGACAGCTTCCAGTACTGGGTGGAGGACGTGCATGGTGACAAGGCCATTGCTACTGTAACCATAATGGTAACTGAGAAACCTGATTATCTTCCTGTTGCCAACGATGACCGACGCGCAACCGAGTACGAGACCCCTGTGGTAGTGGATGTGCTGACGAACGACACGGGTTTGGAGGATGGCGGCATCGTAGTTTCGATCAGCGCTGCCCCAGCTGTAGGCGAGGGCACTGCAAATGCAAATGCGGATAACACCGTAACGTTCACCCCAGCACCGGGCTTCTCTGGGGTATCAACCTTCAGCTACACCGTAACCGATAAGGACGGTGACTCGGATAACGCAACGGTGACCATCACCGTGCTCCCTGATGGGGTGACCAACCACATCCCGGTAGCTGTAAATGATAATGCAACAACAATTGTGAATACATCCGTAGATGTTGATGTTCTAGCCAACGACAGCGGGCTTGAGGACGGGTTCGGGTTGCTCAAACTATTCACCAACCCTGCACACGGCACGGCCGTAGTGAACGCGAACCGGACTATCACCTACACACCGTCGAACCTGTTCATCGGAAGCGACAGCTTCCAGTACTGGGTGGAGGATATCCATGGCGATAAGGCCATCGCTACGGTGAATATAACCGTAACTGATAAAGTAAACCACCTACCTATTGCAAATGATGATAGTAGAGGCGCAAGTTTCAATACCCCTGTTAATGTAGATGTATTAATAAATGATACAGGTTTGGAAGATGGTGGAATATTAGTTTCCTTATCAAGTAATCCTGATCCATTAAAAGGAAATGCATTTGTAAATGTAGATAACACAATAACCTTTACCCCTGCAACTGATTATATAGGTCTTGCTACATTCCAGTATAAAGTTGAGGATAAGGATGGTGATAATTCTATTGCTACTGTTACCATAAATGTTAAGAGTGGTACTAACAATGTTCCATTTGCAGTTGATGATATTGCTTCAACAACAGAAAATAAACCTGTTACAATTAGTGTTTTAAGTAATGATAGTGGGTTAGAAGATGGAATAAAAGGGTTAATTATTCATAAATTACCTCAGCATGGGACTGTAGTTGTTAACTCTAACTATACAGTAACATACATTCCATCATCTTGGTATGTTGGAGCAGATAGTTTCGATTATATGGTTAGCGATTTAGATGGTGATTATGGAATTGCAATGGTTAGTATTACAGTCAATCCAAAGTCAAATAGTATACCTATTGCTAATAATGATTCTAGAGGAACTAGTAAAAATACTGATGTTAAGGTTGATGTACTTTTCAACGATACGGGACTTGATGATGGAATATTATCAATGACAATATCAAGTAATCCAGTGAACGGATCTGTAGTAGTAAATCCAGATCATACTGTTACATATTCTCCAAACACAGATTATATCGGAACTGACAATTTTGTTTATCAGGTTTGTGATGTTGATAACGAGTGCTCAACTGCAACAGTAACCATCAATGTTAAGGAAATAAACTATGTTCCAAATGCAATTGATGATAAGTTCTTCACTAACGTTAATACTTCCAAAATTCTAAATGTATTAAGCAATGACTTAGGTTTAGATGATGGAGGAATAAAAGTTGAACTATTAAATCAAACTATTGCAGGAATTGCGGTTGTTAATCCTGATAACACAATCTCATACACTCCATTAACAGGTTTTGAGGGCAACGAAAGTTTTCAATATATTGTTACCGATGTTGATGGTGACTATGATATTGCAACAATTACGGTTGTTGTTACTTCAGGTCCTATTCCAGGTTTCAATATAACCCCATTATCAGCAAGTACTGATGAAAGTGGAACAAATGCTTTACTATCTGTTTCACTAACAAGAGCACCTGTAAGCAATGTTGTAATTAATTTTACTTCAGGTGATTTAACTGAGGGTACAGTAAGTTCATCTTCATTGACATTTACGTCAAGTAACTGGAGTACCTCACAGACATTAACGGTAACTGGGGTAGATGATAATATTATTGATGGTTCAGTTTCTTATAATGTTACTGCGCATCTTGATGATGCTACATCAGATGATGATTTTGATTCTATTGATGATCAGAAGGTTACTATTACCAATACTGATAATGATGTAGCAGGATTCACACTAAGTAAAACAACAGCAACAACTACTGAAAAGGGTTTAAATGATAGCTTTACTATAGTTTTGAATGCTCAACCCAATAGTGATGTAATTCTTGATGTTACTTCAGGTGATCTTACTGAGGGAACCGTAGATCCAATATCACTTACATTCACTACTGCTAATTGGAATACACCTCAAACTGTTACAATTACTGGTATCAATGATAACTTGAATGATGGTACAGTTATATATAACGTAATTGTAAGTGTAAACGATGGAAATTCCGATGATAATTTTGACGCAGTTGCAGATCAGATTGTGGTTGTAACTAATAGCGATAATTCAATCCCTGTTGCTGTTGATGATACTAATAATATTAATGAAGAAGAAATTGAAGTATCTGGAAATATTCTAATAAACGATACCGATGCTGATGGCGATGCACTTGTAGTTACTGAAATAAATGGTTCAACAAGTATATCTTCAATCTTAGGAAACTATGGATCGTTAAGCTGTAATACTTCTGGCGAATATACTTACACACTTGATAGTAATAACGAATCGGTTAAATCACTCAATAACAACGAAACACTTGTAGATACCTTTAGTTATACCATTAGCGATGGTAGTGGAGGATTTAGCAGTGCATATTTAATTATTACTATTGGTGGTTATACTGATTTAGAGGATATCAGAGTACCCAAAGGATTCTCACCCGATGGTAATAATATAAATGATACATTCATTATTAAAGGAATTGAGAATTATCCTGATAATGAGTTGTCGGTTTACAATCGTTGGGGCAATTTGGTTTACCATAAAAAATCATATAAGAACGATTGGGATGGTAGTGCAATTGGTAAGAATAAGAAGTTGCCTATTGGAACATACTTCTATGTTTTAAAGATTGAAGGTAAGAGCAGTCCTTTCAAAGGTTACGTTTATATTAAGTATTAATAACATCACCAGTTTTGGAATAAAATGAAGGTAAAGATGACACGATTTATAAGAATAGGTTTGGGAATAATTATTATGCTTTCAAGCCTTGAGTTACTCGCACAGCAGGATCCAATGTTTAGTAATTACATGTTTAATTTAGCTACTATTAATCCTGCTTCTGTTGGACATTCAGATTTAGGCTCGGTGATGAGCGTTAACCGTTTCCAATGGGTTGGTATTGAAGGAGCTCCCGAAACACATACTTTAAATGCTGAATACCCTTTAAAATCTATCAATTGTGGTGCTGGGTTAACCTATGTTCTCGATAAAGTTGGACCTGAAAGATCAAACAATATTTATCTCGATTATGCTTACCATCTAAAAGTAACCGAGAATCTTAAACTTGGGTTAGGCTTAAATGCCGGTTTCAGGGTTTTTTCGGCAAGTTTAAGAGATGATATTGGACAATCAGGTGATGATCCACAATTCGCTAGCAATATCAAGGGAAAATTTACTCCAAATTTTGGAGTTGGGGCTTTTCTGTACGATAGGTTATTTTATGTAGGGATTTCATCACCAAAGATATTAAACCATAAGTACGTTCATAGCACAACATCAGGAGGTGAGAAGCGACACTTCTATTTAGTTTCGGGCTATGTATACTACATAAACAAAAGCGTAATATTTAAGCCTTCAGTTTATTTTAAATTTGTTGAAGGGGCACCCCTTTCATGCGATATCAATACTAACTTTCTTATTAATAATAGGATTTGGTTTGGGGCGATGTTTAGATGGGGTGACGCTGTTGGATTCCTTACTCAGGTTCAACTAAATGATAAATGGCGTTTAGGTTACACTTACGACTTCTCGTTTAGTAAAATGCGAACGGTTTCAAAAGGAAGTCATGAAATTATGCTAACCTTTGAGTTCGAAACCAAAGAATCTAAGGATAAAACACATTGGCTATTTTAGTTAAGTCCATATTGATAGAAAAGGCAGCCTTGGGGCTGCCTTTTCTAATTATAATCTACAAGTTAAAGTTAGTATTTCATATTATTCATATTTCAAGGCTTCTACAGGGTTTGCATTTGATGCCTTAATTGATTGATAGCTTACGGTAACAATTGATATTATTACACTCAATACCCCGGCAATGATGTATGGTGAAATAGGTAAACTTATTCGTGATGCGTAACCTTGGAGCCAACTCTCTGAAAAATAGTATGCAATAATCCATCCAACCACATTTGCTGCGAGCACCCATTTAACGAATTCCCATAAGAATAAAGCGACTATCTGGCTGTTTGTTGCACCAATGGTTTTTCGAATACCAATCTCCTTAAATCGTTGTTCGGTCATAAATGTTGCCAAACCGAATAAACCTAAGCATGAAATAAGTACAGCAAGGACTGAGAAATTGGTGAATATTTTTGACATACGTACTTCAGATCGATAGTACCTATCAAAAACCTGATCGAAAAACGAGTATTTTAAAGGTTCATCGGAAACGAAATTTTTCCAAACAGTTTCAATATTCTTAACCGTTGTAGTTATTTCTTCCGGTTTCAGCCTAACACAGATGAAATTTGTTCGAGGCAAGTACATGGCTAAAATGATAGGCTCTATTTTATATTTTAGGTTTTGAAAATGGAAGTTCTTAACAACTCCAATTATCAAACCGTTCATTTCCCACATTTGAATTTTTTTACCCACAGCGGTATCTAACCCCATCACCTTTGCAGCTTCCTCGTTGATAATAAATCCAGTCGAATCAGAAGCTAATTTTTCATCCCACGTCCTTCCAGATGCTAGTTTAATGCCAAATGTCTCTGGGTATTTATAGTCTGCAGTAATAAATGAGAAAAGCGCATTCGTTTTAGGGTCTTTCCCTTCCCAGTCGATTCCTGAGGTACTACTCCCTACTTGGTTTGGAAGATCGCTAGTAGCCGTTACAGATTCAACACCTTGCAGTTTATATAGTTCCGATTTAAGGGTTTGGTACTTCTCTCTTGCTTTCTTGTTAATTTCAATATAAAGAATGTTCTCTTTTTGAAAACCAAGATCTTTGTTTATCATGTAATCGAGTTGTTTGTTCACTATTCCTGTTCCAATTATTAACGAAATAGAAAGGGTGAACTGAACAATAACTAGAACCTTTCTGAATGTTTTTGAACTTGTGCTATAACCTCCTTTTATAATCATGGCAGGTTTAAACGATGAAAGAAAGAATGCAGGATAGCTACCTGCAATAATCCCCGTAATCAAGCCTACTAACGCTATTATGCCTAACATATAAGGATTCAGATTTAATAATGAAAGCTCTTTTCCTGATAGATTATTAAACCATGGGAGTGAAATTTCAACAATGATTAGTGCAATAACCAATGAAACGAAAGTAATTATAAGTGATTCGCCTATAAATTGGCGAATTAGCTGCTGACGACTTCCTCCTACAACTTTCCTTAAGCCAACTTCTTTAGCCCTCTTGGCTGATCGTGCAGTTGAAAGATTCATGAAGTTGATACAGGCAATTAACAATACTAAAACTGCTATTATTGAGAATAGTTTAACATTATGAATTGCTCCTGCTCCATAAATTCCATAGAGGTAGTTTCGAGAAAGGGGTTCGAGTTTTAGCGTTACATTCTCTTGACCATTTTCTGCAACAATCTTTCCAATTTTTTCTTCAACATTTTTATAGTTAATTGATTCATCAATTTGAGCATAAATAAAAAAGGAATTATTTGTCCACTGGGTTAAAGTTTTTTCGCCCCATAACCGTTTTACACCCTCTTCGAATGGTAAAATAAAGCTAAAGCGTAGGTGAGTATTTAATGGTTTTTTAATAACACCTGTAACAGTATAGTTAAATTCGTTATTTAGGGCGATGGTTTTTCCAATCGGATCATCATTGCCAAACAATGTTTTTGCGAATTTGTCAGACAGAACTATCGAGTTGGGATTTTTAAGTGCATTATCTGCCGATCCACTAATAAAGTTAAAAGTGAATAAGCTAAAGCCATCGTTATCGGCAAGATACCCTTCTGAATCGTATGTTGTTTGCCCATTTAGAGTAAACATTACTCTCTGCCAAATAGGCGTGAATCGAATAACGTTTTTAAATTCAGGAAACTGTGCTTTTAGTTTATCTGCTAATGGGCCAGGAGTGTTGTAGACCAGTAGATTATCAGTTTCTGAATATTTCTGGATTTCATAGACTCTATATATTTCTTTGTAGTTTTTATGAAATCTATCAAAATTGATTTCGTCTAAAACCCAGAAAAGGATTAGAATCGTAGCAGCCATTCCGGTTGCTAATCCAAAGATATTAATAAGCGAAAAGCTAACACTCTTTTTAAAAGAACGAATAGCAATTATGAGATTTCTTTTAAACATATCATAGTTTTAAAAACGAAAGTCGAATTACACATCGTGTGCCACCCGATTTATTCATTTGAAAATCAGAATTAAAGATAAAATTTGTTTTATTATTTATTGTTCAATTTCGTATGGTTCATGTGCGTTATCGAACAATTAAAGTATATATAAACCGATCACAATTTTTATCATTATAGAATTTTACAGTTTTCATTATTATAGAGTTAGCATTTTGAATTCTAAGGAAATATTGCTTATTTAAAACTCTTTTCTTAAGCAATCTTATAAATCTCAAACACAATGGGAAATGTAGTTTCAGAGTTTCGTAAAAGTATTAACCTTTTCGATGCCACCTCATTAGTAGCAGGCTCAATGATTGGCTCAGGAATTTTTATTGTAAGTGCTGATATTGCGCGAACCCTTGGTTCTCCTGGTTGGCTGCTTGTAGTTTGGGTTTTTACGGGTTTGCTTACTTTAATTGCTGCACTCAGCTATGGTGAGCTTGCCTCAATGATGCCACAGGCAGGTGGTCAATACGTTTACCTTCGTGAGGCATATAACCCTTTAAGCGGTTTCTTGTTTGGGTGGACACTTTTTATGGTGATACAAACCGGTTCAATTGCCGCGGTGGGTATGGCGTTTGCCAAGTTTATGGGAGTACTAGTTCCTTGGTTTTCAGAGAAGAATATCCTTTTCGAATTAGGACGATTTAAGATAAGCACGGTACATGCTTTAGCTATAGCAAATATTGTGACTCTAAGCTGGATTAATGCGCAGGGAATTCGACTGGGTAAGTATGTTCAGAACAGTTTCACTGTTACAAAAATTCTCTCATTAATTGGACTTATTGTAGTAGGCTTCTTTTTTGCAAAAAGTACTGGTGCCATTGAACTAAACTCAAATATTTTTTGGGATGCCATTCAAGTTAAAGATGGAAATCTAATACCATTGACTGGTTTTGCCCTAATAGCAGCTATTGGAACGGCTTCTGTTGGTGCTTTATTCGCAGCAGATGCTTGGAACAATGTCACTTTCACAGCTGGCGAAACCATTAATCCTAAACGTAATATTCCCTTAAGCTTGTTTTTTGGAACTTTGATTGTAATTGTAGTCTATATTCTAGCCAATATAGTTTATCTACAAGCAATACCTCTTAGAGGTGTGTCAGGTGGAGCAACTGTTTTTGAGCGGGGTATGCAGTTTGCAACTGACGATAGGATAGGAACAGCTGCTATGTATGGTTTCTTTGGAAGCTATGCTGCCGTTATTATGGCTGTCTTCATCATAATTTCAACTTTTGGATGTAACAATGGAATGATCCTTTCGGCTGCACGAGTTTACTATACAATGGCTAAAGATGGTCTTTTCTTCAAAAAGGTTGGAAAACTAAATTCAAAGGGAGTTCCATCAAATGGTTTACTATTTCAGGCAATATGGGCATCGTTACTTTGCTTATCCGGGACATATAGTGATTTGTTGGATTATGTAATTTTTGCAGTACTTATTTTCTACACAATGACGATTATTGGGATATTCATTCTTCGAAAAGAACGTCCTGATGCCGAACGACCCTATAAAGCATTTGGATACCCAGTTGTTCCTGCAATTTATATAATAATGGCCACATTAATAATGGTTGATTTGCTGATTTATAAACCCAATTATACTTGGCCAGGATTGATTATAGTGTTGTTGGGAATACCAGTGTACTTTGTGTGGAGAAAGTTTGAGAAGAGATCAAACAACTAATGGCTATTCTGTCATGCTGATCCGGCTGTTGCCGGAGAAGCACCTCGGATTCGATAAAATAGATTAACTTCGTTGAACTCGCTTTGCTCGGTTCTTCGCTATGTTCAGGATGACAAGTAGGATTGAGTTTTAGAACTGGTAGGTTTCCTTACCAAGGATTTAGAATTATTTTATAACTCGCAGGTTGAGTTAACTGAATAATAAACTACTACCGTATGAACAAATCGATAGCTTTTATCGCCATTATGCTTGTTGCAATTGGTTCTTTAGTCGCACAGAACCGTAAGCCGCATTCTGAACTTGAAAATCCAAGCATCACAAGTATAAACAAAGAGTATCCTCATTCAAACTTTATTCCTTATCAAACTCGCGAGCAGGCAATACAAAACGATAAAACAAAATCGCCTTGGTTGCTATCCTTAAACGGGAAGTGGAGTTTTGAATATGTACAGGGTATTAATAATCGCTCAAACGATTTTTATAAAATCGATTTAAATACAAGTAGTTGGACTGAAATTGACGTTCCGTCAAATATGGAAATGAAAGGAGCGGGTTACCCTATTTATACAAACTCTGACTATGAATGGGCTCCAAAGTACGATCAGATTCCACCCTTTGTGGATATGGATAAGAATTCATTCGGTTATTACCGAAAATCATTTGATATTCCTACTAGTTGGAATGGAAGGCAGATATTTGTTCACTTTGGTGCTATTAAGTCAGCCGGATATGTTTGGGTGAATGGTAAAAAAGTTGGCCTAACAAAGGATGGAAAAACCCCTGCAGAGTTCGATATTACGGGTTATGTTGTTCCCGGAAAGAACTTGATTGCCGTTGAGGTAATTAGATGGAATGATGGTAGCTATTTAGAGTGTCAGGATTTTTGGAGAATGAGCGGAATAACCCGTGAGGTTTATGTTTACTCTCAACCCAAGGTCAGGATTAGGGATTTTTTTGTAAAGGCATTGCTTGATTCCACTTATAAGAATGGCCTTTTTTCGTTGGAAATTGACCTTGAGAACCATAATTCAACGATAAACCAAGCAACCTTGGAGTATGAAATTGTTGAGGATAATGGATCTATAATTCTTTCAGATTCAAAGACAGTTCTGGCTAATAGTGAGCCTATAAAGTTTGAGGGTCAAGTTCCAAATGTCAAACAGTGGACCGCCGAAACGCCAAATCTTTATACATTAGTTATTACCTCTAAGAACGATAAAGGGGAGATCGCTGAGGTTACTTCAAATCGCATTGGTTTTAGGTTGATTGAGATTAAAAATGGTTTGCTTTTAGTCAATGGCAAAAGGGTTCTTTTCAAAGGGGTAAACATGCACGAGTTCGATCCTATTAATGGTCAAGTTGTGGATGAGGCACTTATGATCAAGGATATTAAGTTAATGAAGGAAAACAACATCAACGCTATGCGTACCTGCCATTACCCACAACCTGAGAGGTGGTACGAGCTATGCGATAAATACGGCCTTTACCTTGTTGCAGAGGCAAACATTGAGTCACACGGAATGGGATATGATCTTCCCAAAGGGGGTACTCTTGCAAACAATCCTGAATGGCTAAACGCACACCTTTCGAGGACTCAGAATAACGTTGAGGAGAATAAAAACCATGCGTCTATAATATTTTGGTCGCTTGGGAATGAGGCCGGTAATGGTTACAACTTCTATAACACCTATTTATGGATTAAGAAAAAGGATAACACTCGTCCAACCCAGTATGAAGGTGCCAGATTAGAGTGGAACACTGATATCTTCTGCCCGATGTACCCTTCAATTGAGTATATTGAGAAGTATGCAAAAAAGTATCACGATCGACCGTTGATTATGTGCGAGTATGAGCATGCAATGGGGAATAGCGAGGGCAATTTCAAAGATTACTGGGATTTAATTGAAAAGTACCCCAATCTACAGGGTGGATTCATTTGGGATTGGGTTGATCAGGGTATTCTAAAGAAATCGGATAAAGGCAATTTTTGGGCCTATGGGGGCGATTTTGGACCAAAGGATGTTATGTCCGATGGGAACTTTCTTATTAACGGCGTTGTATTCCCCGATCGTACTATAAAACCTCACACTTTGGAGGTAAAGCAGTGCTATCAGAATGTTGGTTTTAGCGCATCAAACCTGATTAAGGGAGAATTCGAGATATTTAACAAGTTTCGATTTACAAACCTAAGTAAGTATGAGTTTTCTTGGGAGATACAAGCAAATGGAACTACTGTTAAGAAAGGAAAACTTGGGCTTCTAAATGTTGCACCCGAGGAAAAGAAAACAGTTTCAGTTGACTTAACTGGACTAAAGCAGGTTCCGGGTGTTGAGTACTATATAAATTTCTCAGCAAAGGTTAAAGAGGTTGACCCACTACTTCCTATGGGTTGGGAGATTGCCTCGGAGCAGATTAAACTCCCAATAATCTCTGAGAAAAAGAAATTTGAGTATGCAGGAATACCTGAATTAGTTGTGAAAGAGGGTAGTTTAATTGAAATTTCATCTAAAGACTTTTCTCTGCAAATCGATAGAAGTTCAGGGGTAATTACTTCATATAAATACAACGAAACCGAATTTATAAAGGATGCCAAAGGGCCAAGACCCGATTTTTGGCGAGCCCCAACTGATAATGACTATGGCTGGAGAATGCCCGAAAGATGCAAGGTATGGAAATCATCTTCTGATACTACACTTGTTGCTTCTTCTGTTCAGGTGAAGAAGAATGATGATAAATCGGTAAGTATTGAAGTAACTTATAATTATAATCAGGTCAGTTCAACGTGGATTACAACCTATACAGTTTTTGGAAACGGGATGATAAAGGTGTTAAACAGCTTGAGCTGTCAGAACGATAAGTTACCTGTTATTCCAAGAGTTGGTATGAAAATGCAGATGCCATTTGCATTTGAAACTATCGATTTCTTTGGCCGTGGGCCAATGGAGAACTACTGGGATCGTAAAACCTGCGCATTCGTTGGAAAGTATCATCAATCCATTAAGGAGCAGTACACTCCATACGTTCGCCCTCAGGATAATGGGCATAAAACCGATGTACGATGGCTGGCGCTGAGCACTGCCAAGGGAAATGGTTTGCTTGTGGTTGCTGATAGTTTAGTTGAGTTTACTGCACTAAATAACCCAATCGAGGACTTTGATGCAGGGATGGACAAGAATGTTAACCTAAGGCACATCAACGATATTCAAACCCGCGATTTGGTTGAGTTGCATATCGACTTTAAGGAGATGGGTCTTGGTGGAGATAATAGTTGGGGGGCAAGACCTCATAAGGAGTATAACCTTTATCCTTCAGCAAAGGGTTATCAATTTGGGTTTACGTTTATTCCATTCAAATCAGTTAGTAGTATTGAGAAGCAATGTAATTTGAAGTACTAACTGTTTTAAAAAAAGTTTGAATGGTAAAGTATACTGAAATATTTATTAAGTCTCTGATTTTTATCGGAGTCTTTACCTTTATTACAACCTGTTCAACAAAAAATTCATACAGATACCCCTTCCAGAACCCCAATTTATCGATAGAGGAACGGGTTAACGATTTAACTTCACGCTTAACCCTCGAGGAAAAAGTTAAGCAGATGGTTCATGAAGCACCTGCCATTGAGCGGTTGGGCATACCTCAATATAACTGGTGGAACGAGTGTCTGCATGGCGTTGGTAGGGCAGGTTTGGCAACTGTTTTTCCACAACCCATTGGCCTTGCGGCCATGTTCGACGATAGTTCAATGTACGTTATGGCTGATGTTATTTCAACCGAGGCACGTGCTAAACACAATGAATTTGTTCGAAAAGGGGAACGAGGAATTTACCAGGGATTGACCTTCTGGTCTCCAAACATTAATATTTTTCGCGATCCAAGGTGGGGAAGGGGGATGGAAACCTATGGTGAGGATCCCTATTTGACTACAAAAAATGGAGTAGCATTTGTAAAAGGGCTTCAAGGAAATGATCCTAAGTATATTAAGGTGATTGCTACTGCAAAGCATTTTGCGGTGCATAGCGGACCGGAACCCATTCGTCACAGTTTCGATGCCCAAACCGATGAGCGCGATTTCAGAGAAACATATTTACCTGCATTTGAGGAGTTGGTTAAAGATGCTGGTGTTTACTCGGTAATGTGTGCCTACAACCGATATAAAGGCGAAGCCTGCTGCGGAAGCAATAGGTTGCTTACTGAAATTCTTAGAAATGAATGGGGTTTTAAAGGGTACGTGGTTTCTGATTGCTGGGCGGTTACCGATTTTGTTGATGGACATAAGATTGTTAAAACTACCGAAGATGCTGTCGCTTTGGCTGTAAAATCGGGTACCGATTTGGAGTGTGGGGTTAGCTACCCAAAGCTAGTCGAAGCTATTAAGAACGGTACAATCACCGAAGCGGAAATTGATGTTGCGCTAAAGCGCTTAATGACCGCACGATTCAAACTTGGTATGTTTGATCCTGATGAGATGGTTTCCTATACACAAATTCCTTATTCTGTTGTAGATTGTGATAAGCATAAAAACATTGCTGAGTATATCACCCGAAAGTCTATTGTTTTGCTTAAAAATCAGCATAATCTTCTTCCTCTAAGAAAAGATATTAAGAAAATATTTGTTTGTGGTCCTAATGCCGATGATGAGGTGGTTCTACTTGGCAACTACAATGGAATTCCATCAAAAGTGATTACTCCACTTGAAGGCATTAGAAGTAAGTTAGGAAATACTTCAGAGGTATTGTATGAAAAAGGTTGTGACTGGGTAAGTAGTACTGTTTCAACACCAATTCCCTTTGATCTTATTGGGATTGATGGGCAGAAAGGTTATAAAGCAGAGTATTTCAATAATATCAACCTTGAGGGAAATCCAGTACTTACTCGTTTTGAGAGTAAAATTAATTTCAACTTTGAGGGAGGAGAACTTGCTCCGGGGGTAAAGAATGGTAATGCTTCAGTTCGTTGGTCAACCGATCTTACTGCTCCTGAAACAGGCGAGTATCAATTTACTACAAAAGCGGATGATGGTTGCCGTTTTTATATTGATGGAAAGAAGATAATTGATCTTTGGGAACCTCACAAGAACATTACAAAATCCATTTCAGTTCAGCTAACAAAAGGGCAGAAGTACCGTTTAGTTTTGGAGTATTACCAAAAGGATTGGTCGAGCGAAATGTGCTTTGAATGGGTTTTACCTAATAATCCTTCGTTTAAAAAGGCAATAGAGTTAGCCTCTAAATCAGATATTATTGTGATGTGTGGTGGAATTAGTCCACGATTGGAAGGGGAGCAGCTACCAACTGAGGTTGAAGGATTTTTTGGTGGCGATCGTATATCGCTTGATCTACCTAAGGTTCAAACAGAATTTTTAAAAGCGCTTAAGGCAACAGGAAAGCCAATAGTTTTGGTTTTAGTTAATGGCAGCGCGCTTTCAATAAACTGGGAGAATGAGAATATACCAGCAATTATTGAGGCTTGGTACGGCGGACAAGCCGCTGGTACTGCAATTGCCGATGTCCTTTTTGGCGATTACAATCCTGCTGGCCGATTACCAGTTACATTCTACAAATCGGTAAACGATTTGCCCGATTTCACCGATTATAACATGAATAAACGAACCTATCGTTACTTTGATAAACCTGTTCTTTACCCGTTTGGTTTTGGTTTAAGCTATTCAGCCTTTCAGTATATAAACCTTGTTGTAAAGCCTCAAATTAAAGTAGGAGAAGAGTTAAAGGTAAGTGTTCAGGTAAAGAATACTGGTAAAATGGATGGCGACGAAGTTGTTCAGCTATATGTGAAGGACATGAAAGCTAGTGTTCCTGTTCCAATTCATTCGTTAATTGGTTTTAAAAGGGTGCATTTAAAAGTTGGCGAAACTAAAACAGTTGAATTTACAATAAAGCCTAAACAACTATCATTAATCAATAATGAGAATCAAAGGATTATTGAGCCGGGATTATTTAAGCTTTATATTGGAGGAAACCAACCAACAAATAATTCTGATAATAATGGGTTCCTTATGAAAGTTTTCGAGGTTGTTAATAATTAAATTATATGATTGATGAATGATGATCAACGAATTAAGATTTGCGAAGTGTCAAATTCATTAAATAAGGGTATTCAGAGTTCTTAAATCGTTAATCTTTATTCTTAAATCAATTTTTGCTAGCTAATAAACGCCTTAATCCCCGGATAGTTAAGTTTCTTAATAGCTAATTCTTGAGGGTATGTAAAATACTGAACAATTGCTTCTGCACATAACTCATTATCTGAGTTATACAATTCAGTTCGAACATTTGTTAATCGTTTTTCTTGGCTATCAACTCTTGCTTTTATTGTAAGAGTTCCCTTGTTTACATATACTGGTTTAAGGTACTGAATCTCCATTTTTGAGGTCACTCCACCAGTTTCAAGTAGTACATATATTGCCCAGCTGGCAATTTCATCTAAAATAGTTGCTTGAACGCCACCGTGTAGTACATTCTGATACCCTTGGTAATAATCCCTTGGATTCCATTTCGCTTCAACTGATTTATCCTCTTCATTCAGCCAGAACTCAAGCTTAAGTCCATGATGATTATCGGGGCAGCAACCAAAGCAGAAGTAACCTTCATTACCAGCAAAAGGGTTATGAATCTTTTTCATCGTTCAACTTTTTTACAAAAATGAGAAAAGGTTTATTCTTTTTAAGTATTTATAACAAAAATGTATTGTAGAACATTTGTTTAAAACATCGGTTTCAAAACCGAATTTATATTTTTGTAATTGCACAAATTCTTATTTATGGATAACGCAACAGGAAACACAACTCGTGACAAGCTAATTGAAACTGCAAAAGAATTATTCCTCACTAAAGGGGTAGATCGAGTAGGAGTTAGAGAAATTGCTACAAAAGCAGGTATCAATCTATCGTTGATGAACTACTATTTTAGAAGCAAAGAAAAACTTTTTGAAACAATATTTGAAAGTGTAATTGGCAGTAAAGCGGCTGCCTTGCGTCAGATTTTAGATTCTGATCTTAGTGTTGAAGATAAGATAAAACGATATGTTTACAAATACGTTGAGATACTGATTGACGATCCCCTCCATGTATCTTTTGTACTTTCTGTTGTTCATAGAAATTATGACAACGTTAACAAGATGAAGGGTATTGCCAACTTATATAATACTGAGAAGTTTATAGCCCAGCTTAAATCTGAGAACGAGAAGGGTAATATTAAACCTGTTGACCCTGAACAACTATTTATAAGTATGATTTCTTTGATTCTTTTCCCGCTTGCTATTAAACCTCTTATTATGGATCGGAATAAGTTTGACGAAAAAGGAATGGAGAAATTTATCCTTGATAGGAGAGAGGTTGTTTATAAAATGCTAATGGATTCAATTAAGATCTAATATTTTAACCTTTCGACTTTGATAATTTTTACCGGATTTATTAGGTATTGATCTTTATCTTTCATTTGCTGAATTTTTCTAACTAAATCCATACCCTTAATTACTTTACCAAATGCGGCAAAGCCTTGCCCGTCAGGGTTTCTTTTACCCCCAAAATCCAGTTCTGGTTGATCTCCAATGCAGATTGAAAATTCCGATGAGGCTGTCCCTGGCTCTAAGCGAGCCATTGAAAGAACTCCATCCTTATGTAGTATGCCAGTTTCTTTTGTTGTTTCATGCCTAATAGGGGTAAATTGAAACTTTTCGATTAGCGAATCTTCATAAAATCCAGCTTGAGCCACTTCTATTTTTACTTTTTTGTTAGACTGATTGTCCATTCTAACTACTCTATAAAAGCAAGCATACCCGTTGTTGTATCTTCCAGAATCAACATACATCAAAAAATTGTTTGCAGTTACAGGAGCTTTATCAGTATAAAGTTCAACCTCAATATCCCCTATTTCTGTTGAGATAATTACTCTTGGATTATAGTTTGTTGAACAGGATGAAAGCAGATATACAACTACAATTAAAGCAAAATTTTTCATGGCTGTAGGTTTTTGTAAAGATATAAAAGACAACTTGATCGTTCGATTTCCTTATTACGCTTTTTGCTCTAAAATAAAAAAAACTGGTTTTTAACCAGTTTTTCAATACGTTCTACTTTTTATCCGGTTTCAGGTAAACTTTGTTTCCATCTTTATAATAAAATTGACCACCTTTTGGTCCTTCGTAAACTGTTTCACCCTTAGGTCCTTTTTTCCCTGCAACAACTGTTTCTTCATCCTTTAAATAGGTTTTGTTGCCATTTTTATTGATATAGTATTGGCCGCCTTTAGCTCCCTCGTAAACTTTTTCTCCGTTGGGGCCTCTTTTTCCTGCAATAACTTTATCCCCTGATTCCGATTTTTTGGTCTGTTCTGTAGTAGTTTTCTGATTTGTTTTATCCTTTTTTTCCTGTGAAAAACTGTTCAATGAGGTGAACAGAAAAACCACGATTAATAAACCAACGATCTTTTTCATAGCTTATTTATTAAGATTAGTTATAGAGTAACAAATTTAAACAATATAAGATAGATTTAGTTTAATTGATTTTGCTTTTAGAGTTAATGATTATTAAAACAAAAAAGGCTATCCGTTTGGGATAGCCTTTCTAAGTGACTCCGGAGGGATTCAAACCCCCAACCTTCTGATCCGTAGTCAGATGCACTATTCAGTTATGCTACGGAGCCTTATTGCGGGTGCAAAGGTAGTTATCTTTTTTAATTTGTCAAGGGTTGACAAAAAAATCCCCCGAAATTTTCGGGGGATTTTTGCGTTTATTATTCAACTTTCATTTTTTTCTCTTTAATACGAGCTTTTTTACCAGTTAAGTCACGTAAGTAGTAAATTCTAGCACGACGAACTTTTCCGGCTTTATTTAATTCGATTTTATCGATGAATGGTGAGTTTAATGGAAAAATTCTTTCAACACCTACACCACCAGAAATCTTGCGTACTGTAAAAGTTTCAGATGATCCACTACCTTTTCGTTGTATTACAACTCCACGATAGTTCTGAATTCTTTCCTTATTACCTTCAACGATTTTGTAGTGAACTGTAATTGTATCACCACTTTTGAATTCGGGAAATTCTTTAACACCTTCAGCGAAAGAATTTTCGGCAACTTTAACTAGATCCATTGTATTTTATTTTTTTGTTTGTTCCACTTATACGTAATGTTACAGGCTCCCATGTCCTTGTAAGTGACTACGCATGAAATTCGGTCGCAAAAATATGAAAAAAATTGAATATCAAACCATCAACCTTGAAAAATCTTTAAAAAAGAAAAGGCTGTAAGAAACTTACAGCCTAAAATCTATAGGATTAATGATTATTCCTTCTTTTGTTCTGGCTCGAGTAATTTTTCACCAGTTGCATCAATTACTTCCTTTTTCCATGCATCTGGATACTCTGGATTTAAAACTTTTACAGGAGCACCATGGTATTTATTCCATTTAAAATGACCATTTTCTTCCTGCTTAACATTACCATCCATGTACTTAACTAAAAGATACTCAAAAAGTTTATTCCAACGTTCAACAACATAATTACCAGTATTTACTGAATAATCAGTTAAAAACTGAACTGCTTGCTTTGGATCTTTTTGATATAGCTCTTTTGCTGTGTTGTCAACTATAGTGGTATTAGCAATAAACCTGTTTTCAAGTTCTTGTTGAACTTTTACAACATCTGGATGCATAATACTGTATCGTAGATATACAAAGTTGGCTACTTTATTGAATGTCCAAAATGCGCTTGTTGGGCTATAGGTTAACATATCTCCATTACCAACTGCGTATGCTTCTGGTATAGAAGAAATGCCACAATAGATAGGAGTAAAAACTGCTGAAGCAGCATCATCTACTCCAAACCAGAAAATACCTCCAATTGGATCGGGTAGCCAATTACGGGCTTGGGCAACGAATGTAAATCCAGTTTGCTGTGTTCCTGTAGCGCGCTCATTGCAATATGTTTTTCCTTCGTATTTCCAAGTTAATGGACGCCAACGGTAAGGTAAACCAAATGGACCTGCACCTGGATCCTTAGTCATATCTAATTCAGTACCTTCTAAATGATCACCCATACCGGCCATTAATTCCTGAACTGAAATTTTATGTTCTGGTTTAATGTATAAAGGCATTCTCTTGGTTAGGTTTTCTCCCTTTGCGTAGTCAATATAATCCCACATCGACTTGTTAATCGATTTAAAAAATGACCAAACGCGAACCTCGCAGAAACGTGCAGCTTCAAAATCAAGAGGAGCATAAATATCGCTAAAACTAAATTCCTCATTTTTTCCATTGAAATAACCCTTTTGACGTGCAAAATCGATTACATCATAGGCGTAAACATATTCAACCTCTGGGTTGAAAATTTTATCTAGATTTTTTGAGCTGATTGAGTTTTTACCGTTCTCGAGTGGGAACGTGGTGATTCGAGCATGATTTGCATGTGCTGAGACATAACCATCGGGGATTCTTACTGCTACCCAAGCCGCACCTTTGTTGGCATTATAGCTCTTTTTCGTTGTTTTATCAATTTTGATATCCATCCCTTTACCAATCATTTCAAGAATCCAAACCTCATTAGGATCGGCAATTGAGAATGATTCTCCTTCGCTGTAATAACCATACTGTGCAACAAGTTCCCCCATAATTTTAATGGCTTCTCTAGCCGTTTTGGCCCTTTGAAGGGTGGTGTAGATTAAACATCCATAATCGACAATAGCTGTAGTATCAACAAGTTCCTCTCTTCCGCCGTAAGTTGTTTCACCAATTGAAACCTGGTGTTCGTTCATATTTCCAATAACTGAATATGTATGCTTTACCTGAGGAATATCACCTAAGTACTTTCCTGTATCCCATTCATAGATTTTCAAGAGATCACCATTCTTGTAATCCATTGCTGGTCTGTAGTATAGTTCACCATATAGTTGGTGAGAATCAGCATTATAGGTAATCATTGTTGAGCCATCAACTGACGCGCCTTTTGTTACCAAAAAGTTTGTACACGCATACCCCTGTGCGTTTAGGATAAGTGCAAATGCGGTAAATGCTAAAATCCTAAATAAATATGATTTTCTCATAAATTGATTTATTTAATTTTTAAGTAGTGACAAAAATAGAAAAATTTAAATGGAAAAATGTTTTAACTTATTGGTACAAACAGCCCGATATAGAATCGCTTGTTGCGCCAGTAACAGAGGCCAAAGCCCCATGTTCATTAATAATATAAAGAACTCCCAAAAAGGCAAAGATCAACGCTTCCTTGTAATCCACGGTTTGCTTATCGGGAGTAACAATTGAATGGTTAGACTTGTTTCGAAGCAAATGGATTAAAAAACGATTATGAGCACCGCCACCAGTTGCTAAAACGGTACTTCCATTGATCTTGTTTGTGCAACTAGCTATTTGATCAGTGATATGCTCATATAAAGTAGCTAATTTATCTTCAACTGAAAGGTTTGAATCTTCAATTATTGGAATGAAAAATTCATTGAGCCATTCTCTCCCTAACGATTTTGGGGTAATACTTTGAAAGTGTTCTAACGAATTTAACTTGTTGAGCAATTCGATGCTTACATTTCCTTTTTGCCCAATTTTCCCATCATTATCAAAATCAACTCCAACCTTCTCGGCAAGATGGTTTAAAATAATATTGCATGGTCCAATGTCGAAAGCAACTCTACTATTATCCTTTTCATAGCTTAGGTTGGAGAATCCACCAAGGTTTAGGCATATATCATAGCTTGAAAACAAGTGTTTGTCGCCAATTGGGACTAATGGTGCACCTTGCCCCGAACGGTTAACATCCGATGAGCGAAAATCACAAATACAAGGAATTCCGGTTTCAACAGCTATTGCCGAGCCCTTGCCAATCTGCAATGTGAAACCCTCATTAGGACTGTGAAATATTGTATGCCCGTGCGAGGCGATAAAATCAGGGTTTTTATCAAAGTCTCTTAAAAAAACATTAACTGCTTTCCCTATCCATCGTCCATAATCATAATCGAGCTTTGTAATTTCTACGCCAGTTGCAAAAAAAGCAGATGAAAGTCTTTCCTTAAGCTCGCTGTTGTATTTAACTGTAGTTGCTTTATCAATAGAGTATTTCCATCCCTCAGCATTACGAAAAAACGAACAGAAGCATATATCTAACCCGTCTAAGGAAGTACCGGACATCAGCCCAATAACTTTAAATGTATTGGAGTTTTGATATTCTGAAGTGAATAGCATTTATTCTATAAGCATGTTTATTGATAAATCGTTGACAGCTTCATTAATAAGGCTCATAAAATTTGATAGATCCGTTGTGACATTTGTGTTTATCAAACCATCAAGTATAGTTTCATTAGTTGTTGACCAAACTGTAGTAGATTCTGCAACTCCAATAAACTTGTCAAGGGGTACTAGCCCATTATCGGGGTATGTAGTTAAAGTAATGGTAACAACGGGTTTTATCTCTCCTGCTTTAAGTTTCCCGGATTGAGAGGTGGTATCTTTCTTTGATTTATAGCTTACTGGGTATTGAATGGCAGGTTCTGGGCCAATTTGCATTTCAATTTTCATGTAGAACTTTGAGTACCCCTTACGTTGCGCTTTACTAACATTTACATCGGGGAACCCGTAAGAATCATAGCTTATTTTGTCACCAAATGTATTAACCGGGAGTATTATCATGCCAATTTCACGTTGAAGAACATCAACTATTGAGCCCCATGCTTGCTCTTTTATTTTGGCGATGATTTTATCAGCATTACTTTTTTTTATTGCAGGGAAGTAGTTTTCAAAGCTATCAAGACACTTCTTAGTATCAGAATGGATAATTATATTAAAAGAAATGAGAGTGATTTCTTTGTTTCTGTATTTATTTTGCAATGCCTTTAAGGGCATTACAATGATTATAAGTATTGATGAAAGTAATAATATTTTTTTCATAGTAGTTTGAAAGTCGTTCAATTCATTAATCAAAGATAAAACCAAATATTAATAATTTCTTATTTGTTGAATATGTTTTATTTAACTACCAGAAAAAGTTGCATTTAAAGTGGTTTTCGTTATTCTTAGCGTCAATCAAAATTACTTCAAGGGTATGGTTCATATTGTTTTTCAGCCTTTTTTTATCAAAGTAATACTGAATTAAATCATTCTTCTGGTCGTATTCGAATACAACCCATTGATTGTCAATATACCCATTTATCTTCTTTATTCCTGAAAGCTCATCTGTAACCTTGAGTTTAATTGATAGAGCGTTTTCCATATTCAAGTCTTGACGTACATTTAGGGGAATTATCTCAGGAGAAATTGTATCTAAAGCAATAAAATACTTACCAAAACTGCTTATTTTTCCTGAAACAAATCCATTTTCCCATTCTCCTCCAGCAGATACAATCTTTTGTTTTTTATCAAAGGTTGCCAGCAATGCCTTACTTTGATATTTCTCAGGTATGTTTATTGCTTTGATTTTTAAATCTGCTTTCAGCTGTAGTGCTACTTGGGGATAATGTAATTGAATTAACGGTGAGTATTTAAAATTAGGAAGCATTTTAGTGCTATAGACAAAGTACAAATTATCGTAGATTGAGTTTTTAGGAATCGAAAGACTAAACGTGTCGTTAATAATTGAATTATTTAGCTTGTACGATAGAAAGACAGATTGATCCTTTTTTGTTTCTTTTATTTCATGTTTAGCAATTGGTTTAATACCTTTTATGCTAAATGAAAGTTTAGATGTATTATTACTTGCATCGGATACAAAGATTTCGATGTGATATGTACTATCTGGAACTACAGATATAAATCCATTCCCAATCACATTTCGAAGACCTGAGAAAAAGTTTGCAGGTTGAACGAAAAGCTTAACAATTTCTTTTCCAGAATTGTACTGTGTTTCATAGTCGATAATGCTATTTACATAACGAGTTTCGGCAAAAGCAAACCTATCAAATACGAGAGTGTAAATTGTATTTCCGTTTACTGCAAGCGAGATGCTTTTAAAACCACATTGAGTGCTTAGGTAGTTAAGTCTATCAAAAACATCTATTCCAATACCAATTTTGCCGTATGCATTGGGTTTTGAGTTGATGGTATAACCATCTTTAGTTTTAAAAACAGTAAAATCAACTTTTCTATTGTACCCATTTGCGTAACTTTCGCTATCAATTCGATAAATATGTAAAGATTTGATAATAGGTGCTATGCTGTCAACAATATTTAAGAAATTAGGAATTGGATTGATAATCCGCTGATCGTTTGTTGTACGAACCTCATAGTGCAAATGTGGGCCAGATGAACCTCCCGAATTACCGCTATAACCTATTAAATCACCTTTCTTGATTGGAAGTTCATAGGGTTTTGGGAAAACATCAAAATCGAATGATTTAAGCTGATACTGAACATTTTTTACATATTCATTAATCTGATCGTTGTATCTATCAAGATGCCCATAACCAGTGGTTAATCCGTTCTTGTGATCAATAAAAATTGATTTCCCATAGCCAACTGGGCTTACTTTTATACGCGAGATATAACCATCTTGAGTAGCTCTAACTTCCTTGCCAATCTTATTATCAGTTCGAAGATCAACACCAGAATGAAAATGATCTGATCGGATTTCGCCAAATGAACCGGTTGTACCTAATACTCCGGAAATTGGCATAGCAAATATCGTTTTTGAAGATTCGCTTTGAGCTAAGCAGATTTGAGAATAAAGACCTGAAAGCAAGAAAAATAGGGTAAAAATCCGCATCATAAAAGCTTTTTTTAATCGATTGGTAAAGCTAACTTTTTTCGCCCTTACAACCCAAATAAAGGGTTAATATTTTGTTTTTTGGCAAAGCAATCTTAATTTTGTAGAACTTTAATAAGGTAATGAGTGTTCAACAAGACAATATAAGTTCAAGACTTAAACAAAAGATTCAAATACTTGTTTCTGCTTTAGATAAAGCAAAACAAGAGAATGAGGTGCTTCAGACCCAAAATAATGAGCTCAAAAGGCTATTAAATGAGAAGGAGCAGGCTTATATTGAACTTAAGGAGCATCACGACCGTTTGAAATTTGCTAAGTCACTTCAACTAACAAATCAAGAAGTGCACGATGCAAAGATTAAAGTGAATAGGATTGTGCGGGAAATTGACAAATGCATTGCTTTACTTAACAGATAGACCAAGAATTTTTTTATGGAGGATAAACTTTCAATTCGCGTTAATGTTGCTGATAGGTATTATCCTTTAAAGATTGATAGAAACGATGAGGAGAAAATTCGTAAGGCGGCTAAAATGATTAATGAGAAAGTCCTTCAGTACAGAGAACGTTATAGTGACAAGGACTTACAGGATTTTTTAGCAATGGCAGCCTTACAGTTTGTGATAAAGTTAATTGAGAGTGAGACAAAGTTTGAAGTGTCGCCGGTTTTAGATGAATTAACTGAACTTGATGAATGGCTTGGTGATTATCTTGAAAAAAGTAAAATAGGTTCTTTTAAATAGTATTGCCCGCATTATTTCCTTAACATTTTTGCGAAACTCAACATTACTAACCATTGGAGTAGGACTTAGGCTAGCCTAAG
>Ga0209099_1001168_pt1 | contig 27593 bp, 25 predicted proteins | sample AD_JPNHW2_MetaG_FD_184430 | JGI IMG/M metagenome (GOLD analysis project Ga0209099, IMG submission 184430) | Active sludge microbial communities of municipal wastewater-treating anaerobic digesters from Japan - AD_JPNHW2_MetaG (SPAdes) (version 2) | ecosystem: Engineered > Bioreactor > Anaerobic... | reverse complement strand
CAAGGATGTAGATCAGTTTGAGGTAATTTTGGGTGATGAGGGTACCAAATGAGAAAAAACCTCCCCCGCCGGTCTTCTTGTGCGGGGGTCTTTTTGCGGTACGCGGTGCCGGGCGGCTGGCCGGTTCCATTGCTGCAGCCGGTCTTCCGGGCTGGCTCTGCGGGAACGGGTAACCGCATTTGTTGCAGTACAGTGCCTGGTTATCAGTTTCATGATACCCGCAGCTGGGACAGATTTTTGCCATAATTTCTCGCTAAAAGATATTGGCTCTGTAATGAATCATCAAACTGTTGATCCGGCTCTTAAAATTCTCTTAAGATTATCCCCGGTGTTGAATGAAAAAAAGGTTATACCGATCCCGTCACAGTGCGAGCCTGACTTCTTTTGCCGCATCGCACATGTACTTCAGTTTCGCGTAGGCCGCCTCACGGGTCCGCATCCGCATCCCGCAGTCCGGGTCGATGAGCATGATCTTCGGGTCGAAGATCTCCACACCCTTTTCTATGCGCCTGCGGATCTCGGCCGTGCTCTCGATCCTATCCGTTGTCGAGTCCACGCAGCCGAACCCGAGCATCCTTCCTGCCAGATCCCGGCGGGAGAGCAGGTCGAGGTTTGCCGGGTTGTTCGCAAACTCGAAGTCGAGCACGTTCACGTTGAACTTCAGGATCTCGTCAATCACGTTCCCGAGGTTCCCGCAGACATGCAGGCATACCGGGATACGGAGGCTGCTCGTGATCAGGTCGATAGCCTGCTTCCCGACTGCGAGGTCGGCGATCCCGGTCGAGAAGATCGGCTCGTCGATCTGGATGAGTGCGACACCTGCAGCCTCAAGTGCCCGTGCCTCGACAAGCAGGGCAGCGGTAATGTCAGGCACAAGGTCCTCCTTGTCCCGGTACATGGGGGTAGCGATGTGGAGGCCGTAGGCGAGCGTGGTCGGGCCGGTGACTATCCCTTTCACTTTCGGGGCCTTCGAGATGGCGTACTTTGTGTCCCCCACGGTGATCGGCCCGGAGGCAGGCTGGATCTTGCCTATCACATCCTGCTCCCGGATGCCCGGGAGATGCGATGCAAAGGCGCCGATCATGTCCCCCCGTACCTGCCCGTCTGAGATGATATCGATACCTGCCGCGATCTGGTCGCCAACCGCGGTCTCGACTGCGGGACGGAGCGGGTCAAAGAGACTCAGCAGGCCCCCGCCTTTAACCACCGGATAACTGCCGACAACGGTTGTCGCCAGTACCTTATCAATAAAATATGCTTTTGCCATGGTGTCCGGACATTGTTTGTTACCCTAAGGTCGATGCCTAAAAAGAAATAGTTCGTGGTCAGGGGACGAGCCGGTGCATATCGCGGGGGAAGAGCACGGCTTCCCGCACGTTTGAGAGCCCCAGCATGGTCATGACCAGCCGCTCGCCGCCGAGACCCCAGCCCGCATGGGGCGGCATGCCGTACCGGAACGGGCGGAGGTAAAAGTCGAAACTCTCGGGGTTGAGCCCCTTCTTTTTGATCTGCTGCACGAGCCGGTCGTACCGGTGCTCCCGCTGGGCCCCGCTCGAGAGCTCCATCCGCGGGTGCATCAGGTCGAATGCCTTGCAGATTGAGGGATCGTTCTCGTTCTGCATGGCATAATACGGCCGGATCTCTGACGGCCAGTCCACGATAAAATAGTGACCTCCCATCTCGGCGCCGATCGCCCGCTCGGCCGCAGAGCTGATGTCGTCGCCATACTTGATCGGCTCCTCGATCCCCTTCTTTGCGATCTCGATCGCCTCGGCATAGGGGAGCCGGGGGAACGGGGCTTTCGGTACGGCAAAGTCGGCGATCTCAAGGTTCGCGAGCTGGTCGGGACAGGAGCGGTAAACATACGCGTATGCCTTGACGATGACATCCTCGAGGGTGCGCATGACCCCGAGGTGGTCGGCAAACGAGACCTCGATGTCGATGCTCGTTGCCTCGTTCAGGTGTTTCGTGGTATTGTGCTCTTCCGCCCGGAAGATCGGGCCGATCTCGTACACTTTCTCACAGCCGGCAGCCATCATCATCTGCTTGTAGAGCTGCGGGCTCTGGTTGAGGAATGCCTCCTTGTCGAAGTAGGCGATCGGGAAGAGCTCGGTCCCGCCCTCGGTTGCCGCCGCCACGATCTTGGGTGTCGTGATCGCGGTGTAACCCTCGTGGTGGAAATACTGGTGGATGGAGTGCATCACCGCGGAGCGGATCTCGAAGACCGCGGCGACCCGGGGACGCCGGACATCGAGGAACCGGGCATCGAGCCGGGTGTCGAGCTCTGCGGGAACTTTCTCGGATACGTCAAGCGGCAGCGGGGTCTCGGCAAGACTGACGATTGCGATGGTTTCGGGCACGAGTTCGCGGCCGCCGGGGGCTTTCTCCATGGCCTTGACCGGTCCGGTGACCCGGACTACGGACTCGCGGGAAACGGCTTTGACCGCTGCAAGGACGGCTTCGGATACTTTCTTCTTGGGAATGGTCACCTGGATAATGCCGGTCCGGTCGCGTACGAGCATGAAGGCAAGGCCGCCGAGATCACGGACCTCGTGGACCCAGCCGCAGATCTCTGCGGAACCGGTGGCCGGTGTTACTTCGTTGATGGGGATGCGCATCAGAATCCTATAACAATGGGCGGGGGGGGATAATGGATTTATGGTTGACTGATATCCGGAGGAACGTCAGGAATGAGACAGCATCATCCTTTAAGGATGAGGCAGGGGGACATAAACCCCCCCTCGAACGTCATCTGACGTGAGACAGGAAGACATTGAGCGCCCTCAGGTTCGAAATAAAAAGATGAACATACCCGTGTTCTCCGACCGGACGCGTCAGGATATCTGCAATATGGCTGCCGGTTCGATCAGGTGCATCGGAAGGGGATGATTACCCTTCAGCATATCTTCGGACGGTCTTTCGGAAATGAAATGACTGCTGCCAGTCGGAATAAAGGTATCCTGTTACGATATCCCCTCACATTCCGGGCCTCACGCAGTGCTGTGCGGTCTCTCTGCAGTCACTCCACAATCAATATATTACCAATCCCCCCAAATTCCCATGTGATTAAGTATGGCCAATGAACCAACCCAACCGAATCAACCAGCTCAACCGGCACCGCAGCCTGTCACCCAGACTGTGGTGATCAAGGAGAAGAAAGGATGGGGCCTCGGCACCAGGATCCTGCTCTGGCTCATTGCTATCGTGGTCGTTGTTTCCATTATCGCTGTCCTGACCCTCACTGTCGCCGTGCTCGAACAGCCGACCGGTACCTCGTTCCCTTACACCACCACGTACCGTGTCTCCCTGCCTGACAGCCAGCAGGTCACGATAGGGAACAGCAATATCCTGGTAATGACCATGGACAACGAAGTAGATACCTCGGTTGACGGGAACAAGGAGCGTCTCGCGATCGGCCAGGAGCGTACCATCAGTGCGCGCTATGCCCGCATCTCAGCGCTCGGCGTCCCGATCATTGACACGGACTTCCAGATCGTGCTGAAATATATCGGGCCTTCCGGGAATAATGCCCTTTTCGATATGAGGGTCATGACCTCCCGGCAGGTACCGGAGATACTTATCCGGCGCATAATCCCGCCGAGCATGAATGCCCAGCCAATCTGATACTTTCTCTTTTTTTCTGCCGGAGAATTCCCCTGATCCGCGACCTTCCGGGAACCGACGCGCCAGGGAAGCGTGTTCTGGTGCTGACGGTTCGCGACATCTCCCCTGTCATGGTTTCGGACAGGGATGATCCGGTCCGGATACGATGACAGAACCCCCGAACCGGTGTTGTTATGCTGTTAAAAAAAGATGGTAATTTTTTTACTCTGCCATCACCTGCGGGTACAGTACATCTCCCCCGTCCGGCAGGCTGATGGTCGCCACCGTCCTGTTGATCTGGTCCAGCGGGTTTGCCAGGATCTTGGCTGACGAAAGCGTGTACAGGGTATCGCCGATATAGAGCGAGCGCTTCACCTCGTTCTGCGAACTGCCGTACCAGTAATACGAACGGTTATCGGTACCATGCTGGACAGTACCCCGGAGGGTAAAGCCGGTCCCGGGCGTGACGCCAAAGACGTATGCCCCGTACCAGATGTTCGGATAGTATTCACCCGATTTCCCGTCAAGCGCCGGCTGATTGGTCACAACCCGCGCCGGGATCACGAGCAGGTTCTTCTCCCTGTCGAACAGGAACGCCTTGTGGTCCGTAAGTGCTGCGGAGTCCGTCCCCGCATCTCCGATCTCCACCTTATCGATCTGTGTCGGGTGATCCACATCCGATACATCGAAGAGAGCGATCTTCAGACCTTTGGTCGAGACACCGCCCCAGTCATTGGTCCCGGTCTCCTTACCGACCCCGATAATATGCGTGGCATCGTAGGGGTGCAGGTAGTCAGAGTAACCGGGGATCTTGAGCTTGCCGAGGATCTTTGGGCTTGTCGGGACCGAGAGGTCGATCACGAAGAACGGGTCGACCCGCTTGAAGGTGACCATGTAGAGCCGGTCGCCGATGAACCGGGCCGAGTAGATCTTCTCCTGCTCGGCGATGTGAGTCAGCGACCCGATCGTCTTCATGGCGGAGTCGAGTACAAAGACATTGTTGTATTCGTACTGGCCCCGGGTCGTGTATACGCTTGACGTGGTTGCCACGCGAAGGTTATTCTGGTATTCGTCCATCGAGAACTGGCTTTCGACAATCCCGGGAACCTCGCCCCGCGCAACGTAGGTTATGGCGCCATTGTTGATCGCGATCTTATGGATGGCAGTCGTGGTCTGGTCAATTTCTTTCTGGAAGGACTCCTGTTCCGCGTTCTTCAGGTTTTCGATCGTATCCTGCTTATCCGTCTCACTCATCCGGTTGAATTCCTCCCAGAGGACCGGTGCGGAGGCCCCGGACAAGGACACGACGGATCCGCTCCCTGTACCATCAATCCCGGAGAGGGGCTGGGCCCGCATGGTCCTGTAGATATTGTGGTACTGCTGGTACGTGATGTACATTGCATTCTCCGAAACATAGAGGAGGTTGCCGCTGCCCACAAGGTAGGTCCGCGCTTCCTTCTCCTTTGCGCCGGGGGTGTCGAACGAGGAGATCGTAGTGAAGGCGTACTGGCGCTCCGGGTTGTCGAAGTAGTAGACCTCAGGAGCTATTACAGTCTTAGTCCCTTCCCGCACGGCGGGGACGGTGATCCGGTCCATGTCATAGGTATACACCTGTTCCCGGGTAACGAGATACAGGTCCGGGCCAATCAGCCGTGCATCGATGTAGTCCCCGTCGATAGTATAGTCCTTGAGCACCTTCGGGTGCGTCCGATCGCCGATATCATAAAAGACCGCATGGGTCACGGGCAGGGTGTTGCGGTAGTAGTACGGCATGACCTTTTCCCCTGCAACGGCAGCGGTACTGTCGCCGGAGGATGAGGTATCCGTATCCTCCGTTCCCGTGACAAAGAGCACGAGCCTGTTGCCGTCAACAAACAGATCCCGCGGGGTATCTTCGATATTGGTCCTTGAGATGACCGAAGCAGATGCTGCCGGATACGCGTCCACGATGGCGAGCGTCTGGCCGGAGATCACGTAGATGTACTTACCGTCGTTCTTGACGAAATCCGGTTCATCTACGCCGGCAACCTGCACGTTCGTGGTGGAGTGGTCTGTGGATCCCCCGATTGCCGCCGGAACGGCTGCCCCTTTGGCCGCAGATTCGGCGGTGGCAGTCTGGGGAGCGGCAGTGGGAACCATGGTCCTTATCGCGTCATCAACGGCCCAGCTTTCGCCATATCCGTACCCGTCTTCTTCAGCTGCGAGAGCGGTGTTGTTCCTGATGTACTCGCGGATCTCGTCCGCTGAACTGAATTTTTTGATATTCCCGTCTGCCGGTGCTGCCACTGATCCCGTGCAACCTGCGGCCATAATGGCGGCAATGATGAACAGGGCGAGCGCAACGAGGGGAAGCGTACTGCGTGTCATGATCGATCAAAGACCCTTTGCGGCAAAAGCTCATCAATCTGGCGTTAACTGCGAAAAATTTCGAAGCATCGGTGCCCGAAATGCCGGGACGAGGGAGGAATCCGAAGGGATCATAGACCTTCATCATCCGTTGAGTAAGGCATTGTGGCAGGGACTTCCTGGTATAAAACCCGGTAATCCCTGAGGATCGGTTGTCATTATCCGAAAGGAAAACCTGCCTCCTCTCACAAAACAACGTACGCCGGCAGGTTCTCCATACCTTGATGTGAACCGGTGCCGATATATAACCAGTAACCCATGAACACCCCCCCCATGGAGAAGACGAGGCTGGACCATCTCAAACAACGGACCGCACGGCTCTCGGTCCTTTCCAACACCGGCCTCGTCCTGATGAAGTTCGTTGTCGGGTTTGCGATAGGTTCGGTCAGTATCATCTCGGAAGCCATCCACTCTTCGATGGACCTGATCGCTGCGGTGATTGCCTTCTTCTCCGTGCGGAAATCCGCGGAGCCTCCCGATGCTGCCCACTCGTTCGGCCACGGGAAGTTCGAGGATATCTCGGGACTTGTTGAAGCCCTGCTCATCTTCGTTGCCGCGATCCTGATCATCTATGAAGCAGCCTCCAAACTGCTCGGACATGCGACGGGAGAGCTGCAGCCGGAAATGATCCTCTTTGGTATCGCAGTGATGGGGATCTCTGCGCTGGCAAACTGGTACGTCTCCCACCGGCTCTTCATTGTTGCAAAAGAGTCAGAGTCCATTGCGCTCGAGAGCGATGCCTGGCACCTGCGGACCGATATCTATACCTCGCTCGGGGTTTTTGCGGGTCTGATCCTCATAACGCTCACCGGCAACCCGATCTTCGACCCGCTCGTTGCGCTCTGTGTGGCGGTCGTGATTATGAAGGCTGCGTATGATCTCACGAAGCGGTCGCTCACGGATCTCTGCGATCACAGTATTCCGGAAACGGATGAAAAGCGGATCAAGGAGATCATCTGCGAGCACTCCAGCGTTTATGCGGGGTTCCACGACCTGAAGACCCGGCGTTCGGGGCCGGAGATCTTTATCGAGTTCCATCTGGTGGAACCCGGGAATATTTCCGTTGCCCAGTCCCACGACCTGGCCGACCATCTCGAATCCGACCTGAACACCGAGTACCCAAGGGCTTCGATCACCATCCATGTCGAGCCCTGTACCGAGGGGAGATGCAACCGCTGCGGGGAATTCTGCACCTTTAACGAGAAAAATCCGGATAGCAGGGCCCCGGAGTAATCCGGTGTCCCCTACCGGAATCCTTTCCTGCACAATTCCTGATTCGAGCGGGTATTTGATACCGCCGGCCGGAATGTTCATCAGGATTTTGGTTCCGGTCAGATCCCCCGCGGGCCGGCCGGTGCTTTGTGCCCCCTTTCTCTGTTCCAGTACTTGTAAAGCTCAAACCAGAGGACACTTACAACCCCGGCCCCGGCGCACGCTGCAAGATCGATGGGCGGTACCGGGGCAAACCGGAAGAGGTCCCTCAGCGCCGGGACAGAGAGGACGAGGAAGAGGCAGCAGAGGGTTCCGGCAAAGACCCAGCGCAGTGCCCTGTTCGGGGTACGGAGGGAATCAAAAATAGTCCCGGACCAGGACCGGTTGGTAAGGATCAGGCAGAGGTTTGCGATCACGATGGTGGTAAACGTCAGGGTCCGCACCTGCGCTTCGCCAAATCCCCTGCCCGGCGCACCGATATACACGATGAGGATGAAGGCAAGGACAACAAAGCCCTGGAGCAGGCTCAGGACAAGGTTCTTTCTTGCGAACAACCCCTCATCCTTCCTGCGGGGCGGGCGGTTCATCACGTCCGCCTCTTCCTTTTCCGATTCGAACACGATCGAGCAGGCAGGATCGATGATCAGTTCGAGAAACACGATGTGTACCGGCAACAGGACAAGGGGCATGGAGAAGAGGACGGGGATGAGGGACATGCCGGCGATCGGCACATGGACGGAGAAGATATACGCCATTGCCTTTTTCAGGTTGTCAAAAATCCTCCTGCCCAGCCGGACCGCCGAGACGATTGAGGTAAAATTATCATCCAGCAGGACCAGCGAGGAGGCCTCCCGGGCAACATCCGTACCCCTCCCCCCCATAGCAATGCCGATATCCGCTGATTTGAGTGCGGGGGCATCGTTTACCCCGTCGCCGGTCATTGCCACGACCTCGCCGTTTGCTTTCAGGGCGTCAATGATATGGAGTTTCTGTTCGGGAACAACACGGGCAAAAAGGGTACACCTGCTGATATGCTGCCGGAGATCTTCATTGCTCATCACCTCAAGCTCGGCACCGGTGATACAGCGATCAGCACCGGCAAGACCGATCTGCCGGGCGATATTCATCGCCGTGAGCGGGTAGTCCCCGGTGATCATGACCACCCGTATCCCGGCAGAATAACAAACGCTCACCGCTTCCTTGATCTGCGGCCGGACCGGGTCGGCAAATCCGATAAGACCCAGGAACGTAAAGGTGAAATCGTGCTGTTCCCCGGGCAGCCGCGGATGGGTGAACGAGGCTTTTGCCACGCCCAGTACCCGGAGCCCTTCGGAGGCCATGATGTTGATCTGTCCGTCGAGTGCCTGCATCTCCTGCGTATCGAAATGGCAGAGATCGGCAATAGCTTCCGGCGCCCCTTTTGCCGCGATGATATAGTCGTTCCCGTCCGGTGACCGCCAGACATTGGACATGGCAAGGAGATCCGCGGCAAGCGGGTATTCCTGGATGAGTTCCCAGTTCTGGTGGATATGTTCGGTTTTCCCGAAATCACCGTCCTTGAGCCGGAAGAGTGCCCGCTCCATCGGGTCGAAGGGGTCCTGTTTACTGGCGAGGATGGAATATTCAGCCACTTCATGGCAGACCTCCGGGACAGAATTTGATCCTGCCTCTCCATGACTGCACATCTGACCCCCGGCAAAGTATCTCCGGACGGACATGCGGTTCTCCGTGAGCGTACCGGTCTTGTCCACGCAGAGAACGGTCGCCGAACCCAGGGTCTCGATAGCCGATACCTGCCTTGTCAGAACGTTTTTTTGCGAGATTCTCCACGCGCCAAGAGCAAGGAACACCGTCAGGACCACGGGGAACTCTTCCGGCAGGATCGCCATGGCAAGCGTGATCCCGGCAAGGAACCCTTCAAGCCAGTTGTGCCGGGAAAGACCGTATCCGACAACGATGGTTCCGCACAGGAACAGGCCTGCAAGGGCAATGGTCCGGACAATCGCTGCAATCTCCGTTTTCAGACGGGTATCACCCCGTTCGACGGTCTGGAGGACTGCGCCGATCTTTCCCATCTCGGTCCGGGGGCCGGTAGCCCTGACCTCGACCAGTCCCTGGCCCTGCACAACGAGCGTCCCGGAGAAGACCGCGGGCTGGTCGTCCCCGCCGGGCCGGCTCACGGGCATTCCCACGCCGAGAGGTATTTTCCGGACCGGGACCGATTCCCCGGTCAGGAGGGATTCGTCCACCTGTACGTTATTCGAAAACAAAAGAACGCCGTCAGCCGGCACGCGGTCGCCTTCTGCAAGGATGAGCATGTCGCCGCAGACGACCTCGCGGCCGGCGATCCGTTTCTGTTCGCCGTCCCGGATAACAAGCGCCCGCGGGCTGGAAAGGTTCCGCAGCGCCTCCAGTGCCCGCTCGGTCTTCTGCTCCTGATAGACCGTTATGCCGATCACGAGGACGACAAAGCTCATCAGCATCATTCCCTCGGAGAAGTCCCCGAGGATAAAATAGATGAGGCCGCTTGCAACCAGCAGGATGAACATGGGCTCATGGATGACTTCAAAAATAATCCGGAAGATGCTGCGTTGTTTCGATCCGGGGAGTTCGTTGTATCCTGCAGTGTGGAGTTTTTCGGCCGCTTCCCGGCTGGAAAGGCCGGCAACCGATTCGATATCGAAATGTGTCATGTACCGGCCATCATCCTCAGCATAGATACACCGGTGCCGGCATAAAATGGTGATGGACGAATGCAGGCCCCCGGAGTGCACCGGTTATCAAAAACAGCATTCCCGACAGACATACTGCCGTGTGCCGGTTCACAATGACATACGCCGGTCATCCCCCGCACCCCGTGAGGTAAAATTCTATGTAGGGTAACGCACAAAATAAAACCAAGGTGAATTTTTTATGAGACACGCACAGGAACCTACCTATTCCTTTGTTATCCTGACTCTCGTTCTTATTCTCGTCAACACCGCGCTCGCGTGGATCTCGGTGAGGTTCATCCCGGCCGGTACCAGCGGTGCATCCCTTGTCTATATTGCGGTTGCGTTCATGGTCCTGTTTACGCTCTGGTTCGGCGCTTACGGGGCGATTGCAGCCTATGCCGGGACGCTTCTCGCCGGTGTGCTGGGCACGGCAAGCCTCATGGAACACCCGGAGGTCGCGGCCATCTGGGCGATTGCCGGGCTCCTGCAGGTGCTCATCCCTCTTGCCGCGATCCGGATGTTCGAAGTCGACCTCACGCTTGCGAACCGGCGGGACTGGACGATCATCATCCTTTTTGCAGTCCTGATCAACAACCTTGCCGGTGCAGCGTGGGGGGCATTTACCCTTACCCTCCTTCCCGGATCAACATCGACAGTCGCATCGATCTTCTCTACCTGGCTGATCGGCAACATCATCGTCACCCTCCTGATCGTACCACCGGCACTCCGGTTCTGTACCGGGAAGGTCCAGAAGTCAAAACTCTTTGTGAAACATTACTGGGATTAAATCCCCGTTTTCATCTCCCTCTTTACCATAATGACTGCGGTAACCTGCGGTTTTCTGCAGGGGTTTTAATCTCCGGCGCAAGGAGCATTATCGCGAAAAAAATGTCATTCACCATATTCCCTTGTCAACCGTAGGGGCAGAACCTGAGTTACACCAGTTCTTCGTCAGCGGCCTGCCACTTCGGGATCACGATGCAGAGGAAGACCAGGTCTCCTGTCCCAGTGTTGCAGATATACTGCGAGCTGCCATGCGGGATGAGGACGATCTGCCCGGGATGCACCGGTGCGGACCGGGAACCGACATGCATCTCCCCGCACCCTTCAAGGATATAGTAGAGCTCTGTTGAAGTCTTCAGCACATGGGGGAGGGTAGATTCGTTGGCCGGGACAATCGCATGCGCAATGCTGCAGCGGAGGTTCTGTGCACCGGGCACCTTGTCGGGATGGAGGAGTTCCGCAAGGAGCGAACCGTCGATGACCCGGTTCCGGGAACAGTCAGCGATATCGCGGATTATCATAATGGATCCTCTCTCTTATTCGTGATTAATAGTGCCCATGGCAATGAATCCGTCCATGAAAGGCGCACCTTTATTGTCCGGCGCACGCACCTCTCCATGGTGATCCGATTATGAAGATTATTGGTATCAACGCAAGTCCCAAAGGAGACAAGAGCCAGACCCGCCGGCTCGTCATGGGGGTGCTCGATGGCGCCCGTCATGCAGGGGCGGATATCACGTTCATCGACCTCTGCAGTCTCGACATCGCCTACTGCACGGCATGCGGGACCTGTTATGCGAAAGGCGAGTGCGTGAATGACGATGACTACCCGATGCTCCTGGAGAAGATACTGGACGCGGACGGTATCGTCTTGGGTTCGCCGAACTACATCAATGCGGTGACCGCCCAGATGAAGACGATGCTCGACCGGATGGCGGACGTGGTGCACTGCCAGTCGTTATCCGGCAAGTACGGGTGTGCGGTTTGTACGGCCGGTGGCGATTACGCGGATGAGGTTGCAGAATATATGAACATGGCCCTGCTGAACTTCGGGGCAACCACGGTCGGCAGAGTGGGCGTCCTCGTAGGCGCCGACCCGAACGCGATCGTTGAAGGGGAAAAGCAGGCAAAGGAGCTCGGGAAGAAGCTGGCTGCGGCAATAAAGGCGAAGTATAAGGACCCGGCACAGGAAAAACACCACCACGAGCACAAGGAGTATTTCAAGCGCCTTGTCTCGTTCAACAAGGACCTCTGGGTTCACGAGTACGAGTACTGGAAGGACCGGGGAGAACTGAAGTAAATTTCTCGCTCTGGAAAACCTCCCGTTTCACGTGATAATCCCCCCATGTGCCAGTCCCTCCCGGCTGGGGGGGCGAGGCCCCGGGATGAGCCGAACGGGAAATTTCTGCACAATTACGTACGCGTACTACGGCACCATCGCAACCGGGAGGTACAAGAGCAACGGGGGCAGAGCCCGAACGAGTGTCATAATTACTATCAGACAAACTCTCGAGAGCAGGGTTCCCCTATCCTCCGGTTGCCGGGGAAAATCCTGCCTTGCCTATAGCGTCCAGTAATGTATTGGCATGTTCCCGACCCCGGGTCTCAAGCTCGATCTCCACCCGTGCCGTCATCACCGGTACATCCTCTTCTCCCTGCATGTGGTCAATGCGGAGGATGTTACCCCCCCGCATGGCGATTACGGAAAGGAGTTCTGCAAGTGCGCCGGGACGGTCATCGAGCAGCACGGAGAACCGCAGGATCCGGCCCTGCCGTGCCATGGCCTGCCGGGTAATCCGGAAGAGCTGGGCGGAATCAATATTTCCGCCGCTGATCACGAGCACTACGGTGCTTTGCGGCCGGATTGCGATCGACCCGTTCAGGAGCGCTGCAAGCGGGGCGGCCCCGGCACCTTCAGCCACCACGTGCTTACGCTCGAGGAGCAGCAGCATCGCGTCGGCAATTTCGCTCTCAGAAGCGAGTACGACCAGATCGACATATCTCTGCAGGACCGTAAATGTCCGTGCACCGCATTCTGCCACCCGGATCCCGTCGGCAATCGTTGGTTGTGCCGTAACCCGTACAGGGAGGCCTGCCGCGATCGCTTTGGATGCCGAAGGACATGCTGCTGCCTGAACACCGGTGATTGAGATTTCGGGTTTTATCGCTTTTACCGCAACTGCTATACCGGCAATGAGCCCGCCACCCCCGATCGGCACAACGATCGTATCCGTATCGGGGAGATCGTCAAGGATCTCAGTACCGATGGTGCCCTGTCCGGCGATCACCTCATCATCGTTGTACGGGTGGATGAACAGGCGCCCTTCCCGACCCAGTTCGTCTGCCCGCGCGATACTCTCCTCAAGCGATGAACCGGAGATCACCACCTCTGCGCCGTAGCCCCGGGTCGCCTCCTGCTTGGAGATGGATGCCCACGATGGCATGACAATGGTTGCCTTCACGCCGGCGGTATGTGCTGCAACCGCAACACCCTGTGCATGGTTACCGGCTGATGCTGCAACAACGCCACGCTCACGGACGGCAGCGATATTTGCAAGGATCTTGTTTGTTGCTCCCCGGACCTTGAACGAGCCGGCTTTCTGGAGCGTCTCCAGTTTAAGGTACACCCGTGCCCCGGTCAGTGCGGAAATGGTGGGGGAATATACCAGGGGTGTACGGATGACATGACCGGCAATCCTCTGTTCCGCTTCCCGGATATCCGCCAGCGTCACCATGATTGAACAAGGTGCGCGCAAGGTAATGATAATTGCGGATAACCGGGTTTGCGGCCGGCCGGATTATACCTTTCTTGGGACCTTATCGTCGTGCGGGATACCGGAGCACGATAAGGCGCATCCCGGCAGAGAGGGTATACCGTGGGTCAGGGCCGCAGCCACGATACCCCCAACCGTGCAGGCCCGGAGCACGAACCCGATGGTGGAATTGCCCGCCGATCAGGGTGCGGGGAGGGCCCCGGGGATGCAAAACACCTTTGCCGTAACCCGGCGGCGGGGTGTCAATTATCGTATGAGCGGGGACTGACCGGAAGAGAACGCTGGTATGTTCTTCTCCTGTCTCCTTGACTTTGTTATGTCCGCATCCCTGGCAGGCGTCAGAATGCCTGGAAGGATCTCTTTTGATCAGAAAAAGGGATTATTTACGGGGCATTGCGCTTCTTGATCATCTCGAGCGCTTCGAATGCTTCCTTGCGCACGACCGGGTTTTCATCGGCAAGCATGCCGGTCAGGTGGTCTACGGCCTTCTGGTCGCCGATCTCCCCGAGCAGGAGGACCGCACGCTTCCGGACATCCACCTGCTCATCCTTGAGCACCATGATGAGCGGCGTGGTCGCAGGCTGCCCCAGCATCCAGAGTGCCTCCATGGCGCCGGTTCTCGTGCGGATATCCCCCTCGCGGAAGACCTGCATGAGCGGGGCAATCGCCGGTACCCCGAGGGCTGCAAGGGACCTGACCGCCTCGATCCGGACCAGCCGCTCGGGATCGTTGAGCGCCGTGATGATGGGAGCAATTGCCTTCGTGTTCCCGATCTGGCCGAGCACCTCCATAGCTCCCCTGCGGATACCGGGACTCTGGTCTTCGAGGGCCTGTATCAGGGGATCCACGGCCGGTTCGCCGATAGTAACGAGCGCGAGCGATGCCCTCCGGCAGACCTCCTCGTTCGGGTCAACGAGCGCCCGTATGAGCGGTCCGATGGCATTGTCGCCCAGCGAGCAGAGCGTGGCCATCACGGCCATCCGCACGTTCTCCTTCACATCGTTCAGGGAGCCGATCAGGGACTCGACAGCACGCGGGTCGCCGATACGGCCAAGCGCTATGGCACTCTCGTGCCGTACGCCGGCGTCCGGGTCTTTCAGCGACTCGACGATCTGGGGCACTGCCCTGCTCTCACCGATGATCCCAAGGGCCTGCACGGCGCCACGGCGAATCAGGGGGTGGCCGTGCCGCATTGACTGGATGAGGGGACCGACTGCCGGTTCTCCTATCAGCTGGAGCGCCCGGATGGTTTCCTGCCGGACATCGTCGCCCGGCTCGTCCAGTGCCACGATCAGCGGACCGATGGCAGGGGCCCCGATCTTGCCGAGCGCATTGGCAGACCCCCTCCTTATGATCCAGTACTCATCCCGAAGGCCGCGGATCAGGGGCTCGATCGTGGGCTCGCCAAGGTCGACTACCGAACGGACCGCTGCCCAGCGGGCATCGAGATCGCCCTCGCTTAAGGCCCGCAGGAGGTTGTCCGTCCGCTCCTTCTGCGCCCGCAGGCGTGCCTCCTCCCGTTCACGCTCCACCTCGTGTTTACTTTTCCCCGATTTCAGAATATTGCCGAGTTTATTGATAATACCCATAACGATTCCCGGACGAATATTAGTATAAAATCATTCAAATAGGTATCGGATGGGCAATCTGCCGAATTCTCCCGTTGCCGCCATTTTTTAAGGCCTGCAGAACGATCAGAATAAAGGGTGGTTTTTACCAGCGTTCGCATGCGCCATCGCTTGAGGGGGGGATTCCCCCGGAGATCACCTTTTTGGAACCGGTTGTCCGGCCGGCTCTCGCAATACCCATGGTAATCCGTAAGAAGGAACAGAACAGGTGTCCTGAACGTACCTGTACCGGATCTTATGCCGGAAAACTTCCCCAAAAAAAGGTGTGCGGTTATCAATCGTAATGTACGGTGAACTGGGAAGAGCCGAAGGTCGTTTTGGGCACATCATTGACGTATATCGTGTATACCCCGGCCTGTGCGGCATTGTCCACCGTGTACCGGTAACTCCAGGTATTATCCGCTGTCAGCGGGTTTGTGCCGAGGTCCACCCCCGTTGAGAACCGTCCGGGCCCGGAGAGGGTGAGCTGGACATACTTGGCCCCTGTATTGCACATACCGGAAAATATCAGGAAATCTCCCGGCAGGACCGAGTACCTGCTTGAAGAAACCGTTACTACCCCGTTTCCAATCACGGTGAACCCGGCACGGTCGGACACGGTTTTTCCGGCATCACTGACGACAAGGGTGTAGGTGCCGGACTGGATCTTGGACCCCGGGTTCCACACATAGCTCCACTCATCGAGCGAATCGGGTTTTATCTGGCTGTCGAGTACCAGGCCGTTTGCATAATAACCGGGCCCGAAGAGGGTCAGGGTAACGCTGCCGGTTCCCGTTGCTATCCCGGAAAACGTGTTGGAATCTCCGACAACCATCTGCTCCCTGCCGACCCCGGCTGTTACGACCGCCGGTACTTCCGTTGCCACGGGACTTGTCCCGGCCTGCTGCACCGAACCCGGCTGGGCCAGAAGAGCTGCATAATAATTCGATGTGCCCGAAGGTACCGTGATTGTGGTCATCCAGCTCCTGTACCCGGTCGAGCGGAATTCGAGGGTATGGTTCCCGGGTTCGACATCCACAATCGTATTCGGTGTGCTGCCATGGTACTGGTTGTCGAGATAAATTTCTGCGCCCGCCGGTAACGAGGTGAGCTGAAGTGTGCCTTTTTCAGGTGCCTGGCTGGTGATACATCCTGCCAGCAGGATACTGACGAAGATGAGAACGAGAATTTTACGGATCATGGTTTCCCACGCACTTCTCACGATAACCGTTATTCCGGAGCGTTATATAGATTTGCAAAACGGGGGACGTCCATGCGGGACCCGCGGGCGGGAAAAAAACGGCAGGGTGACCGTGAGGTCAGCGTCTTTCGATGAGCGACAGGATATCGCGTGCGAATGCGATGCTTTTTTCTTCGCCCGTCATCAGGGTATCGAACCTGACGGATTGGCCGGCCTCCACGGGATCGCGGATGTCCTGCACGAAAATATCAGGGATATCCCCGTAACAGGCAAGCGTCCCGATCGCGCTCGGTTCGTACCCGGCTGCCTCCATCAGGGCACCGGCCGGCCCGCTGACGGGGGCATTGCCGATGAACGGGCTGACGGCAATGACGAATTTATCCTTCAGTGCCGGTTTCAGCCCGTTGCAGGAGAGTATCGGCCCGATGCTCGTGATGGGATTGGAAGGCCCGATCACCACCGCGTCGCTTTCTTCTATGGCCCTGAGTACCTCATCGGTTGCCACGGGGGGCTCGTTGCAGCTGCGGACAACCTCCCGGATCCCGATCTTCCCCTTTGCCCGGATCCAGTATTCCTGGAAATGGACCAGGCCGCGGTCGGTCAGTACCCTTGTCGTCACTTCCGTATCCGTCATCGGGAGCACGGTCTCGCAGACCCCGAACCGCCCGCACAGGACCCTGGTTGCGTCCGTGAGCCGCATACCCTTCCGGAGCATATCCCCCCTTGCGATATGTACGGCCCGGTCCCGGTCGCCGATGGCGATGAACTCGTCAAGACCGAGGCGGGCAGTTTCGTCGTGGGTAGCGAAGGTGTCGTTTTGTATCCCCCACCACGTATCGGTGTTGAGGATGCCGGCAAAGAGGTACATGACGGTGTCGATATCCGGCGAGATATGGTTTCCCGATATCCAGATGTCCTCTGCCGTGTTGACAATGACGGCGATCTCGTGCCGGGGCACCAGTTTCTGCATGCCCCGCAGCAGTTTCGGGGTACCTGTCCCGCCCGAAAGAAATGTAATCATCACTCAATACTTTTATGCCCTATATATGAAGATTCTTTAGTGAATCTGTGAAAATCATCAAGGACCCGGTCCACGGTTACGTTGAAGTGGAGGACTTTACCCTCGCCCTGCTCGACTCCCCGCCCCTGCAGCGGCTCCGCTATATCCGGCAGCTTGGTTTTTCCTATCTGGTGTATCCCGGCGCCAACCACACGCGGTTCGAGCACTCGCTTGGAACCATGTTCCTCGCGGACGTGGCAGCCCGCCGCTTTGCGCTTTCTGAAAAAGACCGTATGCTCGTGATTGCTGCCGGGCTCCTCCACGACATCGGCCACGGCCCGTTCTCCCATGCCAGCGAACCCTTGATGGAACAGTTCCTCCACACAACGCACGACGATATCGGACGGATCGTCAGCCGCGGAACCGGTACCCTGCTCGAAGAATCCGGTATCGATCCCGACGAACTTTGTCAGCTCGTGAAGGGAAAGCACCGCCTCTCGGGGATCATCCACGGGGATCTTGATGTTGACCGGATGGACTACCTGCTCCGGGACGCCTATTATACCGGCGCCCCGTACGGCACGGTGGATGCCCAGCGGCTGATCCGGCACCTGATCCAGACCCCCGGCGGGGAGACCGTGCTCGACGAGAACGGGGTGAATGCTGCAGAATCGCTCCTGATATCCCGGACCCTCATGCGGCCGAGCGTCTATTACCACCACGTCAGCCGCATCGGCGAGAGCATGTTCCAGCTTGCGGTGCTGGAACATACGGGCGGGGGGCGGGAGGAGACGATCCGGCCGCTTATGGCCATGGATGACCCGGCGTGCATGCACGTCCTGTCCAGCTCAAAAAACCCGGTTGCCCGCGGGCTTGCAGACCGGCTGTACGGGCGCCGGCTCTACAAGCGGGCGCTGTTTGCCACCACCGACCAGGTGAACACCCCGGCGTTCCATGCCGGTGTCTCGATAAAGGCAGGCCGGGACTATGCGGAACGGATCGCGGAAGCGGCCGGCCTGCCGCCCCACGAGGTGCTTGTGGACATCCCGGCCGTGCCGCGGGAGTTGTCGCTTGGCGTGCGGGTGAAGAACCAGCACGAAGTGGTCAGTCTCGAGGAGTTCTCGCCCCGCATCCGGACACTGAACGCCACCCGGCGCGAGCAGTGGCGTCTGGGCGTGTATACCCTCCCGGAACACCGCGAATCTGTGGCGGAAGCGGGGTGTGCCGTGCTCCACATCAGGAAACCTACCCGCCAGGACACGTTGTTCTGAGGTTAATCCCCGGAACGGAGTGCGATGCATCAATAAACAATAATATATCCCAATCCCCAAACATCACGCATATGAAGTACCTTGTCATCTGCATGCTGATCCTCGCAGGGATTCTGGTCGCGGGGTGCACCGGCACGCAGGCGCCTCCAGCTACCCCTTCACCGACCACGGTACCGCCCGTCACGACCGTGGCAACCGCCACCCCCCGGCCCTCGTTTGAAATGGGCGACCAATATCTTGATATCAAATACAATTTTAACGGTCCGACAGATATCTACACGGAACAGTTCATTGTCGACAGTCAGTCCTGGGGGATAAAAATCGAGGTGAGTCCCAAGTCAGACAACCCGGAATCCTGCTGGTTCACGCTGAATGTAACGGACGTGAATGCCAACCAGACGGTGGAAACCTTTGGATACGGGAGGAATTACTCCTACGACAAAGTGCAGCTGAAACCCATGTATAAGCGCGGACAGTACAAATTTGAGATGAAAGGAAATCTCGTTACCGTCCAGGTAACCGCGGCCAAGCGGAACCCGTAGTGAAAAGGAGGTACTGATATGTTCGAAGACTGGATTGTCGTGGTCTGCGGGGTTGTGGTGATCATCGTTGTCGCAGCAGTTGCCCTGCTGCAGCTCCGCAGATCCGAGCGCCGGATGCATGAGAATACCCACAAGCTCAGGGTCTATACGGATCTTCTGAACGCGATCACCGAGCTGAACCTTGCGGGTGGCGACCCCTACAGGATGGACATTGCCAAGAAGCACCTGGCCCTGACCCTCAACCGCCTGAACCTCGTGGGGAGCACCGGGGTGCTCAGGAGCACGAACGATCTCCTCGATTTCCTGAACGAGCACAAGGACAAGGAGTTCGATACGCTCCGGCTCCACAATATCCTCAACGCGCTCGTCATCGAGGCGCGCCGGGACCTCAACCCGTCGCATGCCCAAAAAATCGAGGAAGCGCAGGTACGGTACCGCTTCTTCGCCCCGCCCCGGAACAAATAAAAAAATTTTTTTTAAAAAAAAATCAGGACGCCCCTGGAAATTTTTCAGGAGTTGTGGTATTTGCAGCAGCTTCCCGTGTAAGGACTTGCCTGTGAAACGATGTCTGGCCCGCCACCCCGGCTTTGCCTGTGGCTCAACGAATCCTGATGGAAATACCCATAAGTCACCCATGGAATCTGTGAAATTGTGAAATTTTTCAGATAATTTTACCGGCAATCCCTCCGGGTGTCATATGCGGGTACTTTTCCTGGTGATTTTTGTCTTATTACTTCCAGTTCGTAAGAAGTACAAGTATTCCCGCTCCGCCTACTATCACACCGAAAAAGGTGAATAATTCTCCGCCGAGAAAAGATCCGGCAATACACAGAATAATACCAATAATAATCATCCAGTATGAATATTGTTTATACCGGGCTTTCTGTTCAGTATCCGTTGATCCCATATATCTCACTTATTACAAGGAGTATTATTTTTCCTTCCCCTTTGATTCTGACGGGCCTGGGGGAACCCGAAGGTTCCGCTGACTACCGGGCTGGCGGCATAACGGGGGGTCCGGGGCATCCGTGGAATTACCAAAGAGCGGTAAATCCCGGTTGCGTATCGGGTGTTTCCGGCACAAACTCTTTTTGCCACCACTCCGACATTGGTACCACAGGAGTGCGGGAGACAGCCATGGAAAAGGAGTTCGTTGTCGGTGTGACCGGTGCAAGCGGGGCGATCTATGCCCGGCGCCTGCTTGAGGTGCTCTGTAAGGATGCACGGGTCCATGTTATCGTATCGGATGTTGCACGGCAGATCGCCGACTGGGAGGGGGTCTCGTTTGACGGGTTTCATGCCACCTATCATGCCAACGACAAGCTCTTTGCCTCCATTGCAAGCGGTTCGCACCGGTATGACGGCATGGTGGTGATCCCCTGCAGTTCGAAGACGCTTGCAGCGATCGCAAACGGGTATTCTGACAACCTGATCACCCGCACCGCGGATGTCTGTCTCAAGGAACACCGCACCTGCATCCTTGTCACCCGCGAGATGCCGCTCTCGACGATCCACTTAACGAATATGCTGGCTGCAAAGGAGGCGGGCGCTACGATCATGCCGGCGAGCCCCGGGTTTTACAACAAGCCGGAAACGATCGATGATCTCGTTGACATGGTGGTTGCCCGCGTGCTGGACCACCTCGGGATGGAGAACAACCTTGCCCGGCGCTGGGGTGGTCACGATGCGTGAATTTATCGAAAGGATGCGGAAGGCAGGGCTCGTTGTCGACGTAAAAGAAGAAGTATCGGCAGATATGGTGGCGCCGAAGATGGCAGCGGGAACCGCTAAGCTCCTCTTCTTCCACAACATCGGCGGCCACCGGGCCGTCATGAACCTAACCGCGAGCCGCAGGGCGCTCTCCCTTGCCCTTGGCATTGACGAGAAGGTGATGGTAAAGACTCTTGCCGATGCGAAATTTAACGGGAAGATCGTGGAGGACGGGACGCTTGCGATGACGAAGCCGGACCTGAACAGCCTCCCGATCATGCACCACTTCCCGAAGGATGCCGGCCGGTACATTACCTCGGGCATCGTCTTCTCCTCATGGGACGGCGTGGAGAATGCCTCGATCCACCGGATGCAGGTGCTGGACGACCATCGCGTTGCCGCACGGCTCGTCGAGGGCAGGCATACCCACGTGATGGTGAAAAAAGCGATTGCAAAGGGGGAAAAGCTCCCCGTTGCGGTGACGATTGGTACGCACCCTGCCGTGACCTTTGCCAGCTGCACACGGGTGCCGGCAGGTATGGAACTTGCGTATGCCGCCGAGCTCATGGGTGGCATGCTGAACGTGAAGCGGTGCAGCAACGGGGTGCTCGTGCCCGATGCCGAGATCGTTCTGGAAGGATACATCACGGCAGAACTCACGGAGGAAGGGCCGTTTGTCGATATCACCGGCACCTACGACCCGGTCCGCATGCAGCACATCATCGAGTTCACCGGTATGTACACGAAACCGGACTTCATCTACCACGGGATCCTGCCGGGCGGCGACGAGCACAAGGTGCTCATGGGGTGCCCCTACGAGCCCAAGATCTACAAGGCCGTGGCCGGTGTTACCGAAGTCAGGAATGTTGTCCTTACAAAGGGCGGCTGCGGTTACCTCCATGCGGTAATCCAGATCAAAAAGAGCACGCAGGGCGATGCAAAGAACGCGATCATGGCGGCGTTTGCGGCCCACACCTCGCTCAAGCATGTGGTCGTGGTGGACGAGGACATCGATCCCGAAGACCCGCACGACGTGGAATACGCGGTTGCGACCCGGGTGAGCGGCGACCGGGACGTGATGGTGATCACCGGGGTGAGGGGGTCCTCTCTCGATCCGTGCCAGCTTGAGGACGGGACCAATGTGAAGATCGGGGTCGATGCAACGATGGTGCTCGGGCGCGAAGCGGACTTCCTGCGGGCCACCTGGTGACCGGATGCAGCTCGATCCTGAAGACGAACGGATCCTTGCCGGCGAGCAGGGGGAGACCCGGCAGAAGATGCTCGAGCTCCTGGTAGCGCTTGGCAAGGTCTTCGGTGCAGAACGGCTCGTCCCGATTAAAAGTGCACAGGTGAGCGGGGCTTCCTACAAGACGATCGGCGAGTACGGCCTCCGGTGGCTTTCCAGCCTCGATGCAAAGGCAGTGGTCCCCGCCGTCCTGAATCCTGTCGGGATGCCCCGGACCCGCTGGGAGGAGATGGGGATCGATGCGGACTTTGCCGGAAAACAGCAGGCGGTGATCAGGGCGTATGAGCGCCTTGGCATCAGTCTCGAATGCACCTGCACACCGTATTACCTGCACGAGACCTTGTTTGGCGAGCACCTCGCATGGTCGGAGTCGTCCGCGGTCAGCTATGCGAATTCTGTTATCGGCGCACGGACCAACCGCGAGGGCGGCCCCTCCGCCCTTGCCGCCGCCCTGATCGGCAAGACACCGTGTTACGGGCTTCATCTGGGAAAGAACCGGATACCTCAGGTGGTCGTCGACGTGCAGGCAGCAACCCGGGACTGGACCGTTGCCGACTACGGGGCGCTCGGGTACCATGCAGGGAAACTGGTGGGGAACCGGATCCCGTACTTCACCGGCATCCGCCCGGGACGCGACCAGCTCAAGGCGCTCGGGGCTGCCATGGCGGCAACCGGTGCCGTTGCACTCTACCATGTTGAAGATGTTACACCGGAAGCGCAGAAAAACCGGTTCGGGACCGGGGGTCTTGAGAAGATCGCAGTTGAATTAAAAGAGATCGCGAGTATATTCCGGGAGGTCCCGGTTGAAGCAGTGGCCCTCGGTTGTCCGCATTGTTCGCCGGAAGAACTGGGGACCCTTGCCCGGCTCCTCGCCGGCAGGCGGGTGACAAAACCCCTCTACGTTTTTGCATCGCAGGGCGTGATCGATGCCAACCGGAAGTCCGTGGAGGGTATCGAGAAGAGCGGGGCGAAGGTCTATGCCGACACCTGCATGGTCGTCTCGCCGGTCATGGAGCAGTACCGGGGTATCATGGTGAACAGCGGCAAGGCGCTCGCGTACGTGCCGGATATGTGCGGGGGGGTTGCGCGGATCGGGACAACGGAAGAGTGCGTGCAGGTGGCAACGGAATAATCTTCACAACCCCCTTCTGTCACAAGCCTGATAAAAATATACATTCCTGTTATCGTTTTCCTGGTACCATCAGGACCTTCCCGGCCCAGATCCCTTTTCCCGTGGCAGGTAATTTTATCATCCGGGACCGGTATAGATTCAAAAAATGCATGTCCCTCACCACCGAGGATGACCTGGGGAGACGCCGCTTCCTGCTCCACCGGGACAAGGCAGTCGAGTATGCACTGGAGAGAATACGCCGCGCCCCGGACGCCCGGTGGGAGACCCTCACTCCAGAAGAACGCTCCGGGCTCAAGGAAGTCCTTACCGAGATCTGGGAGAACTGCGACCGCGGGCGCTGGCAGCAGTACTGTTTTTCAACCCTGGCAAAACCGGACATCCTGCGGCTTATTGCCCTCGGGGATGAGGTGCGGGGACGGCACCACCCGATCTGCGATGCCCGGCAGGAGGTTGATGCTATCCTGTTACCCTGTTCCCCGGGCAATCCCCCGCATTAAGCCGGTCTCCGGTCAGCTTCCACCACGATACATTAATATTAAGGAACACTGTTAGGTTGTATCATTAAGGAGGTACGAAGAATGACTGGTTGGGAAGTCCCGATTGGAGCGGCGATCGCATTCACCTTTGGTGCGCTCGGTACAGGATGGGCACAGTCACGGATCGGTGCAGCCGGGGCGGGGGCGATCGCCGAAAAACCGGAGACCGCCGGGTCCATTATTATCCTTGAGGCAATCCCCGAAACGCTGGTTATTTTAGGGTTCGTAGTTGCTGCAATGATCATCCTGATGGTGAAATAGCCGGGACAGCGGATGTTCCGGGTGACGCCGGAGTCCCCACGGGCAGCCGGGCGGTGACGGAACATCAGGACTGGTGATCTGACGTGGCTTATGAAGACCTGCTGAAATCGGTTGAAGAGAGCGCTCGTGAGAAGGAGCTGGAACTCCGCTCCAGGGCAGCAGCGGCTGTTGATGAGATCAGGGCCCGGGCAAAAAAGCAGGCCGGGGAAATACGGCAGGTACATATCGACGAGGCTGCCAGGTCCATTGCAACCGAACAGAACAAGCTGTTCTACCTTACGAAGGCAGAGAACAAGGAACTCTTAATCCGGGTCCGGGAAACCGCTTTTGAACGGGCGTTCTCCGATGCAGAAGTCCGGCTTAAGGGCCTGCGTTCCGAACCGGAGTACCCTGCCGTTTTTGAACACCTCCTCAGAGAGGCAGCCGGTGTCCTGGGAGACGAAGCCTTCGTGGTCCATATCGATCCGCGGGACGACGCGCTCTGTAAAAAAACCCTCTCCCTTCTTCACCTGACTTCTGAAATCCGCGCCGACCTTGCGACCCTCGGCGGCGTTGTTGTAAGCCTGCCCGACAATTCCGTGGTCATCTCCAACACGGTCGAGTCCCGGATGCAGCGGGCAAAAGAACTCAAAAGAAAAGAGATCCATGCCATCCTGACCGGAGCATGACCATGGATTACGGGTACATCAACGCACGGATGCGGGGAATGAAGAGCCGGCTCCTCACCCATCGTGCCCTCGATGACCTTATCCTGAAGCCGGACCTCGAATCCCTTATTGCCGATCTCGAGAACAGCCCGTACCGGGAGGATATCATTGAGGCAAAAGGCCGGTTGTCAGGGATCCTCTGCATAGAGTCCGCCCTCCGGCAGAATTTTATCAGGACTTTCCAAAAAATACAGGACTTTTCCCGGGGGGAGAAGGAAGCAAGGCAGTATATCGCGATCTTCCTGCACCGCTGGGATGTCCAGAACATCAAGACCATCCTCCGCGGGAAGAACATCCATGCAACTGCCGAGGAGATCCTTGACTGCCTCGTGCCGGCGGGAGAACTCGACGAGGTGACGTTACAGGAACTCATCCGGCAGCCTGACATGAAGGCAGTCATCGACCTTTTGGCCACGTGGCAGATCCGGTACGCGAAACCCCTGACGGAGTCTTTCCCGGAATTTGCCAAGTCCCATGACCTTGCCCTCCTCGAATGTGCGCTCGACCGGTACTATTATGCCGATGCCCTTGCAGGCGTCAGGGACCCCACGTATAACAATACCCTGATCCGCAACCTTCTTTCCCTCGAAGTCGATGTCGTGAACGTACGGACGGTCCTCCGGATGGTCCGGGACCACGTGGAACCGGCAGATGCACTGCCGTACCTGATCGGGGGCGGGAAGGAATTTGACGAGGAGGCGCTCGCCCTTCTCCTCTCCCTTCCCAGCATCGGGGACGTGGTAAAAAAACTATCCACAAAACAGTACCGTTTTCTCGCGGGCGTTCCTGAATCCGCGCTGCGGACCCAGAAGATCTCGGTGATCGAGAAGGAACTCGAGCGTTTCCTTATAAAAACAGGCACCGGATCGTTCCTCCTCGACCCGCTCAGTGTCGCTTCGGTCATCGGGTACTTCTGGGCCAAGTACAACGAGATCACGAACATCCGGATCATCTCCCGGTGCAAGACCGCGGATTTTCCCGTGGAGAACCTGAAAGAGGAGCTGGTATATGTTTAAGTTCGTGGTCGTGACCGACAGCGACCGGGCATCCGGGTTCCGCCTTGCCGGCGCGGAGGTCATCGAAGCGGCGGATGCCGGGCAGGCACGGGCCGTCATCCCGCCGCTGCTGTACAAGGACGACATCGGGATCGTGGCAGTCAACGAGGAGTACATGCTCTCGCTTGACGAGAAAGTGATGGACCGGATCGAGAAGATGAACCGCCCGCTCATTATCCCCCTCCCCTCGAAATCGAAGGAGATCGACCGGCGGACCTATATCGAGCGGCTCCTGAAAAAAGCTATCGGGTATAACATCGTTCTGAAGAGGTGAGGACATGATCACGGGGACAATTCTGAGGATTTCGGGCCCGGTCATCATCGCCCGCGGCATGAAAGGGTCGAAGATGTATGACGTGGTGAAAGTCGGTAACGAGGCCCTCCGGGGCGAGATCATCCGGCTTGAAGGGGAGGAAGCGGTTATCCAGGTGTACGAGGACACCACCGGCCTCATGGTCGGCGAACCGGTGGTGAACACGGAGCAGCCTCTCTCCGTGGAGCTCGGGCCGGGCCTCCTCGCTTCGATCTATGACGGCGTCCAGCGTCCCCTTCCCGTTCTCATGCAGATGAGCGGGGATTTCATTGCCCGCGGTATCTATGCTCCCGGTCTTGACCGGGAGAAGAAATGGGAATTTGTGCCGGCGGTCAGAACCGGCGACACGGTGGTGACCGGCGACATCATCGGGACCGTCAGAGAGTTCCACTTCGATCACCGGATTCTCGTACCGCACGGCGCTTCCGGCACGGTGACGGACATTGCGGCCGGCTCCTTCACGGTCGAAGAGACCGTCTGCACCCTTGACGGGAAGACCCGGCTCACCCTGATGCATACCTGGCCGGTGCGGATCCCCCGCCCGCATAAGAAAAAACTCGATCCGGTTCTCCCGCTCATCACCGGGCAACGGGTCTTTGACTGCATCTTCCCGGTGACGAAGGGCGGGACGGCCATGATCCCGGGCGGTTTTGGCACCGGCAAGACCGTTTCGGAGCAGACGCTGGCCAAGTGGTCCGATACCCAGATCGTGGTGTATATCGGCTGCGGCGAGCGGGGCAACGAGATGACCGACGTGCTCGCCGAGTTCCCCGAGCTCATCGACCCGCGGACTAATCTTCCCCTGATCGAACGGACGATCCTGATCGCCAATACCTCCAATATGCCGGTAGCCGCACGCGAGGCTTCCATCTACACGGGAATCACCATTGCGGAATATTTCCGGGACATGGGGTACGATGTAGCCCTGATGGCGGACTCGACCTCGCGGTGGGGCGAGGCCCTGCGGGAGGTCTCGGGCCGGCTCGAGGAGATGCCGGGCGAGGAAGGGTATCCCGCGTACCTCGCTACCCGGCTCTCCGCGTTCTACGAGCGGGCCGGACGCGTGGAATGCATTGGGTCGAAGGACCGGACCGGCTCGGTCACGGTCGTCGGGGCAGTCTCGCCGCCCGGTGGCGACTTCTCCGAACCGATCACGCAGAACACCCTGCGGGTGGTCGGCACGTTCTGGGCTCTTGATACCAGTCTCGCCTACCGCCGGCACTTCCCCTCGGTCGACTGGATCAAGAGCTACTCGCTCTACCTCGATTCCATTGGTGACTGGTACGTGGAGCACGTTGCACGGGACTGGCGGGAACTGCGGGAGAAGGCGATGTACCTGCTCCAGAAAGAAGTCGAGCTGCAGGAGATCGTGCAGCTTGTCGGCCCCGATGCCCTGCCCGAGAGCGAGAAGGCGATCCTTGACGTGACAAGGATGATCCGGGAGGACTTCCTCCAGCAGAGCGCCTACAGCGATACGGACTCGTTCTGCCCGGTGGACAAGCAGTACCTGATGCTTAAGG
>Ga0209099_1001167_pt1 | contig 27616 bp, 23 predicted proteins | sample AD_JPNHW2_MetaG_FD_184430 | JGI IMG/M metagenome (GOLD analysis project Ga0209099, IMG submission 184430) | Active sludge microbial communities of municipal wastewater-treating anaerobic digesters from Japan - AD_JPNHW2_MetaG (SPAdes) (version 2) | ecosystem: Engineered > Bioreactor > Anaerobic... | reverse complement strand
CATTATTAGGGATCTCTAGGGACATTATAGCAAAGTTTTGGCAATGTCAACGACAACCAAAAAGAGACACAGGCCGAGAACAGGCAACAGGCATAGACAAAAAGCGTTTATACGCTTGACGCTGCTTCCGGCTCGTTCTACTATAATCTTATGGATTTGATGACAGTCTTAAGCCCGGATTTGATCGCGCTGCATCTTACGGGCACCACCAAAGATGAAATTATAAGCCAGCTCGTAGATGTCGCAATGGCGAGTGGCAATGTCTCCGATAAGGAAGAAGCCATCGCTTCAGTCCAGGAACGCGAGTCGAGGATGAGCACAGGCATGAAGCACGGAATTGCCATCCCACATGGCAAAACGGCCGCCGTCAAGGACCTGGTGGCTTGTATCGGCGTATCCGACCATGAAGTCGATTTTGATGCGCTCGATCACCAAGGTTGTCGCATTTTTATCATGACGCTGTCGCCCTTGGAAAAAACCGGTCCACACCTACAGTTTCTTGCAGAGGTCAGCATGCTTTTCCGCAGCGAGGAAAAGCGCCAGGCTATTCTCAATGCTAAGACTCCGGAAGAGATTTTGGACATACTAAAACCGCAGCCGCTGGATAACTAACGTCATGCTTGCCACTCCAGTTTCCTGCTTTTCTCTTTTTTGTTTTTGAATTTTGAAGTAAATTTTGAATTTTGAAGTAAATAGGCGAGCAGAACCGCACAGAAACTGAAACCCTGTTTATCCATTCATCTATAAAAAAGGCTGCACCAATTGTGCAGCCTTTTGTTTTCAGTATGATGGGTTAGGTAGATCTTATTCCAATACCGCGAGGATATCAGACATCTTGACGATAAGGTGCTCGACACCATCGATCTTGATTTGGGTTCCAGCATACTTATCGTACATTACTTCGTCGCCAGCCTTTACTTTGATCGCATCCTTATCGGTGCCAACGGCAATCACAACGCCTGTTTGCGTCTTTTCTTGAGCAGTTTGCGGAATGATGATACCGGAAGCTGTCTTTGTTTCGCTTTCTTTGATCTTGATCAGAACACGATCACCTAAAGGTTTCACGTTCATATACTATCCTCCCAATATTATTGGTTGATTAAAACAATCATAAGAAATATAAGAAAACAATGGGATACGGTCAAGTAAATGCGCAGAACTCTCCGGTACAACTGTTATTACTGCTGGAATCGACCGATTCTGCCTTCTCTATAGGAGGGTCAGAATCCTTGCCGCAGTGGTGAAATTTCGTCGGAAAATTTTATTGTGGGTAGACTTCCTTATTCTTTTGTTTTTGAGTAAATTCTTTAATGAGGTATATAGATGGCAACAAAGAAGGATAATTGGAACAAAAAACCAGATCCCCAAAAGGGCGGCAATAACACGAACGGTCCGGGGGGGCCTGACAAATTCCAGATGAGGTTCTCGTTCGGTTATCTGATTGTCATGATTATTGCTGTTGTGCTCTTCAACTATCTGGTTTTCAGTTCCGACGACACAATCATTCCATATTCGGTTTTTAAAGAAAAAATAAAAGATGGCGAGATTAAGCGCGTCGAAATTGATATCACTTATTATACGGGTTATGCAGATCCTAATGTGCAGCCTGCTTCTCCGCTTCCTGCAAATGCCAAGACTGGTGTTGTATACAAGGCGGTGCCTGTAAACGATCCCAATTTTACGCAACTGCTGGACGAATATGGGGTTGTGTACTCTGCTTCTCCAAAAGACGGGAACCTTGCCCTCTCGTTTATTCTCAACTGGGTTCTGCCCTTCCTGATTATGTTCCTGCTTTGGCGAACGGTTATGAAGCGATTCCAGGGCGGAGGCATGAATTCGAATGTTCTCGCTTTTGGGCAGAATAAGACGACGATTATCGCCGAAGGCGATATCAAGACGAGGTTTTCCGATGTTGCCGGCGTAGACGAAGCCAAGACGGAGCTTATAGAAGTTGTCGACTTCTTAAAGAATCCTACCAAGTACACGGAGATTGGTGGCAAGATTCCTAAAGGCGTTCTTTTGGTTGGTCCTCCGGGAACAGGAAAAACGCTTCTTGCAAGGGCTGTAGCCGGTGAAGCAAACGTTCCATTCTTTAGAATGAGTGGTGCCGAGTTTGTCGAAATGTTTGTTGGTGTTGGAGCGGCACGCGTTCGCGATCTTTTTAGGCAGGCACGGGAAAAGGCACCTTGTATCGTCTTTATCGATGAACTGGATGCGCTTGGCAAGAGCCGCGTGAGTGGTGTAATCGGTGGAAACGATGAGCGAGAACAGACTCTCAATCAATTGTTGGTAGAGATGGACGGGTTCGATGCCACTTCCGGTCTCATCATTCTGGCAGCGACCAATAGGCCAGACGTCCTGGACCCGGCACTCTTAAGACCGGGGAGGTTCGATAGGCAGGTTTTGGTAGACAGACCGGACATGGCGGGCAGAGAGGCGATCTTGCGCATTCATGCCAAGAACATAAAGATGGATTCCACTGTTGATTTAAGCAAGATTGCCAGAAGTACATCCGGGTTTGTGGGTGCCGATCTTGCCAACCTTGTGAATGAAGCAGCCCTTTTGGCAGTTCGTGCAGGCAGAAAAAAGGTCAACCAAAAAGACTTTGAAGACGCCATAGAAAAGGTAATTGCCGGCTTGGAAAAGAAAACTAAGGTTATGAATCCGCAAGAACGTCGAATCATCGCGTACCACGAAACGGGCCATGCGATTACAGCCGCATTCACTCCAGGCTCCGATCCTGTGCGGAAAGTCTCCATAATTCCGCGCGGTTATGGGGCGCTTGGTTACACCTTACAGACGCCTGTAGAAGATCGGTATGTCGTAAGCGAAGCTGAACTCTTGAGCCAAATAGACGTACTTTTGGGTGGTCGGGCCGCAGAGGAAATTGTCTTTAGCAGTATTTCTACTGGAGCGTCGAACGACATAACCCGAGCCACTGATATCGCGCGCAAAATGATCACAGACTACGGAATGTCTGAACGTTTTAGGCACGTTGCACTGACCCACCGAGGTCAAAACTTTACCAACTTCCCGGATTCCGACGGTTTTATGGCACGAGAATACAGCGAGGACACGCAAAAATACGTCGATGACGAGATAGCGAGGATAATTCGTGAACGTTACGAGCATGTGGTGGAGCTGTTGATGGCCAAAAAGGATACGCTGGAAAAAGTTGCCACGACACTGCTCGAAAAAGAAGTGATAGATGAAGCCGAATTCAATCAGCTTGTGTTGGGTGTTGCGCCACAAGGAGCCGAACAAGTTGATGAAACGGCACAACCTGTTGCATTGATATCCCAGGGTGGTCAATCCTAGACTGAAATTCCTGAAATGAGTAGTGATAAGGAATAGTTCGGTGAGTTTTTGCACATAATCCATACACTATTACGGATTGTGTCAACTTGACAGGACTAGCGAATGTCACTACTCTTTTTGTGTTATACTTATATAACGAAACGCAAAACCTTCCTGATTTGTAAGGAGGATAGAGAATGTCTGCGATTATACGCTCAATAGCGTCGTACGTTCCTGAACTCAGGGTGACCAATGACGATCTTGCAAAGAAAATAGATACAACTGATGAGTGGATCCATTCTCATACAGGCATTAGTGCGAGGCACTTGGCCCCCGATGGGATGCAAACCAGCGATCTCGCAACCGAAGCGGCCAAGAAGGCCCTTGCCAAGGCTAATGTACAGGTAAATGACCTGGACTTCATTCTCGTTGCGACCGCAACACCAGATTATTTCGGTTTTCCTGCCACGGCATGCATCGTACAAGATAAGCTGGGAGCTTCTGGCTGCGCCGCTTTTGACATCACCGCTGGATGCACGGGCTTCATCTATGCGTTGGACGTTGCGTCCTCGATGTTGGAGCGCCACCACGGCAAACACGGACTTGTAATCGGTGCAGAAACTTTAAGCCGCTTGGTAGACTGGGAAGACCGCTCAACGGCAGTACTCTTCGGCGATGCTGCAGGTGCCGCTGTCGTGTCTCGAATCGATGAGCCCGGCAGGGGGGTGCTTTCTACGGTACTTGGTGCTGAAGGGAGCGGTGCACTGGACCTCTACATGGTACAAACGCCGAGGACTTCCGCATATAACCGCGGAGAACCTGTAGTACCCAAGATTTCCATGAATGGCCACCATGTATACGACTTTGCGGTAAAGTCCATGACCACGCTTATAGAGCGAATGCTTCATGAAACGGTCTATAAGCTTGAGGATTTTGCATGGCTAGTACCTCACCAAGCCAATGCGCGCATCGTGCAGGCAGCAGGGAAGCGGTTTGGTATTCCGGAAGAGAAATTCTACATGAACATTGCAGAGTACGCTAATACTTCTTCAGCCAGCATTCCGGTGGCTTTGGCGGAAATGGAAGAAAAGGGACTGCTCAAGACTAACGATCTTATAATGTTATTAGGTTTTGGCTCCGGCCTTACCTACGGCTCGGCAGTGATTCGCTGGTAACGGAGTAGAGCGATGAAGAAGACAGTTGCAGTAACCGGATTGGGGGTTATTAGCCCCGTGGGCAATGATGAGGATTCCTTTTGGACTTCACTTACAGAAGGCAAGTCTGGCGCCGGACCTATTACGCTGTTTGACGCATCAAGTTTTGAAACCAGAATTGCAGCCGAAGTTAAAGATTTTAGACCGGAAACCTGGATTGACCCCAAAGAAGCAAGGAAGATGGCACGTTTTTCGCAGTTTGCGGTGAGTGCAGCTTTGCAGGCATGGCGTAATGCGTCGCTTCCTCAAGTTGCCGATTCTTCGCAGGCTGGTAACGATGGCAATCCCTACCCTACTGAAAGGATGGCTGTCGTGCTTGGCAATGGTATAGGTGGTATTGAAGTATTTCAGGATTCCTATTCCAAACTGCTTACCGATGGTCCATCTAGAATGCCCCCCCTCACCATACCGCTCATGATAGCGAACGAGGCAGCGGCCAATGTGGCACGCATTTTCCAGCTACATGGTCCGGCGTTTACACAGGTCACTGCCTGTGCATCAGGAACCGACGCTATTGGGCAAGCCATCGATCTGATACGATCTGGCAGAGCAGACCTTGTCGTGGCAGGAGGAACAGAGGCAGCCATCAGTCAATTTGCTCTTGCTGGTTTTAATAAACTTAAAGCCCTCTCCACGCATTACAACGACAATCCTCAAGCCGCAAGCCGACCTTTCGACAAAGACCGGGACGGCTTTGTCATTGGGGAAGGTGCAGGCGTGCTCATTCTGGAGAATTACGACAAAGCTGTTGCCCGCGGCGCCAGAATTCGTGCCATTGCAAGTGGCTACGGTGCAACATGCGATGCCTTTCACCTTACGGCTCCGGAACCGGGCGGAATGATGGGAGCAAGAGCCCTGAGCCTGGCGCTCGAAGACGCAGGACTAACACCTGAGGATATCGGGTACTACAATGCCCACGGAACTTCCACTGGGTTAAACGATCCTACCGAGACGGCAATGATCAAGATTGCCTTCGGTGACTATGCCAAAAACCTCAAGATTAGTTCCACTAAGAGCATGACGGGCCACTGTATCGCTGCAGCTGGGGCTCTGGAAGCTATCACCTGTATCAAGGCCCTGGAAACAGGTGTATTGCCCCCTACCATCAACCTTGACAATCCGGATTTTGAAGCGGGCTGCGACCTCAATTACCTGCCATGGAAAGCAGTTTCTTCAGCGATTAATGCTGCGCTTACTGCATCATTTGGCTTTGGAGGCCACAACGGTGCGCTTGTTTTTGAACGATATCGGTCGTAATCTGGAATAAGGTGGCAATCATGGACAGTATTCAGGATTTGATTCCGCATCGCCCGCCTTTCTTGTTCGTGGACGATGTGAATGTAGATGAAGGTATCATTATTGCATCCCATACCTACAAGCCGGAAGATTGGTTCTTTAGGGGCCATTTCCCGGAGTTTCCAGTCGTACCCGGTGTGCTTCTTGTCGAAACCTTGGCACAAGCCGGCGGTGCCGGTGTCAAACTGCTTGGAGTGCTACACGAAGGCATTTTCATGCTGGCAAAGATTCGCTCTGCAACTTTTAGACGTCCGGTCAGACCAGGAGAAAAACTCAATATGCGGATCGAGTGTATAAAAGCGTCACCACGTATAATTCACCAAAGGGGGACTGGTAAGGTCGGTGACGAGGTCGCCGTAGAAGCCGAGTGGATAAATATCGCCACCATAGTTGACGAGTCGCTCTTGAAGAATTCCTAAGACAGGAACCGTGAACAGGGAACCTAAGACCTAAGGTTATTGAAGGAGCACGGAGATGAAAATAACACCACAGGTACGCAATAACATTTGCCTTAACGCGCATCCGGTCGGTTGCAAAAGGGACGTTCAGATGCAGGCTGCCCAAGCCAGGCTTTTGGCATCGAACATAGGCGAGAAAACCGGCATTATGCCGTACGCTCAAGAGAAGAGACCAAAACATGTGCTTGTCATTGGATGCTCGACTGGTTATGGCCTTGCATCTCGCATTGTGGCCGCGTTCACTTACCATGCTGCGACGGTTGGTTTTTCTTTTGAGCGCGTGCCTTCAAGCACCAAGACAGGTTCGCCAGGCTGGTATGCCAACGAGGCTTTCGACCAAGAAGCGGCGGCTGATGGGCTTTTCTCGGTGACTTATAACATGGATGCGTTTTCCAACGAAGCAAAGGCACAAGCCATCGACACTGCCAGGAAAAACGGCTTCGCGTATGATCTTGTGATTTACTCGCTTGCGAGCCCGGTGCGCACTGATCCTAAGACAGGCCAAATGTATCGCTCGGTCATAAAGCCTATTGGAGCTCCTTATACGGGCACAACGGTCGATGTCTTCACCGGCACACTGAAACAGGCAGAGATTCAACCTGCTACCCCTGATGAAATTGCAGAAACTGTCAAAGTGATGGGTGGTGAGGATTGGCAACTCTGGATAGATGCACTTGCTTCCGCAAATGTGTTGAGTCATGAATCCATGACGGTGGCCTACTCCTACATAGGACCGCCCTTGTCCTGGCAAATCTATCGCGACGGCACCATTGGGCATGCCAAAGCTGACCTTGAAGCGAAGGCGCATCAAATCGATTCAAACTACAAAGATCATGGCTTACAGGCGTTTGTCTCTATCAACAAGGCGGTAGTAACCAGGTCGAGTGCTGTTATTCCAATCATTCCGCTGTATGTTTCCACGCTTTTCAAAGTCATGAAGGAAAAAAACCTGCATGAAGGGACACTGGATCAAATGATCCGACTTTTCACCCAGCGATTGTATGTACCGAATAAGGACAAGGTGCCGGTGGACGAAGAAGGCAGAATCAGGCTTGACGACTGGGAACTTCAAGATTCCGTCCAGCAGGAAGTCAATGCTCGGCTTGCCCGTATCAACGAAGAGAATCTGCGTCAACTCGCAGATATCGATGGCTTCCGTAAGGATTTCCTGCAGGCACATGGTTTTGAGATTCCAGGTGTAGATTACGATGCCGAATTCGATCCTCTGGAATAGATGAACAGTCTCTACCTAAAGCAGGAAGAACTCGGAAGACCAATTCTCAAAGCAGACAGGCGCTATCAGCACATAACGAAGATTTTGAAGAAGCACGCAGGCGACACCGTTGCAGCGTGCTGTTCAGATGGAAGTACTGGGATCGCCCACATCGACGAATTGAGCGAAACAGCCATAGTTTTGAGTTACGTGCCACAGTCCTGGGCCCCACAATTGCGTCCCATTCGACTCTTGCTGGGATTTCCCCGACCAATTCAGGCGGGCAGAATCCTCAAAGACCTGACAACGCTCGGTGTTAAGGAGATTTGGTTTGTCCTTACGGATACAAGTGAAAAATCCTACGCCGAATCTGATTTCTTTCGCAAGAAGGACTTTGAATCGCATCTGATCGAGGGTGCAGAGCAGGCTGGCAATCCACGTTTGCCTTGTGTGAGAACCTTTTGGTCTTTGGACAGGGCACTTGAAGAAAACGAGGTACGAGAGAGCACAACGAAAATTGCCTTACATGTAGACACAGGCCTGCCAACCCTAATGGAACTGTCTCTTGGGCCGTTTGTAAATCTCGCAATAGGTTCTGAGCGAGGCTGGACCGACCGGGAGTTGGCGCTGTTCCACAAGAATGGTTTCTTGTGTTGCTCGATGGGAGATCGCATCTTAAAGACGGAGACGGCTACCGTGGCAGCGGTCTCCATTGTTCTAGCGCGTCTCAAATTCATGTGAAGCTTGAGCCAAGTCTTGCCTTGAGCCTTTTTCTTAGGTTCCCGCTTCTTTGGGTTCCCGCTTCTTTGGGTTCCCGCAGGTCACAGTCTTAGAAAACCCTTGAGATTCCAAACCTTGGAGATTCTGGCTTTAGGCGACTAAAGCATCAAAGCTCGCCCCAATTCTTCGACTTCTCGTGCAAAACTGTCACATGCCAGCTGTACCGGTTCAGGCGAGGACATATCGACTCCCGCCACTTTGAGGGCATCGATAGGGAAGCGCGAACCACCAGACTTGAGGAAAGCAAAATAGTCGTTTCTTTCCTCTTCTCCGCCTTTTAGAACGCGCTGCGACAAGGCAATGCTGGCCGAGATACCGGTCGCGTACTTGTATACGTAGAACGCATTATAAAAGTGAGGAATCCTCAGGCCTTCCAGATCAGAGAGCGTCTCGAACTTCATTTCCGGCCCAAAATACTGCTCAAGAAGTTTTCGGTACTCACCACGAAGCGAATCCACGGTGAGCGCCTGCCCGTTCTCGGCCATTTCGTGCACGATTTTTTCGAATTCGGCGAACATCGTCTGCCTAAACAACGTTCCCAGCGTTTCATCGATATGATGCGCCAAGAGTGCAGCTTTCTCAGTTGGAGAACTTGCGTTCTCGTAAAGATAATTGAAAAGCAGCTGCTCGTTAAAAGTGCTGGCTACCTCGGCTTCAAAAATCGTGTAGGAATAGTTCATAAAGGGGTTGTTGTGGGCCGAATACCAGGAGTGCATTGAGTGTCCGCCTTCGTGTGCGAGGGTGAATACATCGTTAAGCACATCCTCTTTGTAGTTAAGCAGAATAAAGGGATCGCTGGAATAGGTGCCCGAAGAGAATGCACCAGAACGCTTCCCTTTATTCTCGTACCTGTCAACCCAGCCTCCCATGACGCCTTTTCTAAAAGTGGCCACATATTCCGCACCTAAGGGAGCCAAGGCAGCAGTGACAATTTCTACAGCTTGTTCGTAACTATGTCGAGAACTTTGTTCTGGCACCAGAGGGACATAGACGTCGTAATGACGTAGCTCATCAAGGTGGAGCGCCTTTTTTCGAAGCCTGTAATATGCATGAAGCGTAGGAAAATTGGCGTGAATCGTATTTATGAGGTTATCGTAGACAGTCTCCGGCACATTATCAGGGAAAAGAGCCATCTCGCGTGCACTGGAGTAGTTGCGTACTTGCGCCAAAAACTTGTCTTGCTTCACTGACCCGGCGTACAGGCTGGCCAGCGTATTCTGATGTTTTGCATAGGTTTCGTAAAACTTAAAATATGCGCGTTTGCGAATATTTCTATCGGGGTTGCGCAGAAAAGCGATAATGCTGGACTGACTCAAAGGCTTTAGGCCCTCTTTAGTTTTGACGCTCCCAAAGTCCAGGTCAACGTTGGTCAGAACGCTGAAGGTCTCCTGAGAGACCTGACTAGGTTCCAGTTGGAAGGCCAGGATTCTTTCTTCGCTTTCGGAGAGGACATGGGGCTTAAAGCGCACAATCTTATGAAGAAAAACCCTAAAATCAGCGAACTCTGGGCTTTGTAGACATTTGTCTACAAAATAGTCTGGTAAAGATTGAATCGCGGGAGTGAGCCAAGACCATGCTGCTTGTGCCTTTGTTGCAAGGCTAATGTAACGAGAAAAACGGCCACGCGATTCTGAATCTCCTTCGTCCTCAGTGACTCGAAGGTTGGCATAGGTACCGAGACGCTCGTCTTTGGCCAAAAAATCGGCATAGGAGTGGAGCACCCGCAAAAAATCTTGGTCAGAAGCACCAAGGGTGGACTTAAGAGCAGGCACTGCTGCCAGGCTTGCTTCGAGGTTTGCATAGTCCTTTTCCCAATCCTCTGGCGTTGGGTAGAGGCTGGACAAGTTCCATTTGTAATCGGACGGCACTTCGCTCCGTTTCATTATTGAATCTTTCATTCTCGAAACCTCCTAACAAGGACTATATGTGAGGGATTGTATAACGAAGTAGCTTCGACGTAAACCTTGAGGATGCTGGAAATCTCCAGCTCAGTATTATACTATTGCACCATTGTACCATTGCATTGTCAGAGCGCATTGAGGAGCCACTCATGGTTCAAATATCGGTTGTGTACGATTCGGGGGAAGTGTTGTCCTACCCTGTCGGAGTAAAAGCAAGCGAGGCAATAGCCCATGCCGGCGACCTGCCCTATCCACTCGTGGCGGTCCTTGTCAACAACGAGCTTAAGGCACTTGACACCGAACTTGAGAGCGACTGCACACTCAAGCCGGTGATGACGAACTCGACACAAGGCAGCACGGTGTACCGACGTTCGTTGTGCTTCCTCCTAGCAATAGCGTCGCGCGCCATTTTCCCAGGCCGGCGCCTGATTGCGGGCATGGCCATCGGGACGGGCTTTTATCATTACTACTTCGACGAGAAGCCTGTGACGGCGCGGGAGGCGCAGGCGCTGGCGGAGCGGATGGGGCAGCTTGTGGCGGGAGACATTCTGATCAATCTGGAAAAATGGCCCTGGGAAAAGGCGCGCGACTACTTCAAAAAGAGTAGCCAGGAAGACACGCTTGCGCTTATAGAAAACCTTAATGAGCCGGTCATTCCTCTTAACGAGTGCGCCGGATTTAGAGATCTTTACGTTACTCCGCTTGTCGGTTCAACGGGAACTTTGAATATATGGGAACTCTTGCCCTACCATGGAGGGTTGCTCTTACGCTATCCTCACAAGGATACGCCAGACAAACTCGATACCTTTGAAGACGTTCCAATCCTTTACAAGATTTCTGAAGAATATAAGGAACGTGGACGTGTCCTTGGGGTCGGTTCTGTTGGGTCGCTAAACCGCCTCACAGCCAACAAAGAGATACCAGAGTACATCCGCGTTGCGGAAGCGCTTCAGAACAAGAAGATTGCCGCACTCGCCGAACAAATTGCTGCGCGTTCCGGCCATATCAAGGTGGTCTTGATTGCCGGACCGTCCAGCTCTGGGAAAACAACAACAGCAAAGAAATTGGCCATTCAACTCAAAGTCCTCGGCTTTGAACCTATCCCCATCGAGCTCGACAACTATTTTTTGGATAGAGACAAGACGCCGCTGGATTCCGAAGGTAAGCCGGACTTCGAATGTCTGGAGGCGCTCGATGTAGACTTTTTGAATCAGCAGCTTCTGGATCTCTTTGATGGCAAGCAAGTCGAGCTACCCTATTACGACTTCAAAATGGGAAAAAGGAAGTTCAAGGGCGATACAATCCAACTTGCCTCTGGCAGAGAAATCCTTATTTTGGAAGGGATTCATGGCCTGAATGACGCGCTGACGCCTCGAATCCCTAGAGAAAATAAGTTTAAGATTTATGTTTCGGCCCTTACCCAGCTCAACCTGGACGACCACAACAGGATCAGCACAACGGATTACCGCCTCTTGCGCCGGATGGTAAGAGATAACAACTTCCGTGGCCATAGCGCCCAGACAACTTTGGAGATGTGGCCTTCGGTCCAGCGGGGCGAACGTACTTTTATTTTCCCTTTCCAGAACTCTGCCGACGCCGCATTGAATTCTGCCCTAGACTACGAATTGGGCGTGCTCAAGGTCTTCGCCGACCCGCTCTTGCGCACCATAAAGCCGACTGTACCGGAGTACGCCGAGGCACGCCGAATTCAGGCTTTTCTGGACAACATTATTCCTATACCTGCCCAATATGTACCTAAGGATTCAATCTTACGGGAGTTCATCGGTGACTCCGACTTCCATTATTGAGTATTGAGCAACGTTCACCTACTGAGCAGGGTACATCTTGAGGTATTCGGAGGCTTCCTTTTCGTTGGCCTGAACAAAGTGCCCAGGAAAAAGCTCGCGCCATGAGGGCTTGTCGACACTGTAGTCGTGCATTGCAGGATCGTACACCACCAGCTTTTTCACCTTTTCCACGTCTGGATCCGGAATCGGTACTGCAGAAAGAAGCGAACGGGTATACGGGTGCAGGGGCCGCGCAAAAAGCTCCTCTGTATCCGCAAGCTCTTTGAGCTCTCCCTGGTGGATGACGGCAATGCGGTCCGCAAAATATCGAACCACAGTAAGATCATGTGCTATAAAGAGATATGACAAACCTCGTTCACGCTTCAGGTCGAGAAGCAGATTGAGCACCTGCGCCCGAATGGATACATCGAGCGCAGAGATTGGCTCATCCGCAATGATGAACTTGGGCTCCATGGCAAGCACCCGCGCTATGCAAATGCGTTGCCGCTGACCACCTGAAAATTCGTGGGGATAGCGCTCGGCGTGCTCTTCCAAAAGTCCAACCTCGGTCAGGGCACGGAAGACCTTTTCCCGTCGCTCTTCTTCATTCTTAAAAAGATTGAAGTTGTACAAGCCCTCGGAAACAATGTAGTCGATAGTCGCCCGCTCATTCAGAGAAGCCATAGGATCCTGGAAAATCATCTGTATGTTGCGTATGACGTAGGTATCCAAGTCCTTGCTGATCACGCCAGAAATCTGCTTTCCTTCGAATGTAATGCTCCCGGAGGTGGCGGGGTTGATTCGGATTATGGTGCGACCTATTGTAGTTTTCCCAGATCCCGACTCTCCCACGAGCGCGAATGATTCACCTTCGTTTATATCAAAACTCACATTCCTGACGGCTTTTACCTCTTCGTGCCCATTTTTGAAAGTGACATCTAGGTTTTTTACGGAAAGAATTGGCTCGCTCATCTGGTTGATCCTGCCTTCTCTTGTGTTGCCTTATCCCTGTGCACTGCGCCTCTTTTCCACATCATCTTGATGGCCTCGGGAGGATCTGCGTGTGGAGCCATCTCGTCCAAGAGCCAAGTCTTTGCAAAATGCGTTGGACTCACCTGATAGAATGGCGGTTCTTCTTCAAAATCGATATTGAGGGCATAGCGGTTGCGCGGTGCAAAGGCGTCGCCCACAATTTCGTTGAACAGAGTAGGCGGCGTGCCCGGGATCGCGTACAAAGGTTCTCCTTTCTTTGCGAGCGTCGGCAAACTTGAAAGCAGAGCCCAGGTATAAGGATGCCGCGGATCATAAAAGATTTCACGCACAGTCCCATACTCCAGAATCTGCCCTGCATACATTACCGCAACGCGGTCGGCTACGTTCGCCACTACGCCAAGATCGTGTGTAATGTAGATGGTCGTAAAACCATCTTCCTTTTGCAACGCCCGAATGAGATCCAGAATTTGTGCCTGAATGGTCACATCCAAAGCAGTAGTCGGTTCGTCGCAAATGAGAATCTTAGGCTTGCAGGCGAGCGCTATGGCAATGACAATACGCTGGCGCATACCGCCAGAATACTGGAACGGATAATCATTGAAACGCCTTCCTGCATCTTTGATTCCCACGCGTTCCATGAGTTCTATCGCTATTGGCTTTGCCTGTGCAAAGGACATCTTTTGGTGCTTTTCCAAAACTTCAGTGATTTGAATCCCGATTTTCTTAAGAGGATTGAGGCTCGTCATCGGGTCCTGAAAGACTGTGGCTATTTGAGAACCACGAATGGACTCCCACTCCTTATCGCTCTTGATACTGGTGAGTTCCTTGCCATCGAAAACGATGGAGCCCGACGGGATACGCCCGTTATTTTCAAGCATCCCGGTGAACGTCTTTGTAAGCACGCTCTTGCCCGAACCGGACTCGCCTACAATTGCCAAGGTCTCTCCCTCGTAAAGATCGAGCGAAACAGACCGTATAGCAGTCAATTCCTTGTTCCTGACTCTGAACTTCACCACGAGGTCTCTTACCGTTAGGATTGGTTTCTTTTCTGCTTCCATTCTGATGCTCCTATCGGTGAGTCCGGGGATCGGACGCGTCGGCAAACAATTGGCCGACGATGTAGAATGATATTGTAATGAGTCCCATTACGATACCTGGGAACAGAATCATGTGCGGGTAGGTATCCACAAACGACCAGTAGACGTCGATCATCCTGCCCAGAGAAGGATACGTGGAAGGTAGCCCTATGCCGAGGTACGACAAGACCGTTTCCGTGTTGATAATCCCTGGGATTTCCTGGTAGACAAGGGTGGCGATAACAGAGACCATATAGGGTAGAAGATTTCTCGTCACCATGCGGTTCATGGGCGTACCAAGGCACTTAGAAGCAAGATTATATTCGCGGTCCCGAATTATCATGACCTGATTGCGTATGAAGTACGCAATATAAAGCCAGCCTGTTAGAGTCATAGCCAGAATCATCTGCCAGAAACCACGACCCAGGATGTACATCAGCATCATTGACTGCAAGATTGACGGAATATTCGAAATGACATTATAGACGGTCAGAAGAATCGGATCCAGCCGTTTTGAAAAGCCCCATGCCGCTCCTACCAGGATTCCAACCACGATATTGATTGCACTTGCAATAAACGCTATTGAAAGCGACATGCGCGTCCCTGCCCAGACGACATCCCACAGATCGTTGCCTCGGTCGTCAGTGCCAAAGTAGTGCTGTGCTGAAGGCTTTTGATACCAAGTCTCCGGATTGTTGATATTTGGCGCCGAAGCTGGATCGTACCCTGAAACGAGCGGTTGCACAAAGGACATCAGTGTCAGTGCCAGCAACAACACTAACCAAAAAACCGCCGTCTTTTTCTTTAAAAAGGTTTGGAACACGCTCTTCCAATACGAATAGCGTGGGCCGGCAATACGTTCCGATTTAAGCAGGTCAAACGTAGCAAACGAAAATCTCTCCGCTGTTTTTTCAACTGCCATACTCTATCGAGCCTCCTTCCGTGCCTGGAGGCTTATTCGCGGGTCAACGATGGTCACCAGAATATCTCCCAGGAAAATTGCAAATACCGAAATTGCAGTAAAGAAGAAGGTCAACGCTATGATCATTGCGTTGTTATAATCCGAAATCGCACTTGGGAACATCTTCCCCATGCCCGGCACTGCATAGAAGCTCTCGGTAATGAGAGCCCCGCCCAGTGTTGCTATAACAGCCTCAGGAATCGAATGAACAATCGGGATCAGTGCGTTCTTCATGATATGTTTGAAGAAAACTTCGCCCTGTGAAAGGCCTTTTGATCGAGCAAATTTGACATAGTCGGAGTTCATCTGGTCCACCATGTAGCGCCTTATCCACAAAGCTTCGCTGGCGATACCACCCAATGCCAGCGACAGAGTGGGCAGCACGTAGGAAGCTATGTTCCCTGAGCCAAGGAAGGGAAACTTATCCGGCAACCCCAGAACTTTCATTCCAAAACGGGCAAACAAAGCAATATATAAGAGCGAAGGCAGAGACATTATCACAACTGTATAACCCATCGTAACCTTATCAAAAACCCTGTCCTTTTTCATTGCCGCAACAATTCCTACAATAAGGCCGATAGACAACGAAATCAGTAGGGAGTACATACCTATCGTAAAGCTTACACCCAACATGGAAGGGTCCTCGTAGATATTATTGCCATCCGCATAATGATCGTCGAACTTTGCCTCATCCATCCGGTCCAGTACCGGCTTGTACTTAAGAGAATGCTCGTCGATCGACGTATAGAAAGTAGTTTGTTCCCCATTTATGGTCGTGTTTATCTCGCGGCGAGTCGTTCTGCCCTGCCCCTGTGATATCACGTCAAGCACAGGAAGGCCATTATACGACGGGTAGGATCTGCCCATGTTGAGAGTCAAAATATGCTGATGAATAAAAGGGAAAGTCCCGTCAAACCAGATCTGATATTTGTAGAGAGACCCTGAACACGCAAGAGCCGGTGTACCGCTCCAGTCGCGCGTAAAGTAATAGCCCCGCTTGAGATTTGGGTTGTTTGGATCATGAACCTTGTTTGGGCCATCGACGACTATAAGATTGGCATACCACCGAAAGACCCTGGTAAGAAGCGGAATGTCTTTATACGCATAGAGGATGCCACTGACCGGCTGAGCCTCAACCTTAAAACCCTTGGCCGAGAAGTCCGCCTTAAAAGTCTCATAGAACGGCGAACCTGGCACCAGCGCTTCGCTCACCTGGGGAGAGTCACTGCCATACTTGGTCTTGGCATATTCGAGTTGTGTTACATAATCGATATACCCCAGATCCTTCCAGACCTTGTATTTATAGTCTTGATACTCATCCGGCTGGTTCGCCAGTTTTTGCAGCTGCGAATCTCCCTTAAAAACAAGTTGCCGTGGTATACATGAATAGACCAGGAAAATAGTTAACATGGAAACGATAAAAATTGAGAGTATCGATTGCAGAATTCTTCTTATTACATACCCTGTCATGAAACCCCGCAGTCGAACACCACGATGTACAGTCGAGATCGTACACTCTTAACCGGCAAAATAGTAAGAGTCCACAATTCTGAAGCAACTGAACACATGATGATCTGATTTTGGATTTTCCGCCCGCCCTGGACGGAACCTAACCACCGTTGATTATATCGGCTTTGCGCCATTCCGGCAACAAGGAACCTGAAAAAACCGCAAAGAATAGTAATGTAAGTATAAATATGCAATAGTAAGCAAACTCATGCAAACGGGCTGCCCTTTAAGGCAGCCCGTACAGATTCTCAATAACAATATAACAATTGGTATTCCAGACTCTAGTTACTTCTTGGCATTAAGCTTCTTGTACTCGGCAGTACGTTCTTTTTCCCACTGCGCACGAGCCTTATCACGCTCTGCAAGGCTCACAACCTTGTCGCCGATGATGACGCCCTTGTATTTGTCTTCGTCAGTTCCGTAGGCTGCACGAGCTCGAGAATACGGAACCTCGCGGGTAACTGCAAAAGCACCACCAAAGGACATGTAGGGCAGGACGATTGCATCGTCGAGGATCTGAGCTTCCGCCTCGGCGAACATCTTAAAGCGCTTGTTTGTGTCTTTGTACTCTTCATTCGCTGCCTCAACCTTCTTCGCATAATCGTAAAGGCCAATGGCAGTTGCAGCCGCTTTGTCGGAACCAGAGTCAACAGGATCGAGCCCAATTGGAGTAAGCAATGCTCCAACCACGGGTTCGAGTGTCTGTAAGAAGGTGTAGGGATCGCCATAATCAGGGCCCCAGCCGGTGGTATTCCCAATATCGTAGTTGGACTGAGAGCCGGTCTCGGCAAAGTACGTGGAAGCATTGTAGTTATCCTCGTCCATCTCAACTACGTTGACTCTGATAGTATCTGGTCCAAAGAGGCTTTCCAATCCAGCCTTGAGGGACTGGTCCATTTTGAGACCCTTAGTATAACTCACATCGGTGGCGATATCGAGCTGAACAGGGAATCTTACACCCTTTGCAGTCAGTTCTGCCTTGGCTTTGGCCATATATGCCTTGGCCTTGGTGGGGTTGTAGTACGGATCCTGTGCATCGTCAACTTTAAAGGACGCAGTGAAGTCTGCTGGATTTCTAGCTTTCAGAGCATCTTCAACATATTTTGTATAATCTTTGCCTGCCTTATCGGCCGAAAGCTCAGGGGCGGTATACGTGTTACGAATAGCTGAAAGCTTGTTTATTGCGCCGTTGCGCTGAGCCAGAATGGTGGGTCTGTCGATTCCAAAGAAAATTGCCTTTCGGAAATTGCGGTTGAGCACCGCCTTTTTTGTATCGGCAATCTGTGCTTCGTTCTTCGGAGTCTTGCCTTTGGTAGGATCGGCCGGAGAAGCAAAAGAGTTACGGTCGTAATTAAAGGCGTAAACAAAAGTTGTCGCATCCTGACGAGATCTGAAAAGGTAGTCTTTATACTTGCTCTGAGCTCGTGCAAACAGGGCTTCGTTATCGGTGTACACGGGTGCTGCAACATAGACGCCAGCATCAAAGTTGTTGAACAGTGAATCCGGATCTTTGCCATCGAAGTACACCAGTTTGACATGTTGAATATAAACGTGCGCTTTATCCCAATAGGTGGGGTTGGTGTCGTATTCGATGACAGATTTAGAAGTATAGTTGGACAGCACATAGGCACCGTTGTAAAGGATACCGTTCTTGTCTACCTTGCCAAAGTCCTTACCTTTGGACTTCAGGAATTCGCCGTTCACAGGCCAGTAGGCGGTATAGGTGAGCATAGTGTCGAAATATGGAGTTGGCTTCTCCAAGGTATATTCAAGCACGTAATCGCTCTTAGCCTTTACACCGACCTGGTTGAAGTCGGTGATTTTGCCGGAAGCATATTCGTCGGCATTCTTGACAAATCCGCGAACAAGGTAGTTAAGGGTGCTCTTGTTATCCAGCATATAATGGAGAGAATCCACCCAGTCTTGAGCCTTTACTTCCGCATAGGGCTCGAGGTCACCGGTCATCCACTTTACGCCCTTGCGAATATTGAAGGTCCAAACGGTGTAGTCTGCATTTGCCGACCAGCTTTCTGCAAGACTCGGGCGAATAATCCCATATTTGTCATGCTCCACCAAAGCGTCGACAAAGTTCGTTAGATGCATACTGTTTGTCTGTCTTTGGTCGTTCAGATAATTGAAGGTACGTATATCGGTAGTAAACACATATACGTAGTCCTTGGATTTCGGTGTAGCTGCAAACGAAGCACTGGCAAACACGGTCGCCAGGACAGCTACTGCTAAGAGCGTCTTCTTCAGCATTTCTGCCTCCCATAGTAGGTTGATGTCCATTTTTTCAATGGATTCCAGAAGGTTATCTTGCCGCCAATCGGTCAGAAGCAAGCCTGCTTTTTCATACTAGGTATCTTCCCAATGACAAGTCAACACCAGTTTTATGTTTTTGGTCTGCGTAGTAGAGAAAGAACCCCTGTATTATTTGGCAAATTTCGTATATTAATGAGCCAATCTCGATTTTTGGAGTGTTCATGCGCTTGGCAAAACTCAGCTCCTTTATCGCTCGAGTGCCGCTTTTTCTGCTCATTTTCATTCTTGTTGCTTTGCCTGCAGTAGTCTACAGCCTGCTCCAAAGCACATATTCATTCACAACGGCATTTGGGAATATTTCTATGCTGATTGGCCTCGTTTTGTTAGCTCTTGGTTGGGCGATTCATCTTAAGAACGATGGCATCAGGATCTTCTCGCACAAAAAACAGACAGGGAATCCGCCCGAATCCTGGGCTGATCGCACCCAAGGGTTCGGAGCACCACCAGCTACTCCCTACCCTATTCCTCCAGAAGGCGTGAGCCCAGACAGCGTCGAGTATGAAAGATTAGCAGCAGCCGAACTTGCGCTTAGGAAGAAGATAATGGGCTACGACAACTCGAGTGACAAGAAGGCCGATGCCAATAAAGATCAGGATCTACAGGATAAAAAACCTAAAATGGAAATGTTCAAGCGCGTTGATGCCAGGCAAGCCCAACCTGTCAAAAGTCTTGCCCTTGCTGGATTCCTGCTCTTTGCGCTGGGCGTTATCTTTCAATATCTCATACCATCCAATTATTGATGACTGAAAATGGTCACGAACTGCGCCGGGCTACAAGCCAAAAAATCGATAAGAGTGGGTATGCTGCGACGGCTATGACAACAGGGACTTGCATGTGTAAGTCGTAATCAAATACAGGCCCTTTGAGTGTCAGGCGTGGACCGACCCTGTATTGATAAAGTAATGTACTGACAGAATATAGTAAACCAAATACCAACATGACTACGACCAACACCGATGCTGTTGTCAATACGCGGGCATTGTCGGTTGCGATAGCCATAACAGAAACGAGCATGCAAACAAGAGAAATGGCGATTATGATGGTGTTCAACAATAGGGACACAAGGGCGTTCTGAGTCATCGCATCAGCGTCCATGGCTGGCGCAACAACTTTTTGTTCCTCCGTCCAGGTTCTTGCGGTTTTCCATGCACGATATTGTTCTGACGTATCAAAAGTGGAAAAAACCGCACAAAAAGCACACAACGCTGCCATCAGAATGATTGTTTTCGGGCTAAAATCGAGAAGCTTGTATCTGCTCATACCACTTTATCCACACCATCCACACCATCCAAATCATCCATAGCGCAAGTATAGACCCGTTTGCCAAAACAAGAAACACAAGAAAGCCAGCAGGATTCCCCCGCTGGCTTCTTTGAACACGTGCTAAATTTCCGGTTTTCAGGTTCCACCGTTCAAGGCTTTGATGTACTGCAACCTTAGGTACTCCTCGGGGTTTCTAGAATTCTGTGCAGACATTTTGCCTCGCAGGTTTTCAAGTGCGGACTCGCCCTGTTCTTCAACAAGAGCAGAGAGTTCATTCAAGATCTTTGGCACAACATCAACGCCATTCTTAAGTATGACCGAGCAGAGTTGCACAGTGCCGGCTCCTGCCAAAACGAATTTAAGCACTGTCTTGGCATCGTGAATACCAGTTGCACCTGCCAGTTCAATACCTGCACGCTGATAGAGAAGGCTCACCCAGCGCAGACTCTCGTGGAATTCGTCTGGCGTGCTTATCGGCTGTGCCCCTATGAGTTTCATCTTTTTGAGATCGAAATCATAGCGGAAGAATCTATTGAACAGCACAAGCGCATTGGCGCCTTGGTCCTTTATCATCTCTGCAAGGTGAGGCAGACTCGAATAACTCTGCCCAAGTTTGACTTCAATGGGCAGCTTCGTGGCCGCGCGCACTTCCCGCACTGTTGAAAGCACACGCTCTTCGATGTCTTTGGAGCTGAGCGCAGTGGAATAAGGAACATAGCCGATATTGAGCTCAATGGCATCGGCGCCGGCTTCCTCTATACGCGAGGCGAAGGACGCCCAGTTCCCTGGCCCTACGCAGTTGATGCTTGCAAAAACGGGTACATCACCTGCACGCTTTTTTGCTTCCTTGACCAGATCCAGATACTGCTGAGTACCCTTTTCCCACACCGTTCTATTCACAAAGGCTTCTGCATCCGGATACGCATCCAGATCGAGCCCTTCTTTTTCCTTGCCAATCTCTGCAAGTATTTGTTCTTCAAATAACGACTTGAGAACAACAGCGCCGACTCCGCCTGCCGCCATCTTCTCTACACCGTCGCCCGTTCCCGTTAGAACGGACGCACTCGCGACAAGGGGATTGCGCAGCTTAAAACCCATGAACCACGTAGACAAATCCGCCATACCAATGCCTCCTTTTCCAGTGTACCTCAGGAACGCCTACAGGTCGAGCGCCTTTGTTGCAATCTTGTCCAACACGTGCGCGGAAAAGTCGGTCAAGGGCACTGCGTTTTCCTGTTTGCCGTCGCGATAGCGGATAGAAACGGTCTTCTCGTCCTGTTCTTTCTGTCCGACAACGAGCATATACGGAATCTTCTGGCTCTGTGCATAGCGAATCTTCGCATTCATGCGTTCGTCGGAAAGAAGCGCCATGGCACGAATGCTCCGCTTCTTGAGCTCGTCCACCACCTGCTGGGCATACTCGGAGAACGACGGCGCTACTGGAATTACCGCCACTTGATCCGGCGACAGCCACACAGGGAAGGCACCGGCGGTCTGCTCGATGTAAACGCCGAAGAATCGCTCCAAGGAACCGAGCAAGGCGCGGTGCACCATGTAGGGGCGCTTAAGCTGGCCGTCTTTGTCAGTATAGACCAAGTCGAAACGCTCGGGCTCGTTAAAATCGAATTGAATTGTTGTCATCTGCCACTCGCGGCCGATGGCATCTTTGATTTTGAGATCGATCTTGGGCCCGTAGAAAGCACCGCCGCCTTCGTCGATTTCATAAGGCAGATTCTGCCCTTCCACCGCCTTGCGAAGCGACTCGAGCGCCTGATCCCAACGGGATTGCTCTCCGACGGAGTCTTTAGGCTTGGTGGCCAAATAGGCCTTTATCTGGTTAAAACCGAGGGTCTTCCACATGGAGAGACTAAAGCGCAGGACTTCGGCTATCTCACTCTCGATCTGTTCCGGCGTGCAGATAATATGCGCATCGTCCTGAGTAAAACCCCGTACGCGCATAAGCCCGTGCAAAACGCCCGAGCGCTCATAGCGGTAGACAGTGCCAAGCTCGGCCCATCGCAACGGAAGATCTCGATACGAATGTGTCGAACTCTTGTAAATCATCATATGAAAAGGACAATTCATCGGCTTTACATAATAATCGTCCTCGTCGATTTTCATGGAAGAATACATGTTCTCTTTGTAAAATCCGAGGTGTCCCGAAGTTTCCCAAAGCCAACTCTTGCCGATATGCGGAGTAAAGAGAATCTCATACCCATTCTTATAATGCTCTTCCCGCCACCAATTCTCGAGCTGAACTCTGAACCGGCCACCCTTTGGATGCCAGTAAACAAGACCAGGACCCGCTTCTTCGTGGGTTGAGAAAAGGTCGAGTTCCTTGCCAAGCTTGCGATGATCTCGACGCTCAGCTTCTTCCAACATCTTGAGATGAGCTTCCAGGCTCTCTTTGTCCGCAAAAGCGTAAGCATAAATGCGCGTCAACATGGGCCGCTTTTCGTCCCCCCGCCAATAGGCGCCTGCCACGCTCCGCAATTTTATGGCGTCGGGCCGAATCTGGCGCGTAGACGCAACATGAGGCCCTCTGCAAAGGTCCACAAAGCCATCCTGTTCGTAGATTGAGATGGTGCCGTCTTCCAGGCCGTCGATCAGCTCAAGTTTGAAAGGTTGATCTGCAAATAGCGTGCGCGCCTCGTCCCTGGAGACTTCCTTGCGCACAAAAGGATGGTCGCCAGACAGAATCCTTCGCATCTCCTTTTCTATTGCAGGAAGATCGTTGTTCGTGATTGGAGTCTCAAAAAGGAAATCGTAATAGAAACCATCGTCGATCGCAGGGCCAATGCCCAATTTTGTTCCAGGATAAAGATGCAAAACCGCCTCAGCCAAAACATGCGCGGCCGAATGCCGCACCAAAGACACATCTACCTTCTCTGCCGCCATACTCGCCATACTACCGCTCCTTTTCCTTAAGGTTCCCTTAGGAAATACAAAAGCCCCAAGATTGCGCCCAGGCGCAAAGGCACTTCGGGCCCTTGCGTAAGGACGAATCCCGGGGCTTTTCTGCTGTTGGCCGGGCCGAACAGGTCATTGAGCCTGTCTGTCCACCCGCCAAACGCTATAAAAAGCGCATCACGGTGATCCGCGGTACCACCTTACTTCGACACCCCGCGACGGGGCTCGCTCTCTTCGCCTTTAACGGAAGGCGCCCGACCGGCACTACTCGCAATCCTTGCTTTGGCACCGGCTGCTCAGGAGTGGTTTTCTGCGGCACCGCGTCAGGGTTCTTCCAGCCTTAAGCCCTCTTCAGAGCTTTTGGAACCCCTCTCTCTTGGCGCAAGCCCGCCGCGTACTCTTCTCCTTCACGGCATTTAGCAGAATATCCTCCAAAACACCCCAGGTTGTCAAGGTCAGATTACGCCAAACCCACGCAGCGGTCAGGCCGGCGCAGCCAAAGCGATTGGGCCAGGCTAGGCCCGAGGTCCTGGTTGCGGGACGCGGCGGGCTTGCGCATCTTGTGAACCTTGCGCACCTCACCTACAGAACACTCTTGCATTTAATCCGTGCTTCCAGTTCCCTGATACTCGCATACGCACAAGCAAGGAAATCCTCGTTTTGCTCAGCTTTGTTTTGAGGCAGAACCTCCATATTCAGGACGCCTGCATATTGCGCAGGAAACGCATCCACAAAAGCGCCCCAATCAACCGTCCCGCGGAAAGGCAACCAATGGTCATCCTTCAGGCCGCTGTTGTCGGCAAGATGTAAACAAAAAAGTCGTTCTGGGAATCTCCCAAGCAGATCGAATTTGGGTGCACCATAAAGATTGTCGTGCGAACTGTCATAACAAAGGCCAAGAACACGGTCTTGCAGCTGGGTAAGCACACTCGATAACACTTCATTGTGTTTTGTATTCTCCAGCGCAATTCGAACCCCATGGTCTTGCGCGTAACGCACAAGCCGCGACAGAGTCACAATGCCATATTCATTAGTCTGCGCGATTCTGAAGCCTTTGGTGAGGTGGGTCACAAGAAGTGGAATCTGGTGTCGGGAGCAATAATCGATATAGGTTTCCAGTTCCTTTTCTACATCTTGTGATTTAAACTCATCCCAGAGGTTATTGATATTTCGATATGGCGCGTGAGCGTAGTCGAGGATGAGGCCACTTGCGCGTACAACGTCGGGGATGTCGTCGGCTGACAGATCTTCGTGATGATCGTTGTCTATCCAAATCGATGTCGAGTCAAAACCAGCCTTCCTGATGGCCTTCATCCGGGCTTCAAACGGTACCGGTATACCGTACCACGCAAAAATTCCTACCATTTCTTAGTTTCTTAGTTCTTAGCCATTTTTTAGCTTTGGGCACGCTTTTTGAGTTCCAGTCGTTTCTTTCTGAATTCCATGATCGGTAAATCTCCCTGGATGAGCTTCTCGCCAGAGCCGGTGCCATCCGTCTTAGGAAGTTGCGTGACCACAACTCTTCTGTCCTGATGTGCAACAATGAGGTTGAACCAGCAAAAGATCTTATCGACAATCCAACGCACGCCAGGAACTTTGACAAAGTCCTGATAGAATCGTAAATAAAGCAGCGTGTGCGTTTCGTCGACTGGGACAAAGAGCCCCAAAATGCGCATGTTTTCCGCAATTCTGTTTTGCCAAATATTCGGCAGAATTGTCTCCAGCTTGTAGTCCCGCGTAGGATCCGGTACTGGTACCTCTTGTGGCGTGCGCGGTCGGCTGCCATCGTCCACCTTGTTATACGCGTAGTGATAGAACATGCATTCGCCAACCCACTCGAAGCCTGGCCCTTCAACCAGCGTCTTGTTGCCTCGACCAATCGTGTTGTAGTGAATAAAAGGAAGGTGGACCACATCGAGTTGGTTCTCAAGCACCCGAGTATAGTGCGTGTCCCAGGGATCAACGACTGTCATCCAGTGCTTCTTTTCTTTAAGGTCCTCAAAAAAACTAGGCGGCTGCAAGCTTGGAGGTGGGTTTTCTCCCCACCAAATCCAGATTATGCCGTACGCCTCGTAGGTTGGATAGGTTTTCATTCTGAATTGAGAAGGAACAGGTGCGTTCTTGCCATTTGCAGGAATCTTGACGCACTTGCCCGAACTGTCGTACTCAAGGCCATGGAAGGGACAGGCTACCCGGTCGCCATAGTGCTTACCAGGTACAAGTGAAGCACCTCGATGTATGCATCGATCGAAAAAACAGACTACTTCTCCCTTATTGTTGCGCCAAAACAACAGCCTTTCGCCGAGTCTTGTTACGCCCAACAAATCCGTGCCCTTCACTTCCGAGGACTCTAGAACTGCATACCATAGGTTACGAATCATAAAGGAATCGTTCCCTCCTTAGCGCTATGGATGATCGGCGCTTCACCGTTCCCATCGCCGCCCGTTCCCGCGCGATGAGCAAGCAACCGCAATAAACGGATTCTATTATATCTCAGACTTATAATACAAGGAAAGTTGATTGCAAATACCACTAGAAAAGTTATGATTAGAGCGCCAGGTGGTTGAAAACTAAGGCTGATCGGTACTGCTAAGAAGATAAGGTAGTGTAAGAGTTCCGCTCTACACGTTTCCAATGCATAGGTAAGCAAATAATCGGCATTCCTTGTCATCAGTTTCTTTTTGCGAAAGCCTTTCCTAAAAAGAGCCGCACCGTCTGGCAGAAAGTCCTTCCATTTTCTTACTCGGAAAACTTGTTCGTAGAATCTGCCATCATGCTCAAATCTCCTGGTCTTGTAGAGCCATCCATGGAGAGAAAAAAGTCCAATGGGCAAGAGATTGATGGCATACCCTCCCAAGAGACTAAGGCCCATTATCAAGAAACTGTTGTAAACAGCTATCTTTAATCCTTGCATTAGTTCCTCTTTTTTCTGAGGTCGATGACTCGACCTTTCCACACGACCTTCTTAAATACTCCTCTCGCTAAAGTCGACACGAGGAACACTATGTGAAAGAAGAAAAGTGGTATGAAGAAGCAGCATACCAGAAATCCGTTAAAGCGCCCCGTTTTTGCTGCCAAAAAGTGCAATTCAAGCCACACCGCTACGTAGCTTACCCATATAAGGAACGCATCAGGTGCTCCCAAGACTGCAAGAGAATGCCTCGAGATGGAGTCGATGATTAAAGATAACGAGTTCAGAGATAGCGCGGTCAAGCCAGTGATCCAGATTATCATTATGGCAAGCGAATCTGCGGGAATTGAAATTGCCCCTTTGGAGAAGCTCTTTATCCAGCCTGAAACAAGCGAACCAATACCTTGTGGATACATGCGGAAAGAAATCGCCCCAGTACCAATTAAACTCCTCACAGGGACTCCGTTCTCAAGGAATGCCTTCCCCAGTACAACGTCTTCCAAGACTTCGTTTTTGACACTGGTATGCCCACCCACACTGAAATAGTCTTTTCGGCTGACAAGGAAAGCTGGACCGTAGAGCACAACCCCATCCGTGTTTTTTTTGCGGGGCCACCTATTTGCATTCGTTGTAATGATACTATTGAAAAAGAACGATAGTGTTTCGTACATCTTTTCTGTATAATGGTATGGCCAGGCAGAAAGGACACCATTTCCGGCTTTGAATGCGGCTACCATGAGTGCAAACCCATTGGGTTCGAAAAAACAATCGGCATCCAAAAAGAAAAAAACCTCGCCAGATGCGCGACTTGCCCCCAGGTGACACGCATAGGATTTTCCTAGCCAGCCTTCGGGTTTTTGACCGACTCGAAACAATGTGACACCAAAGCCCTCTGCAATACTTGCAGTGTTATCTTCTGAACAGTCGTCTACAACAATAATCTCATATGGTTGGTACTTCTGCGCCTTAAGCGATGTCAAAAGTCTGGGAAGGTTTTTCTCTTCATTTCGAGCAGGAATAATGACAGAAACCCGTACATCCGGTTCGCAAGACTCTGTGCCGGGAATGGGCCTTATCCGCCTGATGAGCAAGAGCCCTAGGATGACTGTCATGCAATAAAGTACTGCGTGCATTAGCAACTCCTGGTCGTACGTCATACTACGATATGTCATGATTTCCTGCAACGGCAAAATTGATTCTACTACCACAGCGATGCAGCCGTGAGGCGCTTCGCCCTGCATAACTGCGAGTTGAAGACCAACGATGTGCAGCGGTTGCGGCTGCTCAGCAAGGTCGATCGTTGTCGCAAAAACCTGGCGATAATCCATATGAAAGCAACCAAATCTCTAAGTATTTATCCAATAGTTTACAAAACTGTGATATAAATATGACAAACTCGTGGACCCTGGTTGCTGATTGAGCACTTAGTAGCCACTTGTGAGGAGCGAATATACGATAACGGCAAAGAATGTTTCCAAAGCCTATACGAACGTGCAGGCAGTTTCCGATCTTTCTTTTGAGGCGAGACCAGGCGAAATTTTTGGCCTGATTGGCCCGAACGGTGCGGGCAAGACAACTACAATCCGAATGATGATGAACATAATCGCGCCTGATACGGGGACTATTCTCTTTGACGGCAGGCCTTTGGGCGAGGCAGACAAGAGTCGGATCGGATACCTTCCTGAGGAACGTGGACTCTACAGAAAAGCCAAACTTGGCGAGGTT
>Ga0209099_1001166_pt1 | contig 27660 bp, 21 predicted proteins | sample AD_JPNHW2_MetaG_FD_184430 | JGI IMG/M metagenome (GOLD analysis project Ga0209099, IMG submission 184430) | Active sludge microbial communities of municipal wastewater-treating anaerobic digesters from Japan - AD_JPNHW2_MetaG (SPAdes) (version 2) | ecosystem: Engineered > Bioreactor > Anaerobic... | reverse complement strand
CTGAGGTCTGAGAAAGCCTTTTATTCTTGCTTCCTGAGCAGATCCTGAAGGCATCGGCATAGCAATTGTTTTGAATGCATGCAGGAATACCGCAAGAAGGTCAGTTGTCGGAGCAACAGGTGATTCAATCATTCTTCTCCACATCTGAACGCAGCCGCCGCCTGCAGGAACAAGACCTGCACCAACTTCTACGAGAGCCATGTAGAGTTCGTTGTGTGCAACAATTTTGTCTGCCCAGAGACAAACTTCGCATCCGCCGCCGAGAGCCATTCCAAAAGGAGCAGCAACTACAGGAAATGAGGCGTATTTCATTGCTTTCATTCCGCTGTGAACGTCGGCTATAAAATTGTTGATACCTGCGAAATCACCTTTTTGCGCCATACCTAGCATGAATTTTAAATCACCGCCAGCGCTGAATGCCGGAGGCATTCCGCCCGCTTCGTTACCTATGACCATGCCGACACCGTTCTTGTTAATAAAATCAATGACAGGCATAACCGTATCTACTATTTCGCCGTTAACTGCATTCATCTTTGTGTGGTACTCAAAACAGAATACACCGTCTCCGATATCAACAAGTGAGCAGCTCTTATTTCCGAGAACAACTTTAGATTTGTCAGCTTTGATGTTACTGAGGAACAACATATTCGGGCTGTAAGGAACGTCCTTATATGAGTTAGATGCGAAATCCCAATACTGTTTTTTGCCTGCATTAATTCTGTAGAATGTTGTTCCGCCTTTTTCTATCATTGTTTTAATGTTAGCAGGAATCGTTAAACCGGATTTTTCGATATCGGCAATAGAATCTTTCAGTCCGACGTTATCCCACATTTCAAAAGGTCCGCACTCCCAGGCATATCCCCACTTCATACCATTATCTATCTCAACAAGAGCATTCGCGATTTCAGGTATTCTATTTGCAGAGTATACAAACATGCTGGAAAGAAGTATTCTTGCGAATTCATTGTTTTTGAAAACGTATTTCATTTTTTCAGCTGTAGTTTTTAATTCTTTTGTAGCTTCAACAACCGGGTAAGTTGCTTTTACATCAAAGTCAACATGCTCAAGAGTTTTAATATCGATAACTTTTTTGAATTTTTTTCCATCAGCACCTTTACCTGAAAGATAGAATCCTCCTTTATCTCTTGTTTTGTTGCCGAACATACCCTTGGCCATCATATCTTTAAAAAACTTCGGAGTTTTGTAGATATCTCTCATCTCATCATTAACAAGTAACGCGTAAGAGTTATCAGCGATATGGTCAGTAGTATCAGCTCCGACGAAATCAGTTAAACCGAATATAGCGGTTCCCGGCATACCCATAGGTTTAGAAAAAATAGCATCAGCCTCTGGTATAGATATCATCCCTTTCTCAATGAGTTTTAAAGCTACGCAGATAAGAGCCATCCCGATCCTGTTGCCGATAAAGTTAGGAGTATCTTTACCCCATACAACACCTTTACCAAGAGTCTGCTCGCCCCATTTTGATACAAAATCACATACTTCTTTTGATGTTTCCGGTCCTGCAACACACTCAAGAATTTTCATGTAACGTACAGGATTGAAGAAGTGCAGGATAAGGAAATGTTCTTTGAAAGCTTTGCTTCTTCCTTCCGCCATCTGTGCAATTGGTAGACCTGACGTGTTAGATGCGATAATTGCACCCGGTTTCATTATTTTTTCAAGTCTTCCAAAAAGATCCTGTTTGATCTTAAGATTTTCAACAACAACTTCAAAGATAATATCACAATCTTTAAGTTTATCAAAATCATCGGTGAGATTGCCTGTCTCAATGAGAGAAAGGTCATGTTTTTTGTCCATGAAAGCCGCAGGCTTTGCTTTCACCTGCGCCTGAAGGCCAGCATCAACTATTCTGTTTTTCGCCGCTTTGTCATTTTTCTCTGCGTCTGTAAGATCAAATGGAGCGATGTCCAGCAATAGAGTTTTAACGCCTGCGCTGGCGCAAAGTGCGGCTATACCTCCACCCATGATACCGGAGCCTATTACAGCTACTTTTTCAATCCGTCTAGTCATAAAACCTCCTGTAAAGTCTGTAATTAAGGTAATAAACAGAATTTATCACCTTAAAAAATTTATAACGTATTTAAATCGTTATCGGAATTTATAAAAAAAGACTCTGCCCGGATAATTCTTCCGGTTATTTAAAACTATTTTTTAATTGAACGTTCATTTAATTAAATTCCATATATTTTTTTGTCAACCTTTTTTCAATTTCTGAATAATGCCCTCCTTCTTTATAAATCGTACAAAAGCATGTAAAACGTGCTGATCCGGTTTACAATTACGTTGCCTGCAATAATAATTCCGGGTTTTAAAAAATTTTTAAAAAAATATTGACATATCAGTTAACTGAATGTTCAGTCAATTAACTGATATTTTCTCAAACATATTCAAAGTGACTCATTAAATACTAAATCCGGAGAAACCGCTATGGCAAAAAAATTCTTCAGCGAAAAAAACCTCAAATTCACCCTTTACGATGTGCATAAGGTAGAAAATCTCCTGGTACATGAAAAGTTCAGCGATTATAATAAAGAAAGTTTCGACATGATACTCGACACAGCTAAAACTATCGGTGTTAATTTCATGTATCCGTTATTCTCCGAAATGGATAAAAACGCCCCCGAATATACAGGAACTTCTATAAAAGTAAATCCCGCCGTAAGACAGTACCTGAATATGTCCGGAGAGGGCGGATGGATCAACGCCATGTTTCCTGCTGAGCATGGCGGACAGCAGATGCCCTTGTCAATTTTTAACGCATGCATGTTTATTTTTGCTTCTGCTAATTATTCACTCAGCGTATATCCGGGCCTTACAACAGGAGCAGCCGGACTTATATATAATTACGGAACAGAAGCTCTGAAGAAGGAATTTGCAGAGCAGATGGTAACCGGAAAATGGCAGGGAACAATGGCCCTCACAGAACCTGAAGCAGGCAGTTCTCTCAGCGACGTTAAAACTTCAGCAGAACCGTCAGCACATGGATATTACCTCATTAAAGGACAAAAAACGTTTATATCGGCAGGAGATCATGATAATGCGGATAATATAATCCATCTTATGCTGGCGCGTATCAAAGGTGCACCCGCAGGAGTCAAAGGATTATCATTATTCGTTGTACCGAAGTACAGGATTACAGACTCGGGGAGTCTTGAGTTTAATGATGTAAACTGTGCAGGATGTTATCACAAAATGGGATACCGCGGAGCGCCTATTGCTCAGCTCAGTATGGGTGAATCTGATGACTGCCATGGATACCTTCTGGGGGAACAGAACCTTGGACTAACCTATATGTTCAGGATGATGAATGAAGCCCGTATAAATGTAGGACTTGGCGCTACAGCAATCTCAAGTGCCGCATATTATGCAGCACTTGAGTATACCAATGAAAGACTCCAGGGACGCAAAATAGATGAGAAAAATCCTTCAAATCCGCAGATTCCGATCATTGAACATGCTGATATCAAACGGATGCTGCTCCAGCAGCGTGCAATTTTCGAAGGATCACTTTCCCTGATGGTGTATGCAGGAAAACTTGTCGACCTTATAAGTGTAACCAGCGGAGAAGAAAAAGAGCGATACGAACTGCTGCTTGAACTTCTGACTCCGATTGTAAAAACATACCCTTCAGAGATGGGTATTGTTTCCACAAGCCAGGCAATTCAGTGCCTCGGCGGCTACGGCTACAGTTCCGAATTTCCGGTAGAGCAGTACATGCGGGATTCCAGGATACATCCTATTCATGAAGGCACGACCGGTATTCAGGGGATGGATCTTCTCGGCAGAAAAGTTACCATGAAGAAAGGTGTGGCTGTAAAAATATATCTTGATGAAATTAAAAAATCAATAGGTGAAGCTTCCGAATTCAACGATCTTAAACCCTTCGCATCGGCTCTTGCAGATGCTGTTTCACTCTGGAAAGAGACAACAAACAGCCTGCTGGGAATTGCAGCAAAAGGGGAGATTGATCTTTTTATGGCTGATGCTACCCTTTTCCTTGAATTTTCAGGAATTATATGCATTGCGTGGCAATGGCTTCTTCAGGGAATTGCTTTAAATAAACAGTCCGGTACTGCCTCCCCTGACAACAAAAACTTTTCTGAAGGAAAAATGTATACATTAAAATATTTTTATCAATATGAGCTCCCAAAAATTCAAGGTCTGGCAATTCGTCTGAAAAATGCCGATGGCATCACATTAAAAATGATGCCGGAATACTTTGAAGACTGATGATTTTAAAAATTCTTTATTCATAGTATATTCATTGAAGAGAAATCATCCATGTGAAAGTCTGTTGATGATGATCATCCCGGAGGAAATTTCCTCCGGGATTTCTTTTATTTAATCACAAATAGATCTTTATGATACTGAAAAATCTATTCTTAAATACGTCCTGAAAGGGAACAAAGCGCTTAAGCCTCCTGTTCCTTATGGAATATTTAAGAAAGGACTTATTATTTTTATTTCTTGACCATTACCAATTATCAGTTTTTATTGCAGTTGTAAGACTTAAAAGCGGTATATTTAACATACTTTCATTTTAAAATATTATAATAAAATAACAAAGAGAATAATGAAAAAACGACAGAACGCTGAATTAAGAAAACCGGATATACTTAAAAACTACTATCAGGTGATACTCAAAGAGGGTGTAGAAGGAGCATCTATTGCAAAAGTTGCAAAAAAGATGAAAATTAATCCAAGCCTCATAATACATTACTTCACCAACAAGGATAACATGACTGTTGAACTTGTTGACTATATGAGCAGAATCTACAACAGACTTTTCATGGATATGAAAATTGAAACCAGCGACCCTCAGAAAAGGCTCGACCGGCTGGTGGAGATTTTCTGCAGTGATGAATGGTATAACAACACCGATATCTCGGGAGACTATTCTATCCTGACTCTGAGCTTCAGAAATAAAAAAGTATTTAAACACCTTCATGATATGTATGAAGAGTTCGTTAAACTTATAATGAAAGAGCTTGAAACAGCAACTGCAAGCGGGAAAGTTAAAATCAGCGATCCGAAAAGAACTGCAGAACTTTTAGTATCCACATTAGAAGGCTACAGACATTTTAAACATTTTTTCATTGATGAATCCTCTTCAGAAAGCTACAGGCAGGATATGATGAAAACTTTAAAGAACATTATAAAGAACGGTTAGATCTGTAAAATTACTGATTCTTCACTGGCATGATCTTATATTAGTTTTGAAACATTTACTATAGAAAATAGTACAAACATATATCAATCATTTCAGGAGAATTTATATGGAAAATTTTACCAGTCTATTAAGCTTAAAAAATATAGGTATTTTTTCAGGAATAACTGCATTACTTCTTTTTTTCAGCTATATATCCAATGCATCTGCCTCCGATATTGCTGAAAGCACAACAGTAAAAAACTGGATTTTAAAAGGAGCGCTGATTGTAGATGTACGGACGCCCGAAGAGTTCAATTCAGGAAACTATAAAGGATCAATAAACATTCCCCTCGCAGAACTCGAAAAAAATCTCAACCGGTTCGGAGACAAAGACCGGCTGATAGTAGTCTACTGCCGGTCAGGAAACCGCAGCGGCCAGGCTAAACTTATACTTGAAAAATATGGTTATAAAAATGTACTCAACGGCGGCGCGTTTGTTAACATGCCTTGATACTTTCTATTCCCGTCACGGATTCATGAGTTATAATAAAAACGGTGCCATAACGGCACCGTTTTTATTATATATATCATTACAATCAACGTTTTGCTTTACGCGTGGCAACATCAAAAATTACAGCGATTGCCAGTACCAAACCACGAATAATATACTGCAATGACGCATCAGAAGTAGTTGACCATAAATTCATGCCATTCATAAGCGACATATACACCAATGCACCGATTAGCGAACCTGAAATTTTACCTACCCCGCCGGCCGCAGATACTCCTCCAATATAGGCAGCGGCAATCGCATCAAGTTCAAAAAGTGTTCCGGCCGTTGGAGACGCAGACTGCAGGCGGGATGCAAACATTATCCCTGAAATAGCGGAAAGCAGCCCCATGGAACCGAATACGATCATTGTAATTCTCTTTACGCTTATACCTGAAAGTTCAGCCGCTTCCGGATTTCCTCCAACCGCATAGATATGACGCCCGAGAACAGTCTGCCGGGCTATCCAGTCATAACCCGATACCACAACCATCATAATCACAACCGTCCATGACATGCCATTAGAACCGGACAGGACCCATGTAACTGCACTTATTACTGCCACGAAAAAAATCTGCTGCATAATAAACATATACATTGGAATAATTTCAAAATTATATAACAGTTTGCTTTTCCGTATGCTTATATTTCTGAAAATAATCCATACCATGGCAAGCAGGCCAAGCAGAAGTGTCAGCTTATGAGTTCCCGGCAGAAAACTGAAGTTTGATAAAAAATCAGGAATACTGCCATTGCTGATTGCGATGAATGCGGGATCTGAAATTATTATTGTGCCTGTTCCGGATGTTGCCATAAGCAGAATTCCGCGATAGATAAGCCATCCGGCCAGAGATGCGACAAAAGATGGTATCCCCAGCATAGCCACAGGAAGTGCAGTAATACATCCTGCAAGGATACCAAGGATCAGGACTGCCGGTATGACAAAGTAAACCGGATATCCCCAACTGGTTAAACCGATTGCAGAAGCTGCGCCTAAACATCCTGCTAAAAATCCCACGGATAAATCTATATGCCGGATTATAATAATAAAAGTCATTCCTACGGCCAGTACAGCAATGTATCCGGTCTGATTCATGAGATCCGCGATATTCTGAGGCTTAATAAAATTTCCGTCTGTTACAATCCCGAAAAAAACAATTATTATCAGTAAAGCAATATACATTCCATAATCACGAATATTCAGGCCCGGCATTTTTTTTAGTTCTTTAATACTCATCTTTAATTCTCCCTGTATATAACGATTTCATATTAAACATAAAACTTTTATTACTGTGTTGCCAGATGCATGATCTGTTCCTGATTTGCCTCACTTCCGGATAACTCACCACTGATTTTTCCTGCTGAGACTACATAGATGCGGTCACTCATCCCGAGTATTTCCGGAAGTTCAGAGGAAATCATTATGATGCTCATCCCCTGTTCAACCAGCCTGTTCATGATAGTATAAATTTCATATTTTGCACCCACATCAATTCCCCTTGTCGGTTCATCAAGTATAAGGACATCGGGTTCAACAAAAAGCCATTTGGCAATCGATACCTTCTGCTGGTTTCCGCCGCTGAGATTAACAATCAGCTGTTCAAGACTCGGGGTCTTGATATTAAGCGCACTCTTATATTCTGTAGCATACCTGATTTCAGTATTATCATTAACAACACCTTTCGCGGAGATTCTTTTCAGGCATGCCAGGGTTATGTTCCGTTTGATGTCCTGAATCATTATAAGTCCATCACCTTTACGGTCTTCTGAAGCATATGCAATCCCTGCATTAATAGCGTCCTTCGGTGATCTGAAGTTCTGTTTCTTATTTTTAAGAATCAGTTCACCGGTGATTTCGTAACCATCGGGATTGCCGAAAATACTATGCGCCAATTCAGTACGGCCGGCGCCGATGAGACCGGCAAATCCTATTATTTCACCCTTCTTCAATTTAAAATTTATATCCTTAAGCACTGCACGGCCAAGCCCCGGATCATACGCATTCCAGTTTTTAACTTCCATTATCACTTCATCAGAGCGCACATGTTTCCTTTCCGGATATATGTTGTTTATTTCGCGCCCCACCATATTCTTAATCAGTGTATTCTCGTTAACCTCATTTTTCGAAGCATCAAGTGTACAAATTGTTTCTCCATCTCGAAGTACTGTAACAGTATCAGCAATGTTTATGACCTCTTTAAGCCGGTGAGAGATAAGAACACATGTCACACCTTTCTTTTTCAGTTCACCTATAAGCTCATAAAGATTATCGCAGTCGCTCTCGTTTAATGCCGCAGTAGGTTCATCGAGAATCAGGAGTTTGATATCCTTGCACAGAGCCTTGGCAATTTCTATCAGCTGCTGCTGCCCTACACCGAGATCTTTAACCTTTGATTCAGGATTTACATTAAGGCCTACATTTTTCAGCATCTCAGTAGATTTTTTAATTGTTTCATTCCAGTCGATTGTGAGCCCTTTTGTAATCTCATGCCCCAGAAGAACATTCTCATAAACAGAAAGTTCGGGAAACAGCGCAAGTTCCTGGTATATAATTGCTATACCTGCAGCTTCACTGTCCGCAATACCATTGAACTTCTGAATTCTGCCGTCAAAAAGGATATCCCCTGTATATTCACCATGAGGATACACTCCGCTTAAAACTTTCATCAAAGTTGATTTCCCGGCTCCATTCTCTCCGACAAGGCAGTGGACTTCACCACGGGCAACCTGAAAACTTACATTGTTCAAAGCTTTAACTCCGGGAAAAGATTTTGTAATGGATTTCATCTCGAGTATAGGAATATTCATTATAGCCCTGCCTTTTCTGAATATTAAGTTTAAATAGAACGATGATTTTGAATAAAAAAATTATTTTTCTGTCATACCGGTTTTGTGTCGTGCAGGCTTGCAGATACCGGAATCTCCTGACAAACCCGATCAGACGAGATCCCGGCATTCCGTTTATTTCGGCAGGCTCAGCACAAGCCGGTACAGCCGGAATGAAAAAGAATTTATTAACAAGTAAATCTCAAATGATTAACTATATTTACAACCCTTTAAAATCTTTGGCTTCATAATAACCGGAATCAATTATCGCAGCCTTCACGTTTTTCCCGGTTACAGTTGTAACCATAGAAGGTTTAGCAGGAACATCAACTTTCCCGTTATTATATGTTTTAGTTTTTTCAGGAGTTTTCCCTTCGCTTAATGCGATCGCTGCCGTGATAGCATCAGCAACAAGTACTCGGACATCCTTCAGAACTGTCATAGACTGTTTACCATCGATAATATACTGAATAGAAGCTTTCTCCGCATCCTGCCCGGTAATAAAATATTTTGTAATCTCTTTATCTTTGCTGAATGCATCAGCTATTGCACGGGATGTACCATCATTCGGAGCAACAATATAGACCTGTCCTTTCTGATCTTTTTTTGCCGCAATAAGGTTAGATTCAGCTTTGCTTTTCGCAACATTAAAATCCCAGTTTGTAGTAATCTGGCCGATTATTGATGAGAGTTCGCTTCTTGTGAGATCAGGCTTTTTAGAAAGCGCTACGGCTTTATCAGAATTCATTATTATAAAAGTTCCGTCAGCAATTTTAGGCTGAAGAACACTCCATGCGCCCTGGAAAAAAATAAATGCATTATTGTCAGAGAGCGCCCCGGCATATAGATAGAGATGGTTCCCTTTTCCGGAGGCTTCAGAAACAAGATACCTGCCCCATTCCGCACCGACATTATAACTGTCGAAGGTAACATAATAATCAACAGAAGCAGTGTTGAGAATCAGCCGGTCATAGGAGACAACTTTTACTCCGGCTTTTCTTGCAGCATCAGCCGCAGCCGCTGCAGCAGCACCATCATGAGGGCAGATTATCAGGACCTTGATGCCCTTTGTTATCAGAGTTTCAACATTCGCTTTTTCCTTGGCGGAATCACCCTGGCTGAAAAGAACTTCAGCACCTACTCCTGCTTTTTTCAGAGCATCCATAAATCGTGTCTGATCCTGGATCCAGCGCGGTTCATCTTTTGTAGGGAGTACAATTCCGATTGTTGTTTTAGAGGAAGAACATCCGAAAACTGCCAATGCAAAAATAGAAGTGAGAAAAACCAGAATACGTTTCATAAAACACTCCTTGATAAAATTTTGATTTGCTAATAAAATCTATTAGTATTTATTAATTAAGTCAAACCTGATAGATAATATGATAATTAAAAAAAGGAAAAAAGTCCATATAACAGATAATATATGATGAAAAAAATGGAGTAAAAAATGCGGATTGAACATATAGCTTTATGGGTAAAAGATCCCGAAAAAATGAAAGAGTTTTATTGTAATTATTTTCTGGCAGTACCATCTGAAAAATACTATAATGCTCAGAAAAAGTTTTCTTCATATTTCCTGTCATTTAAGAATGGAGCCCGTATTGAAATCATGCACAAGCCGGGATTAAATTCTGCAACTCATTTAGAATCTTACGGATGGGCCCATTTAGCAATTTCAGCTGGTTCAAGAGAGAGTGTAGATAAATTAACTGATAGGCTTAGGGATGATGGTTATACAGTCACCAGCAATCCCAGAACTACCGGTGACGGATATTATGAAAGTACAGTTCTTGATCCGGAAGGAAATCAGATAGAAATAACAGAATAAGTTTAAATCCTCCTTCCCCCTGATCTGATAATTATTGTTTTTTACAGGTTTTTATCCGGATTAATTTTCAAATACTGATCTATCATCAGTTTTCTCTTTTCATCTGAATCTTTACTCTTTCCGGATTTAAAAAACATACAATTCAGCCTCCTCTAAAAATTGTCCTGAACATCACAGTTATTAAATCCAAAGTCAAACTCTAATATATCGTTCGAATAATTTACTCACTATCCGGATTTGAAGCAATAGTTTCTGTTTTCTTTTTTGTGAAGAGCTTTTTAACAAAAGCCCCGGCTCCGACAACAGCAACTACAATCAGTTTCCAGAATTTCTGAAGCAGCCCTGATTTAGCGGCAACCGCCAAAGCTCCTCCTCCGACCAGGGCCGCAAGACCGTACTCGGCAATTTTATCGCCATCCCTGAACTCAGAATATTTATTTCCTGAAGAGAATGTATATGATGCTAATATTTTTTTTGCCGATGCAACAGTCTTAACAAGATTCTGTTCATCCGCTACAATCACAACCTCCATAACTCCCTTACGCCCGAGATATCTTATATTATAATTTATACCTTTTCTACCCTCGGACTGATAGATTGTAGCCCATTCAAGATTATTTGTTTCCGGATCATATGCCGGTTTTTTATGCCATCCTATAACTTCAAGCTCTGGAAGATTCTGTTCTTTCCGCCATTTGTTAGCCTCTTTATCTCCATCTTTAAAACCCTGAAGTATCTTATCCGCATCAAGAGAATTTTTTTCGTCATCCCTGATATAACCTGTCTCATCAAATTCGAAGAGCATAAACCACTCATCAGATTCAGGAGCAACGTATCCTACTTCCCTGTCAGTAGGCTGATTTCCGTAAAGCTCCATCAGTTTTCTTGTGTCATCGCCTGAAGCAAAATGATAACCGGCAGGAACATTGATCTCTGCGAGAGATCCGAGATCTGCCTTTGACGGACCGTTAAGCCAGTTTACGGATACCTGTTTCTGCTGATTCTCCTGCGCATTAATAAACAGAGGAAAAATAAAAGTGAGAGCTGCAAATAAAATAAATAGACAACTTGAAATTTTACTCATGGATATCCTCCGTATAAATTAATTATTTCTGTAAAAAATAACTGATCTGCCTGTTAAAAACAAAGAATAAAATAATAGGAATCACTACCGCTCCTAGAAGCAGGGAATTTGAGACCAGCGCCTGGTAATCTATTGTCCCTGCTGTCACTATCCCTGTAAGCGCTCCTCCGAGATGAGCGTCGTGTGCAATACCGCCCGGCATTCTGTTAGTAGCATAAATAGAACCGAACACGAAAAGAATTGCGTATGCCCATGCAGGGATGGGAAACGGGATGGGAAAAACAATAATGCTCCCGCCGGGGATTAAAAATATAGATGCGAAAATTATTCCGCACACAGCGCCGGAAGCTCCGAGAGCCCTGTAATTCCTATCATTCCTGTGAAGTATAAGAGAGAGAATCCCTGCACCGAGTCCGCTGTAGAGGTAAAGATAAGCTGTAACTTTCGGACCGTACTTCATCTCTATCCCGGCAGCAAAAGCATAAAGACTGAACATGTTGAAAAAGAGATGTCCCCAATTCGCGTGAATGAAAACAGAAGAGAGTATACGATAATAATCATTCGATCCGATAATCGCTTCTATGGAAAAAAGAGACTTTTCAAAAAAAGTTTTATTCTTGAAAGCATAAAAAGTCACTGCCGAGGTGATCCCTATTGTCAGATATGTAAATAGATACTGGTTCATTTTTTCTCCGGTTCAATCGAAAGATTATTGGAGCAAAATGAGCGAATGTCAAGCAGATATTGTATCCGGTAGAATGTAATAAGATCAGATTATACCGGGAAATTCCCCGGGGTTGACATCGATATTTCAAATTCATTTATTGACATTGCCGCCGGATAATTTTATTCTGGATTCAATAAATTAGTTTTTTAAACTTTATTAATTGCGGTAAAAATATAATGACTGAAACAATGCGCCAGTTCCTGGATTTTCTCACAGTAGCGGAATTCGCCCAGGCTGTTCTGCTTATATTTATACTTTTTGTAATGGATAAAAACAGGAAGGCGAATATTTTTTTTGCCGGATTTCTCATTATTTTATCATCAAATTTTTTCTTATTTTACCTTTTTAAATCAGATATAAAATGCGCATCATTCATATTCGGGTTACTGGCACTCCCCGGCATCTCAGTGACAGGGGTATTTATTTACCTCTACGTGCTTTTCATGACCGGAATGATTGACAGGATAAAACTTAAGCACTGCCTCCATTTTATTGTATATTCTTTCAGCCTGTTTTTTTTCATTGTAACTGTTTATAATCTAAAAGGAGATTATAAGGATTCAGCTACGTTCAGGCAGAGCATGTTTATCCTGATCAGCATCGGGTTTATAAATTCAATTTCGTATATTATCTATACAATTGCCATTCTGAAAAAGTATTACAATAAGATTGAGAACTACTACTCAGACCTTGAAAAAATAAGCCTCCGCTGGCTCCTGAGAATTTCATCTCTTTCATTCTTCATCCTGGCATTCTGGTGCATTACATTCTGGTTCTCCCACCTGGGAATAATTCCAAGAAGCCCAGTGAGCATTGCCGGAAATTTAATAATGCTTATCATTACAATTTTTATTACTGCATACCATCTTATCAACCAGCCTGAGATTTTCAGAAAGAATATCGAAATGAATCAGACTATAGAGGATTCAGAAGATTCTTCCGCTTCTGAAAAATATGCCAGGCAGAGTATTGATGAAAATATGCAGGATGAATACCTGGCTAAAGTCAGCAGTTTCATGATTGAGAAAAAGCCCTATCTCGAAGAAAGCATAACAATAAAAGACCTGGCTGAAGAGATCAATATCCCTCCGCATCACCTGTCTATCGTGATAAACAACCGGCTTAACAAAAATTTTTATACCTTTATAAATGAATACAGAATTAAAGAGGCAGTTTCAATTCTTGATGACCCTGAAAATTCCGATGCCAGTATAATTGCCATCGCCTTCAGGTCAGGTTTCAATTCAAAATCCACTTTTAACTCCGTCTTTAAAAAAATTACAGGACTTACCCCATCCGAATACAGAAGCAGGGAAACCTCAGAGTCTATACTTGCAAGTTAGGACTCATTACCGGTATTGTGCAGGTACAGTCTTGTAAGCCCGGTCGATCAGCGCTTCATTATGGTTTATAGTAATCTCAGTTTTTAAATAATTCGAGGTTACTTTATGAGATTTAAAATTATCACTTCAATAATCCTTGTCATTCTTATGGAAATGGCCGCTTTTTCTGAAGATTCTTCATCTGTTGGAAAGACCATCTCTTATGACAGATATATCGCGGAGATAGAAAAATCTCTCCCTGAACTTAAAAGCAATGAGATGGATCTTTTATCTGCTGAAAATAAAGTTAAAAGCGCCAAATCCGGAGGAGATACATCATTAACAGCAGGGGGCGATGCTTATTCAAATAAGCAGTACTCCGGCATCAGCGATGATGGAGATGTGAAAGGTTATGATTATTACGCAGGTTTAAGTAAAACCATAACATCCACAGGGACTACAGTGAGCGGTACATATAATTACGCGAAAAACAGCTACAGCGGTTTCACTTCAACACAGGATTATTCCTCTTATGAACCTTCCGTATCCGTTACTGTATCTCAGCCGCTCCTCTATAACTTTCTCGGAAAAGTGGACAGATATTCAGAGAACAATGCCAAAATGCAGCTTGAGATCGCCAGGTTCCGGCTTCAGGAAAATAATAAGAGCGTCCTGAATACCTATAAGAAACTCTATTTCCTATGGATTATGTACAATGAAAATATCGGAAATCTCGATGACGCTATCAGTAATTCCAATACACTGAAAGAGCAGATAAGAAGAAAGGTGAATGCAGGCCTTGCTGATAATGATGATTATCAGAATTCAGTTTCTTCAGTTCTCAGTTATGAGAACCAGAGAAGGGTATACCAGACAGCGCTTAAGAACCTTGAAAATCAGCTCAGTCTTTACCTGGATATAAATCAGGGACTTCCCGGCAGTGACGAATTCAACGAGTATTATAGAATAGCCGAAACAGCCGGACTGGCTGCCAGAGATTTCAAAAATACCACATCCGCAAAAATAATGGATTTAACAATGAAAAATTACGCTTACTCCATGGGAGTGTATGAGAACAGGCTCCTTCCGGAGTTCAACGTCTTCGCCGGAGTTACGCAGAAAGATATCTCCGGATCACAGACCTACGGTGTAAATGATACAGACTACAATGTGGGATTTGAATTTAAATACTCGCTTGAGAACAACTCAGCAGAAAGCAGTTTAAAGGATATAGAAATTCAGATAAAAGCCCTCGAGTACGAATACAAAACAGCAGAGAACAGCTACAGGAAACAGATGCACGATTACATCGAATCTTCACAGGGGATTATTAAACAGCTTGAGAATAATGAAAAAACTCTCAAGGCGCTTGAATCAAAACTTGTCACCGAGAAGAGAAAATACAATCAGGCAAGACTTAACCTCTCATACGTCATAGATACAGAAAACAGCATCACCGCTGAGAGGAACAGTATAGCAGCTCTTAAGTACCAGTTAATAGGCTACTACATTGATTACATGGATCTTACAAAATAGGAGTATGAAAATGAACATAGCAAAACTCGCGATAAAACGGCCGGTATTTATATCATGCATTGTTGCCATTATACTTATAATGGGATGCATATCATATTTTAAAATAGGGATGGAGCTTATACCGGATATGTCATTCCCGACAATATCGGTAAGCACCCAGTACTCCGGCGCCTCCCCTGAGGAGATTGCCCAGCTTATAACCAAACCGCTGGAGGATGAACTTGGTACGATTTCCGGGCTTAAAAGAATAAGCTCACAGAATATCGAGGGTTATTCCATTATTACCATGGAATTCTACATGGAGGTTGATACTGAACTTGCTGCACAGGATGTAAGGGATAAAATCAACATAGCAAAGAATAACCTGCCCGATGATATCCAGGATGACCCGGTTGTCCAGAAATTTGACCCCGCTTCAGAAGCAGTAATAAGGCTTGCCCTTGTTTCAGATCTTTCAGCGGCAGATGCATATGACCTTGCAAAGGAAACGATAAAACCGCAGATTGAAAGGCTGAAAGATGTTGGAAAAGTTAATATAATAGGAGGGAGCCGCCGGGAAATACAGGTTGAACTCGACCAGAGCAGGTTGAATGATTACATGATCTCAATGACTGACGTAGTGACACAGATCGGCAAATCCGGATCAAATGTTCCCGTGGGTAAAAATGAACACGGCTCCAGCCAGACCATATTCAGGGCAATGGGTGAGTTCAATAACCTGAGCCAGGTAAGCTCTACGCTGATATCTTTTTCAGGGGATATGGGCAAATCTGTAAATGTCAATACACTCGGCACAGTGAAAGACGGCATTGAAGATGTAACAAGTTCCGCGTATATATATTATCCGGCAGTAAATGATTCAACTAATAAAAATACAGTTTCACCGGAGTCTAAAAAATCGTGCATCTACCTCGACGTAATCAGGCAGTCCGGCAAGAATACCGTTGAAGTCACGCAGAGGGTTAATGAAAGCCTGGGCGCAATAAACGACAGCATAAAAAAAATCGGAAATAATGCAAAAATCATTGTTACACACGACCAGTCCAAATGGATAAAAACAAATGTTAATGAAACAGTCACTTCAATTATAGAAGGGATAATACTGGCTGTGTTGGTAGTTTACCTCTTCCTCGGGAATCTCAGGTCAACAATAATAACGGCTATCGCAATACCGAACAGCCTCCTCGGTGCCGTGATAATTATGAACATCATGGGCTACACTTTTAACATGATGACGCTAATGGCTCTATCCCTTGTTGTGGGACTTCTTGTTGACGATGCCATTGTCGTAAGGGAGAATATTTTCAGGAAACTTGAGGAGGGTGAGAATTCTTTCCATGCTGCAGAAAAGGGAACAACCGAGGTAATGCTCGCTGTTATAGCGACTACCCTTGCGATACTTTCGGTATTCTTCCCGATAGGAATGCTCAGCGGCGTTATAGGCAAGATGTTCAAACAGTTCGGGTTCACGGTTGTTTTCGCGATGATTGTAAGCCTTTTTGACGCACTTACTGTCGCTCCTTTCCTGAGCGCTTACTTTGCCGGGGATGGTAAAAAAGCGGATAACTTTGCCATACGGTATTTTGAAAAATTCCAGGAGAAGATGGATGCCCTGTATCTGAAAATCATGAAATACTGTCTTAACCATTCGCTAGTTGTTATAGCAGTTACTATAATGGTATTTATAAGCAGCATAGGGCTCCTGTTCGTTGTTAAAAAAACATTTTTCCCTTCACAGAACAGGGACAGTTTTGTAGTAAGCATTGAAATGCCATCTGGAACAAGCATTAAGGGTACAAGTGATACGCTTGAGAAGATCCTTAACAGAATCAGGGATCTGCCCGATGCGGATTATTTCGGGGTAACATCCGGAACTTCTGACGGCAAGTCTACCAAGGGTGAGATACAGTGCTTCTTAAAAGAAGACAGGACAAAAACAGCGGATGAGAACAAGGAGGCTGTCCGTAAAATGCTCGAGGGGTTCTCATACGCCAATCCCATTGTCAACTCGGGAGGCGGCGGACCCGGAGGTTCCCCCTTCACTCTTGTCATTTCGGGGCATGACCTGGCAAGTGTTGAAAAATGGGCCGATGTTATAATGGAGAAAGTAAAAAAAATACCTGACCTGGTTGATGTGGATACCAGCATAAAAAAAGGGAACCCCGAGCTCAGGGTGGTTTTCGACCCGGATAAAATGCAGCAGTACGGTGTTTCAAACAGTACAGCCGGCAAAGAACTTAGATACAGCATCAATGGCGCCGTAGTAGGCCAATACCGCCAGGCGGGTGTCGAATACGATATCAGGGCAAGGCTTAGACCCGAACAGAGAGATTTAAGGAATACCTTCAATAACACAAAGGTGCCTAATAATTCAGGCAGGATGATTCAGCTTAACCTTGTTGCCGATGCTGTGCAGACAACAGGTTTTGCCGAGATTGACAGACAGGACAAGGCTTATATCGTCAAGATAACAGCCAACCTGGCCTCCAATGGAGCTTTAGGCAATGCCATGTCCCGGGCATCTGATATTATTAAAAATGAAGTTCAGCTCCCTCCTGAAATCAGTTACAGTTTCAGCGGAGAGGCTGAAACCCTTGCAGAGACAGGCTCAAGCATACTTTTCGCGCTCATCATGGCGATTACCTTTATCTACCTTGTGCTTGCGAGCCTTTATGAATCATTTGTAACACCATTCACTATACTGCTGGCTATACCTCCTGCACTTGCGGGAGCCATGTTCGCGCTGTATACAACAGGTTTCATGCTCGATATGTTCAGCATGATCGGAATGGTAATGCTCATGGGGCTTGTAACTAAAAACTCAATACTGCTTGTTGATAACGCGGTGCACGGAATCAAATCCGGACTCGACACAAAAGAAGCAATACTCGAAGCAGGAAGACGCCGGCTCAGGCCTATACTGATGACCACATTTGCCATGCTCGCAGGAATGCTCCCCCTTGCAATCGGTATCGGTAAAGCTGCCAAGATGGGGCAGTCAATGGGTATATCTATAATGGGGGGAATAATTGTATCAACCCTTGTCACACTCATTGTTGTTCCTGCAGTTTTTGAGTATATCGAACGATTCAGAAACTCTACCGAGGGGAGAATAATTGTACGGGACGAGGTGTATTTTAATGAATCTGATGCAGATGGAGAGAGTAAACAGACTGAAAACAATCAGTCGAGTAAAAACAAAAAGAAAAAATAGTACATTGAGTTAAATTCATAATAAAAAGGGTATGCTAGTTATAGCATACCCTTTTTTTAATTTCTGATAAAGTTACCGATATAATCGTCAAATTAAATTGATTGACTAGCTGCTCAATAACAGATATAAAATATGAAATTTATGATCAGGAGGACTTTATGAATCAGCCGGAACTCACTCAGAAGGCTTTGGGAATACTCCGAAATCCCGAAACATTTCAGTGGTACTTTATTCCTCTCTTTGCATTTGCCGTTTATATTTATTTTAATGAAATCTCAAACAAGAACTGGAAAGGAGTTGCTGCCGGTCTTTCGCTCTATATGGTTCACTGGTTTTATGAAATAATGAATGCCCTTATTCAGCATTTCTCAGGCCACGCGCTGTGGACTGTTCCCTCAGGGACATCTTTTCTTCTGCTTGTCGGAGTCTGTGTAGAGATCAGTATAATGTTTTCTGTTGCGGGAATTATTTTTACAAAGATACTCCCCGAAGATCCGAAGATGAAAATTCTAGGCATAAACAACCGCTGGCTGATCGCGATAGTAAACGCCGGATTCTACTCGATATTTGAAATCTTTCTCGCGAAAACTCCCGCATTCCACTGGGTATATCCATGGTGGGGCTCATTCCCGGTTTTCGTGACAGTGTATATCCCGTTCTTTCTTGCAGCAAATCTCGCATACGACTGGAAGAAAAAAACACAGGTGACTTTCATCGGTTCGCTCTTTGTGATAAATGCGGTAATGCTGATTGTTTTTGCCGGAATTCTGAAGTGGATATGATGCATTGACTGGTTGAAAGCTGCTTATAAAATGCTGGTCTTATAAGATTCTGCAGTGGTTTCAATCATGAAATTTGCGTTTTAAATATTAAGATTTTAGACTGACTCACTTTCTAAAAAATTTGACTTAATATTTGATAGAAGTACATTAATAGGTAACATAATGCACTAAATATTGCATTGGGACTTAAATATGTATATTAATCGAATAATCTTATTCATTTTAATTTTTTGCAATGGTGTACTTTCACTATGCTGTGGCAGGCATCCCATATATCCTGATGAATGGCCTGAAATATTAGCGTATCCGGTTAACGGGTGTAATAATATTTCAGGTGTTTATTCTGATAAATATCATGAATCTTCATTAACTCATCTAATTGTTTTCGGCGGTAAAGGTTTTGGATATGATACAAGTGCCGAAAATATAATACGTGCTGCAACACATGTTGTAATAATTCAGTCCGACCGAACTATCGAATTAAGAATTATGGACGTAAAGAAAGTACTGCTTGAGAAAACATTAATCTTAGGGAAAGACGCATTCTGCGAGGATGGTCTTCATGTGCGAACGAGTTCTTTGGCCTGTCAGGAAGGTGTTATCGGATATGGAGAAGATAATTATAATTTACTGCGTGGTAAAGATGATTCATTGATTATTAACCATAACTCCTCCGGATACGGAGCATATACCTGTTTTCCTATTATTGTACCAAGTGACACCTCTTACTATCGTTTCAGAAAATATACCGATAATTAGCCGATTAACCGGCATACGATGTATTAACGGAAGCAAAAGGTTACGCTTAAATAATGCACCAATTTTATGATTTTACTCAGTACACCCTTCGACAGGCTCAGGGTGAAACTTTGTGAATTAAACTTAAACTACCTGTCATGCTGAGCCTGTCGAAGCATATTATGTACGGATTATTTTACTGGCTCGGCAGAAATAATAATAAAAATTCCGTCCGAAAAATATCATGACAGTAATCATGGAAAGATGTTGACCATTTCACCATATAACATTATTTTATGCAGGAATCATCTGCAGCCTCTGCGCTGTTTATAAATCAGGATACAAAAAGGAGATACTAAAGTGGCCGCAATAAATATACCTGAAAGAAATGAGATAAATAATAATTATAAATGGGACCTTACATCACTGATAAAGAATGACGATGAGTGGGAGAGACTATATAAAGATCTTGAATCAAAAATAGGCGGATATGAAAACTTCAAAGGGAGAATGGGTGAGTCACTTGATACTTTCAGAAGTTCTCTTGAGTTCGACATGAACATCTCGCGGGAGGTTGAGAAAATCTACACATACGCTCATCTTCGAAGCGACGAGGATAAGACCAACCAGTTCACCCTTGCCATGTATCAGCGCTCTGTGAACGTTTATACAAGAATTTCAGAAATGTCAAGCTTTATGACTCCGGAGATACAGGAGATTGATGAAAAAATAGTGCGCTCATACATGGATGATGCATCCATGAAAGACTACAGATTTTTTCTGGAAAAAATCCTCAAATTTAAACCTCACACTCTTTCAAAGGAGATTGAACAAATCATTGCCATGATGGGTGAAGTTGCACATGCACCATCCCAGATATTCAGCCAGCTCGACAACGCGGATCTGACTTTCGGGATTATCACAGACAGCGAAGGAAACGAAATCGAACTAAGTCATGGTAATTTCAGTACATTTCTACAGGATCCCGACAGAGAGATCAGAAGACAGGCATTCTTCCAGTACTACCAGTCTTACAAAAACCTGAAGAATACTGTAGCCGCGACACTTGATCATTCAAATAAAAAAGACAGTTTCTACGCAAAAGTGAGGAAGTTCAACAACAGCAGAGAAGCATCCCTCTTCCCGGACAACATGCCTGAAAAAGTCTATGACAATCTTGTAAGCACCGTGAGAAAAAACACTGCACCTCTGTTCAAATATCTCGATTTCAGAAAAGAGGCCCTCAATCTTGATAAACTCCACTTTTACGACACATATGTTCCACTAGTAGCAGATGTAAATTTCAGCATGACATATGACGAGGCAGTTGAAACCTGCGTAAAATCGCTGGCTCCGCTGGGTGAGGATTATACAAAAATTATGAGGGAAGGGCTTCTCGGGGGATGGGTTGACCGTTATGAAAACAGGGGAAAGAGAAGCGGGGCATATTCATCAGGATGCTATGACTCACCTCCATATATTCTTCTGAACTATGAAGATAAAAACATCAACAGCCTCTATACGCTGATACATGAAGCCGGACACTCCATGCATTCATATTACTCAAAGCATGCTCAGCCGTATATCCTGAGCGACTACACAATTTTTGTTGCGGAAGTTGCCTCAACCTTCAATGAAACTCTGCTGAGCCGGTACCTGCTTGACCTGTACAAAAATGATCCGAAGATGCAGGCCTATATACTTAACAGGGAAATAGATAATATACGCGCCACTCTATACCGCCAGACGATGTTCGCCGAATTTGAAACACGTTCGCATAAGATAGTGGAACAGAATGATCCCCTGACACTGGAAGTCATTCAGCGCGAATACAAAGAGCTGCTTGAAACCTATTTTGGAGATAAACTCTTCATAGACGATGTTCTCACTCTGGAATGCCTCCGCATACCGCACTTCTACTCGGCATTCTACGTTTACAAATATGCGACAGGGCTCTCCGCAGCGATTGCACTGGCAGATAAAGTGCTCTCTGAGGGGACACCTGCAAGAGATGCATACCTCGGTTTCCTTAAACTCGGCGGGAGCAAGTACCCGCTCGACGAGCTTTTAGACGCGGGAGTTGACATGAGCTCGCCTGTCCCTGTTGAAAAAGCAATAAAGCATTTCGGCGAACTGGTTGATAGATTTGCTGAAATTTATAAGGGTACAGGTAAATCATGAAAGTTGAATTAAATGAAAAAAACGCGCTTTACCCTCTCCCCGTCGCATTGATCGGAACAGATATCGACGGCAAAGCAAACTTTATTACAATTGCTCACCTGGGAATCGGAGCTTTGGATATGGTTACGCTCGGCATAAACAAAGCACACTATTCCAATAAAGGGATAATTACCAACAGAGAGTTCAGCATTAATATTCCTTCTGATGACATGGTAACTGAAACAGATTATACAGGAATGGTTAGCGGATCAAAGACCGATAAGAGCGGAATTTTTAAAATTTTCCGCGGTTCATTAAAGCATGCTCCAATGATTGAAAATGCCCCTGTTGCGATGGAGTGCACGCTGGTGGATCATTATGATTACAAAACCCACGATCTGTTTGTAGGGAAAGTGGAAAAAATATATGCTGAAGAAAATATCCTGACTAATGGAACTATCGATATTGCGAAAGTGAAACCTATGCTGTTCGATATGCATCAGCGTAAATACTGGAGAGTCGGAGAACCCTTTGCAGACGCATGGAGTATCGGTAAAAATTATAACAAATAAAAAATTCTACCGGGAATTATAATACTCTTTCCATCTCAATCTTTACATTCTCCGTAAGATACGGCTTCAGATATGCAATATAACTCTTCACTCCGCGTTCAATAATTTCAGACTCGCTGAAATCACCTGTGGCCTTCCGGAACGACAGCCAGTAATCATTGAGTATCCACTGGTTTTCAATGTAATACTTTCGTTCTTCTTCAGAATTGAATTTTTTTAAAAAACCTGTCTTCTCCAGAGCAAGGGTCAGATCCCTTATCTTTGCAATTTTAAGTTTATAATTTTCCCTGTATTTAGCAGCCAGTTCCTCATCCCTGTCAAGAAGCATTGAGATATCGTAATAAAAGAAACGGTATTTATAATAAAGCCGGTAGATATCTCCGATTGCCGAAGCAAATTCTTTTATATCAGGTTCAGATTTATTCACTGCGAATAGTGAATCAAATTCTGCCGTTATGCGGTCAAAAATCCGGCTTACTATCTCTTCCTTATTTTTAAAATGATAATAGAATGTTCCGGGACTTATCCCGAGTTTATCTATAATATGATTTGTCGTTATTCTATGAGTCCCCATAGTATTAAAAAGTTCAATTGATGCTTCAATTATTTTATCTTTCATCACCGGTTCTCTTTATTATACTTATTGAGAAACTGCGGAATCTCCGCCTCACAGAGTGAGCTTCTTTATGCAATTTGCAGATTTAATTCATAAATAAATCTATCAGGCAGCACCCTGTCCATTAAACCTCCTCCGGAGGATTCGGGGAGTGGCTGAAAGATTTTTCCGTGTATACTAAATTCCATGCTCACACTATTCGTGAGAAAGAAGCACTTCGTCATTTGTCAGCAATTCGTGCTTTACATCATAGAACTTCTTCACAAGCCCTTCAACTGTGAGATGCTTTTTCTCCTCTCCGGAGATATCCAGTATAATCTCACCCTTATGCATCATAAGAATCCTATTGCCGTATTTTATCGCCTGGCTCATGTTATGTGTTATCATCATGGCAGTGAGCTTTCTCTCGCTGATAAATCGGTCTGTCAGTTCAAGGACCATCGCAGCGTTCTTCGGGTCAAGGGCTGCAGTATGTTCATCTAAAAGAATGAGTGACGGATTTGACAGAACTGTCATAAGAAGAGTCAGAGCCTGTCTCTGCCCCCCTGAAAAAAGCTGAAGGTTATGCTCCATTCTGTCTTCAAGTCCCATCTGCAGGAGTTTAAGTTCATTCCTGAAAATTTCTCTCATTTTACTGTTTAAACTGATCTTAAGTCCTTTAAAACCTTTCCTGTTACATATCATCATGTTATCTTCAAGACTCATATTTGAAGCTGTTCCGAGAAGAGGGTCCTGAAATATTCTCCCTATAAATCTCGCCCTCATATATTCAGGCATTCTTGTGACATTTTCATTATTAAAAAATATCTGCCCTTTTGTGGGGAAATATGACCCTGATATTGTATTGAAAAGAGTGGACTTCCCGGCCCCGTTGCTCCCGACTATTGTAATAAAATCACCCTCTTTAACTCTTAAATTAATTTTCTTCAGAGCGGTATTCTCATTAACAGTGCCTTCATGAAAAACTTTTTTTATATTTTCAAGCCTGATCATTTTTCCACCTTCTAAACATATTTTTACTGTTTTTACCCTGGGCGATTACAAGACAGATTATAATTAATAGGCCCGCAAGAAGTTTCAGATCATTTGGTGTAAGCCCTATATGATACCCGTAATATCTTCCAAGATACATAATTGCTTTATAAATTATCGATCCTGCCAGAGCTCTCAGCGTCAGCACCCATATCCTGTTTGAGGTAACTAAAAACTCGCCAATCATCACCGAGGCAAGACCGACAACGACTATTCCTGTCCCGAGACCGATATCGGCAAAACCCTGGTACTGCGCTGCAAAAGCACCAGATACAGCAACAAGGCCGTTGGAAAGCCCGACACCTATTGCTTTCATCATGTTGATATTAACACCCTGCGCAATGACCATCTGCTGGTTGTTGCCAAGCGCACCCAGAGTCAATCCCATATCTGTCCTGAAGAAAATATCGAGCACTATCTTTATTACCATTGCTACAAGAAAAAAGAATATCAATACTGAATATTCAGCCGGAATAAAACTCTCTGTGTAAGCGACTATATCTGTAATTATTGTATGATTCTGCAAAAGAGGCAGATTCGCCCTGTTTCCAAGTACCCTGATGTTTATAGACCAGAGCATTGTCATCGTCAGGATTCCCGCAAGAAGATTAGGCACTTTAAGCCTGTTATGAATAGCAGCCGTCACAAATCCCGCTGCAACACCCCCTGCAAAAGCTGCAAAAAGCGCGAAAAAAATATTGTGCCCGTTTACTATCATCGAAGCCATAATTGCAGCTCCAAGAGGAAAAGACCCGTCAACAGTAAGATCCGGAAAATCAAGAATTCTGTAAGTTATAAAAACACCCAGAACCATTATACCATATATAAGACCTTCAACAAAAATACCTTCTATCATAATCATTATCCTTTTACAGGGTTTGCCCCCTAAATCCACACTTCGGCAGGCTCAGTGACCGCCTACATGGGACTTATAATCCCTTAACAGATTAAAATTCACTGTTTTATTCATTTAAGCCCCCCTCCGGGGGGTTTGGGGGCTTTTATATATTCAAGAGTTCTTTCATAAAGAAACATGTCAATAAAAAATATCTGCATAATTAGAGAGTAAATTTCAAACTTGACTTTTATTAACCATGATGGCAGAATACATCAATTACATTTATCAGAGGTAAAGATGGAGATTTTTGACGGTTTTATATCAGCAATAGCGAGCGAATTCAAGATACCATTTCATAAAGATAAAAGCGGCAACTATATGGCTACTCTGGAATTCGATAACGGAAGAGTTCAGGATATTCAGGTTTCTTTGAAAAAAGATGAATCAGGCGACAGGGTAATACACTATCGTTCGGTGATAGCTTCTTTAAAGCAGGATACATGGGATTTATACAAATCCGCACTTCAGCAGAATCTGACTTTTGACTACGGCGCGCTGGCCCTGGACAAAGACACTCTTGTAATGCACAACACGGTACTTCTTGAAAACTGCGAGCCGAGAAGATTCATGAAATCCCTGATTTATATCGCCGCAAAAGCAGATGAGATTGAAGAATTACTTTCAAAAGAGGATATTAATTAAGACAAGGGGTTTCAACCCCTTTCTCTGCCGGTTCACTATTTTATCACCCAGAATTTTTTATAAAGATAATCAAGTTTGGAAAGAATATTTCTGTTTATATGTCTCCCCTCAGGAGTATCTTTCTTAAGCCTCCAGTCAGAACTCATTGTTTCAAGCTCATCACGAAGTTCCCATGAATATTTAAAACTTTTCCCGTTCAGTTTTTTTAATGTCTCAGTCTGTTCCGGAGTAAACAAACCCTGGTCAATTTCGAATTGTATGATATCAGTATTCACTACTATATCTCTCATCTCTGAAAGTTCAACGACTCTGTTTAAATCAGAAAATTCAAGATCAAGGGCTTTGCTTTTTAAAAATTTTTTAAATTCAACGGCATTCCTGAACTCTTTATCTGTAAATTGATCCATTGCTGCGAATGTAATCCCTTCAGATATAAGTCTTTTTTCTACACTTGCCGACATACTATATCTGACAGGCCTGTAAACCGGCTGATTAAAAACATTCTGAATAATAAAGAGAGAAACAAAACTTATAACACAAGCCAGTACAGGCGCAGTTATCCACCCCGATGCAATCTTACCCAGGAGCTTGAAATTCATTCCTCCGCCCCCCTGGTATAAACCGATCCCGATTATCGCGCCGATTACAGCCTGTGCGCTGGCTATGGGGACAAGCGGAACAGTCGGAAGACCGTGCGTTGCAAGAAAATGTTCAAAGTTCTGCGAGGAGAAAAGGAACAGAACACTTGAAGATGAAAAAACCACTACAAGCGCAGTTATTGGAGTCAGCCGTATAATACTATTTCCCACGGTCTGCATGACTTTGGCAGAGTATGTAAACACTCCCACCGCCATTGCTATTCCGCCGATAATAAAAAGCTGTTCGCTTCCGGAAATTGTTCCAATATATGTGTTAATAGGCCTGAACGGGGCAACAGGAACAAATACCCCCATAACATTCGCGATATTGTTAGCACCTAATGAATAAGCACCGAATCCTCCGACAATAATAAGCCCTATCCTGTTATAAAAATCAAGAAAGAGGATGTGAATCTTTATCCTGCCTAAAAGCCGCTTTACCATGATATAAACTAATACAGCGAAAACGCCGGAGATAACAGGTGCGATCATCCAGCTTGAAACTATTTTCATTAGCGATTCATAATCAGTAATAGATCCCGAGAAAAAATTCCATCCAATAATCGATCCGACGATTGACTGGGATGTGGATACAGGAAGATTTAACTTGGTCATCCAGAAAATAGCCACCGCAGCGGCAAGAGCTACAATGAATGAACCCCCTATTTCATTTACCGAACCGAGTCTCCCCAGTGTGAGTGTTGCTCCTGCGCCGGATAAGTAAGATCCCAGAATAAGGAAAATACTGGTGACAACCGCGGCAACTTTGAAACTGACCATCTTGGAACCCACAGCAGTTCCAAAAACATTCCCTGCGTTATTCGCTCCGAATGACCATCCCAGGAAAAGGCCGCTTGATAAAAAAATGAGTATGGACATCAGACTATCCTTTTCATCGCCGCTATTGAAAGCCTGTTTGAAATGCTCTCTGCTATATCTGAAATCGAGTCAATAGACACAATAAAATTTTTAAGATGAAGTTTTCTGCTTAGATCAATATCGAGATTAAAAATCTCGATTTTCGCCTTCTCCGCAATATGGTCTGACTCATTTTCAAAAAATGTTACTTTATGAAGATGATCCTTCACAGTATTGACATCGTAAAAATATGACCTTGTTGATTGCACCAGCGCCTGGGTTGAATCAACAGCAGTCTCTGCAAGTTTTTTTATCCTGTCATGAAGCGACTGCGGAATATCCGGTTTTTCAATAAAAAACTCGAACATTATATCTTTTGAAAAATCTATTATGTCATCCATACTTTCAAGTATTCCCAGAACATCCCCTCTCGATTCCGGAATCAGGGTCTGCACGTAAAGCTG
>Ga0209099_1001165_pt1 | contig 27684 bp, 21 predicted proteins | sample AD_JPNHW2_MetaG_FD_184430 | JGI IMG/M metagenome (GOLD analysis project Ga0209099, IMG submission 184430) | Active sludge microbial communities of municipal wastewater-treating anaerobic digesters from Japan - AD_JPNHW2_MetaG (SPAdes) (version 2) | ecosystem: Engineered > Bioreactor > Anaerobic... | reverse complement strand
AAAAAATAATTATAAAACTATGAAAAAGAAAAAAATTATAATTGGTTTAACCGGACAAATTGCTTGCGGTAAAGGTGTTATAAAACAATTTTTAATAAAAAAATATAAAGCTAAAGATTATCGTTTCTCAACAATTTTACGAGATATTTTAATTCGTTTAGATATAGAGCAAAGTCGTTTAAATATCCAAAATTTATCTACTATGTTAAGAAAAAATTTTGGTGAAGATACTTTAGCAAAAGCTATGGCCCAAGATGTTAAATCAAATAATCATAAATTTATTGTTATTGACGGTATTCGCCGTTTAGCTGATATTAAATATTTAAAAGATATTGAAAATTTCTTTTTAGTAAGTGTCCAAGCTGATAAAAAAATAAGATACAAAAGAGTTATTGAACGTAACGAAAATCCTGGGGATGATAAAAAAACCTATCAACAATTTTTAGCTGACGATAATCGTGAAACTGAAGTAGAAATTCCTAAAACTATGAAAAAAGCTAATTTTAAAATAGATAATAACGGAACCTGGGAAGAACTTTGGGATCAAATTCATAGCTTAGTTAAAAAAATAAATACTTTAGATTAATATTATGACTTTTAAAGAATATCAAGACTTAGCCAAAACTACCGCTATTTATCCTAATATTGGAAATAATTACATATATCCAACTTTAGGATTAGCTAGTGAAACCGGCGAAGTGACTGGAAAAATAAAAAAAGTTATAAGAGATAATGATGGAATTATAAATTCAGAAAAAAAGGAAGAAATTATGAAAGAATTAGGTGATGTTTTATGGTATTTAGCTCAACTTAGTACTGAATTAAAAATAGATTTAGACGAAGTAGCTTCAAATAATTTAGAAAAATTAAAATCACGTTTAGGAAGAAATTGTATTCAAGGAAGTGGTGATAATCGTTAATAATAATTTAAATATAATTATTACAATATGAGTACTAAAAAAGGACGATTAATAGTTTTTTATGGTACAAATAACTTAGGTAAAAGCACTCAAGCTCGGCTTTTAATAACAAGATTAAATGAAGCAGGCTACACTACCGAATACTTTAAATATCCTTTATACGACTTAGAACCAAGTGGCCCTATCATTAACGATTATTTACGTCATGATAATCCTCATAATCTAAGTCCCCGTGAAGCTCAAATTATTTATGCTCTAAATCGAACTCAATATCAAACGGAATTACAAAAAAAATTAGACCAAGGAATAAATATTATTGCCGAAGATTATATTGGTACTAGTTTAGCCTGGGGTTTAGGAGCTAAAATTGATCTTAATTTTTTAGAAAAAATAAATAATCATTTAATTAAAGAAGATTTAGCTATATTATTTAACGGAGAAAGATTTAAAAATTCCATTGAAGAACATCATAAACATGAAACGGACGAAGAATTATTTAATCAAGTAAAACAAATTCATTTAGATTTAGCTTTAAAATATAATTGGCAAATAATTAATGCTAATTTGAAAATTGAAGAAATAAATGATATCTTATTTAAAATAGTAAAAGATTTTTTAACAAAATAAAAAATTAATATATGAATTACGATATTATTATTGGACTAGAAATACATGCTGAAATAAAAACAAATAGTAAAATGTTTTGTTCTTGTTTTAATAAAACTTTAAATCCAAAACCAAATTCAACTGTCTGTCCTATTTGTTTAGGTCATCCTGGAACCCTACCTTTAATAAATCAAACAGCCATAGAAAAAGTAATTTTATTAGGCTTAGCTTTAAATTGCCAAATTAATCGTCATAGTAAATTTGATCGAAAAAATTATTTTTATCCTGACCTACCAAAAGGTTATCAAATATCACAATACGACCTACCTATAGCTCATCACGGCTATTTAGAAATTAATCAACAAAAAATAGAGATAACTAGAATTCATTTAGAAGAAGATACTGCTAAATTAAATCATCTTACTGGAAAAAACTATACCCTAATAGACTTTAATCGAGCTGGTGTCCCATTACTAGAATTAGTAACTGAACCAGTAATCTATGACGCCACAACCGCCAAAATGTTTTGTCAAACTTTCCAACAAATATTAAAATATTTAAATATAAGTTCAGCTAATATGGAAAAAGGAGAAATGCGTTGTGAAGCTAATATTAGTTTACAAAAAAAGAATTGTTGGTTTAGAAATGATCGTGGACAAATAGAAACTATAAAAAACGAAAAATTAAATAATAAAGTTGAATTAAAAAATATAAATTCTTTTAAGTCATTAGAAAAAGCTATTAATTATGAAATAAAGAGACAAACAGAATTATTAAACAATAATGAAGAAGTTTTAGCCGAAACTCGAGGTTATAATGATAGAACTGGAGAAACTTTTAGACAACGCTTAAAAGAAAGTGGAGCTGATTATCGTTATTTCCCTGAACCAGATATTAAACCAATAGAAATAAGTTCCGAGCAAATAGCTGAAATAGAAAAACAATTGATTGAATTACCTCCAAACAAAAAAAATCGCTTTATAAAAGAATATGGTTTTTCTCCTGACATTTCTGAAATTTTAATTGAAAACAAAACTGTAGCTGATTGGATTGAACAAGTTATATCAGAATTAAACGAAGCTATAACCACTATGGGTGAATCCTGGGAAAACCAAAATATTAAATTAAGTAAATTGAGTGCTGATTGGTTGATTAGTGAATTATTTAAATTTTTAAATCAAGATAAAAAAGATATTAATAATATAAAAATAAAACCAGTAGATTTTGCTAAATTAATATTATTATTACATTCAAAAAAAATAACTGTTAAAGCTGGACAAAAAATATTAGAAATTATGTACAAAACTGGTAATAATCCTAATGATATAATGGTAGAAAATAATTTAGAACAAAAAACAATGGAAAATTCAGAAGAATTAGAAAAAGTTGTAAGCAAAATAATACAAAAAAATGTAAAACAATGGGAAGAATATAAAAACGGTAAGGAAGCTTTACTTCAATTCTTCATTGGTCAAATCATGGCTGAAACTAAAGGACATTATCAAGCTAAAACAATAGTAGAATTAATAAAAAAACAAAATGAAAAATAAAAAAACAGCTTTTACCCTGATTGAATTATTAGTAACTATTTCGATAATAGCTGTGCTTGTAGTTGTAACTTCAATTTCTTTTACTGATGTTAGAAAAAATTCTAAAGATGCTAAGAGAATAAATAATATAAAACAAATACAATTTGCTTTAGAATTATATCGACGTGATATTGGAACTTATCCTTTGAGTTTAAGTATAAATAGTAGTTTAGTTAATCCGTCTTCCAGTGATATTATTTATTTAAAAAAGATACCATCTAATCCTAGACCCGAAAGTAATGAACTTTGTCCCGAAACTGAATATTCGTATGAATCCAACGGTCAATTTTATTATTTAGAATTTTGTTTAGAAAAAAACGAACAAGAGATTTCATCAGGTTATAATTGTGCTTCTATCTCTGGTATAGCTACTGGAACTTGTCCTAGTCTTTAAGCCATTTTTTAATACTTTTTTCAGCTTCACTATAATCATTTATCCAATTTATTTTAATTCCCTGTTTTTCCCATCTTCTAAACCAAGACATTTGACGTTTAGAAAATTGACAAATAGCTATAAATAAGCCACTAACTAATTGTTGATAGCTTATTTTTTTTTGTAAATATCGTGCAATAAATTTATATTCTAAACCAAAACTTTCTAATCTAGTAAAACTAATTCCTTGCTGATATAGACGTTCTACTTCCCCAATCATATTTTCATTTTCTAATCTGGAAATTAATCTTTGATAAATCTTTTCTTTAATAATTTCCCTGGCTGGATTTAAACCTAAAATTAAAAAATCATACTTAATTTCACCTTTCTTAGGAGAAAAATCATTATTACTTCCCAATACTTCTAAATATCGAGCTAAACGTCTTTTATTGTTTATTTCGCTATTATTTAAACCTTGAAAAAATTTTAAATTAATTTTTTTTATTTGGTTTTGCAATTCATTTAAACTTAATTTTTCATATTCATCTCTAATATTAAAAACTGGTTTAACTTTTGTTAATAAATAATTATCAACTACGGCTTGCAAATATAGACCGCTACCACCAACTAAAAAAGGTATTTTTTTCTTATTCAAAATACTATCAATGGCTTTTAAAGCTAGTTCTTGATACTTGGCTAAAGAAAAAATTGATTTAGGATCAGCCACATCAATTAAATAATAAGGGATATCTTTACCTTGATAATTATAATCAGCTAAATCTTTACCAGTGCCTATATCCATTCCTCGATAAACCTGACGGCTATCAGCACTAATTATTTCACCACCAAATTTATCAGCTAATTTAACAGCCAAAGATGTTTTACCACTAGCTGTTGGACCTAAAATCACTAGTACTTTAGATTTAATTATTTTTTTAGTTTTATCTTTTTTTAACATTTTTATTATATTAATTCTCCCTGTAATTCAAACTCCAAGGCTTTAATAATTTTAACTTTAACAAATTGACCAATTAAATCTTTACCACCACAATTATTTTTATTACTTTTATTTATTCTAACTAATTTAGCTGTTCTAGTTCGACCAAATAATTCTCCCTTACGATTTATCCCACTAATTAAAATTTCAACTTCTTTATTTAAATATTTTTTATTATTTTTTAGAGCAATTTTTTTTAATAAATTATTTAATTCTACTTCCCTTTTCTTTTTTTCAGACAAACTAACATCATCGGCCATTTGAGATGAAACCGTTTGATAACGTGGACTATATTGAGAAATAAAAATCAAATCAAATTTTTCTTCTTGAACTAATTTTTTAGTATTTAAAAAATTCTTTTTAGTTTCCCCTGGAAAACCAACAATAATATCAGTGGTAATAGAAGCCGGCAAAGCATTTTTATAATCTAAAGCTTGTCTAATATCTTTTACTACTTTTTTGTACTGCGCTACTTTATACTTACGATTCATAGCCTGCAAAATATCATCATCACCTGACTGAACGGCTAAATGATAATGTTCACAAATATGTTGACCTGATTTTAAAACTTTAATTAGTTTAGAACTAACATCCTTAGGGTGACTAGTAGAAAAACGTAACCAAAAATTACCCGGTAGCTTATCTATTGTTTTTAATAAAGTGGTGAAATCAATATCTGATTTATAACTATTAACATTTTGAGCAATCAAAGTTATTTCCTTATACCCCTTTTTTAATAATGTTTTTACTTCTTTAATAATGTCTTTAGAAGGACGATAAACTTCTCTACCTCGAGCATAAGGCACAACACAATAAGAACAAAAATTATTACAACCATTACCAATTGGCACAAAAGCTGAAAAATTTGAAGAATAATCAGCTGGTATATCTAAATACTTTTTTATTCTATTTTCAGAAATCTTTTTTATTCCAATAAAATATTTCTTTAAATATTTTTGTAATCCAATAAAATCAGAAATATTAAACCAAATTTTAACTTTAGGTAAACGACTACGAACATCATTTCGATCACTCAAGCATCCAGTAATAGCTACTACACTTTTTTTATTTTTCTTTAAAATTTGACCTACTAAACCATAAACTCGATCTTCAGCTGCTTGTTTAACACCACAAGTAACTAAAATTACTAAATCAGCTTTTAAAAAATTACTTTCATTCTTAAAGCCTATTTCTTGTAAATAAAAAGACAAGCGTTCACTATCCGCTCGATTCATTTGGCAACCAATAGTAATAATATTATAGGTCATAAAATAGTAAATTAATTAATTGGACAATAACTTAAAGCTTTTAATTGATACAAGGAAAAAGCATCATTAATACTTTTAACTAATTCAATTCTTAAATTAAAATCTTTTAAACGTCGTTCATTAAGGTATTTTATATCTTTTTCTGGTAAAGTAAAATTATAATAATAAAGTGGTATTTTACTTGCTAAGCGATAATAATTTTTATTCATATTATCATCATCAAAACGGCCAACAATAACTTTTCTTTCCGGAAATAGAAATTTATCATGATATTCAGTTATAATAATAGACCTATCTTCAGTTAAAGAAATAACTTGTTCAACTTCAATTTTAGCTATACGACTTTTAGAAAAATAGTGTTTTAAACCTTCCTCCGAACCAGCATAAACAAATCTTAAAGATAAAAACATAATTAATATAATAAGAGAAACAGAAAATGCATTACTAACTATTTTTTTAATTCGTATTTTTTTTATCCAAAAAAATATATTTTTAATTTTTAAAATAAAGATTGAAACAAATGGAAATAAACTAATATAAATTGGTAACCAATAACGGGTATAAGAATTACCGATAGTAAAACTATTAGGATCAGGATTATCAACAAATTTCCAAGAACCATAATATAATATTAAAATTAAAGATAAAACTAACCAAGAAAGTCCATAAGTCCATACTTTTTTAAAAGTAGAACGATCATAAATAATTAAATAAACCAGGCCAAAAACAAAAGGATAAAATAAATACCAAAACATTTCAGTACAATATTTAAAAAACATAAAGAATGATTGCAAAGGATAAAAACCAAAATAAAAAATAGTATTAAAAATAGATTTAATTAAATCCCCTACTTCAGATAAATGTCCAGAAAAAAAAGATTTAAATAAACTACCACTAGCCTGACCAATATTTTCAATTGATCTATTCATTTCATTATAGCCACCATAAAAAGGTGAACCATATAATAATTGATTATTATAGAAAACTGGTAAAAGAGCTAGAAAAAGAAATGAAAAAATAATAGCTAGGCGCCACCAATTAAATTTTTTAATATTAAAAAGAAAAAACAATAATCCAGCTGGAATTAGCCATACTAATTCTGAAGTTCTAACCGCAATAGTTAATCCTAAAAATAAACCAGTTAAAAGAGCAAAAACAAAATCACGCGAAAAAAGTTCCTGATAATACTTTTTTTTATCAATTTGATTAGTTTTAATACTTGGAATTTTTTTCTGTATTAATTTCGTTAAAAAATAAAGAGCTATAATAAAAAAAGATAAAAATAGAACATTATGAAACATGCTACGAGCCGAATAATAAATTAAAACTGGAAAAGAAAAAAATAATAAAAAAGAAATAAAAGCATTTTTAGAACCAAATAATAATTTTATCAATAAGTAATAAAATATTAAGCCAATACCAGCAAATAATGGAGTTAAAAAAGGAATAATCCCTGAACCAAAAACTTTAGCTAAATTTCCATAGAGCAAGGTCATTCCTAAAAAACTAACTGGTTTAATTATACCTTGATAACTAAAATAACTCCGAGGTCTAATTATATCTTGAGCAATTAAATTATATTTTTCAAAGAAAGTTAATTGATCAGTTTCTTGATATAATTTAGTAAAAACATAATTAGCATTTTCATCAGGTGAAAAAAACTTTAAAAAATCTTGCTTAACTTGAAAAGCTGGCAAAATAGAGCTTAATATAATAAAAACTACAGATAAGATAAAAACTGGTAATAAAAACTTATCATCTTTAAAAGCTTTAATTATTGAAGATAATATTTTTTGAAAGTATTTCATAATAAAACTTTATCAAAAAAGTCTCATATAATCAATAAAGAGCTTTACAGCTCTCTATTGATAATATACAATTGTATTTTAATTATTTTTCTTTATTTAAGATATTAATACTATCTTTTAAAGCCTTAGAAGAAAATTTATCATGAATAGTAACTGATCTATTATTACTTTCTCCAGCTAAAAATTTTTTTAAATTATCTATTTTCTCTAGTTTAACTGAATTTCTATCAGGAAAAGACACTCCAAATTCTTGACCAGTAGTATCTTCTAAGGTAAATAAATCTGGTCCAATAACTTTACGATGTTCAGTTATTTCAAAATTTTTACCATAATCACCTAAAACTTCTTTTAAACTATCGGCATTTTTAAAAACTTGCTTTATTTCATACTCATTATTATTTTCAATTACTGAAGGACTACTAACGCTTTCATTTTTTATATCACTATTATCAATATTAGAAGATTGATCTGTTTCTGTAGACAGATTATTATCTGAATTTAATATATTATTAGCATCAGTATTTTCTATATTAACATTTATAGGTTTTGAAACATTTTCATAACTTCCTTCGTTTTGATAAGGTGTGTCAGGATGGTTACTTAAATCAAGATTATTATCTAAATCTATATTGCTAGCATCAATATCTTCGGTATTAGCAACAATAGAATCGGTAACTTTTGGGAAAGCTTCTTCACCTTGATTAGATGTATCAATATTATTACCTTGATTAATATGATCATCTAAATCATTCAAATCAGTACCTTCGGACTCTAAAGCTCTTCTAAAAGCTTCTTCGTCACTACCTAAAATATTAGTTTTATTATCCATAGATTTATTATAATCATCCAAATCAGTACCTTCAGATTCTAAAGCTCTTTTAAGAGCTTCTTCATTATAATCATCTAAATTAATAGCTTCAGAATTTAAAGCTTCTTCTAAAGTTTGACCAGCTTGATCTTCTGGACTAATTTCAGTTTCAAGTTCGGTTTCAATTTCAGATTCAATATTAGGCATCTCCGTTGGAACATGAGAAACTCCATTATTTAAAATAACATTAATATTACCATCAGCTCCTAAAACAACTTTATCACCTGCATGAACAATAATTTTATCAGCTGAATCAACAAAAGATTTACCATTTTCTGCATCAATAAAGGTTACTTTTTCACCACCACCCATATGACCATCAAAAATTTTAGATACTCCATCACCTGATTCTAAAACCACAGTTTTTTGAGTTTCTCCAATTGCTCTATTTATTACTGTATTAACTTCCGAACTAGAAGTTGGAGTTTCAACCGGATTAGAAACAGGAGTTTCAATTGTGCTAGAAGCAGGAACTTCGACTGAACTAGGAGTAGAAGTTTCAACTGGAACTTCTTTAATTAAATCTTCTTTATTAACATAATTATTATCAGTATGATTATCAGAAAATGAATGAACTAATTCTGGTAAAAAAGCCCCTATAAGAGCTCCTCCTATTCTAAAACTATACTTACAAAAAACGTCTACATTATTATCTAATTTATTTTCTTTTTTTTCTAATTTAATCTTTTCTTCTTTTAAATCATTTAATTCTTCCGCTTTAAATTTAAATTCTAAAAAACGAATATAAGATTTACTTTGAGCAACTTTTTCTTGTAATCTTAAATATTTTTCAGGATTATTCTTTTTAAAATTAAAATCATCTAATAAAATTAAAGCTTGAACATTAAAAATTTTTAATTGATCTAATTCTCTTCCAATATCTTGTTCTTTTGTTTTTATATCTTGTTTGATCTTTTCTTGATTAACCTTATTATTTTTTCCTTCTTTTTTTATTTGATATTCTTCATCAAGTTCTTTAAGATTTTTATACTTTTCTCTAATATTTTCAATTTGTTTAATTATATCTTCTTCAACATCTTTCTGTTCATTTTTTAAAGTTTTTTCTTTTTTATTAGAAAGAGAATCTACAAAGTTATAAGCAAGACCACCCAAATTCCAACCAACATAAGCCCCTAAAACATTTTTAAGTATAGGAACCTCTTGAGAACCAATTCTTAAACCAAGCAAAGCTCCAGCAGCTATAGTCGAATTAATAACTTTATCTTTATTAGAAATATTAGTTCCTAATAATAAATTTTTAGCTTTAGTTAATAAACTAGGTTTTTTATTAAAAAAGGCAGTTTCTTTATCAATTTGATTTTTTTCTAATCTTAATTCTGTATTATAAATTGATAAAAGTTGTTTCCGTCTTTTTTCTCCACAATTTGGATATTTTAAATCAACATAACTATTTAATATTATTTCTTGTCCAGCTTTATCCATAGCAAAAAAATCTTTATTCCATTTTTCCATTCCTTTTATAAAAGTAGCCGATGATAAATCTTGATAAACTTTATCATGATCAATATTAGTTTTAATTTCCTTAACTTTAGCATTTATAGCTTCTGTTCTGTTTTTGTCTTTTTTTTCTTTAGAAAAATATTGATCAATAATTCTAATAGTTGTAACTCCAATTAATCCACCAACACCAAAAAAAGCAGAACCAGCCATAGCGGCACCAGTATAAAGCCCAACTCTGGCTAAATCAGATAAAGCTATTTCCAATTTACCAATTTTAATTTTTTTCTTACTAGCATTTTCAGCTTTAAGAATTTCCATTTTAGCAACATTAACAATATTATCTTCGTGATTTTTTAAAACTTCAATAATATCTGTTTCGCTTAATCCTAATTTATCAGCAATTAATTCAATTTGTTTTCTAAAATCATTATTATTTAATAATGTTTGTAAATCTGTTTTTTCAATATCGGAAATAATTCCATGAAAATTATCTTTAGTTTCACTATCTTCAATTAATTGTTTTAATTTATCACTATCTTTTAATTCTGATAAATCTTTATTATCCTCACCTAAAAAAGCATTTTCTCTACTATAGAAATTAAAATTAGTTTTATTTTCTACCACTGATTCTAAAACATTAGCCACCTTATCATCCACTGGTTTAATTATTGATTCTTCATTATTCTCTATATTTTCTTTTTCTATTAATTCTTCATTATTTTCCATTGCTGTTAATTCTCCAATATTTTCTTCTGTATTTATTTTTTGTGGATTTTGAGCTCTTTTATAATCTCTAACCATTTTTTTTATCTCTTGATGAGCTTTAATTTCCCTATTTTTCATATTTTTATATTATAAAATAGATAAGTTTATTTAGTTAAACTTTGTTCAACTTCTTTTATAAACTCTTCCATAGATATTTTTATTTTTTGATCTAAATCCGGTATATATTTTTTAGTAATTTCACTTATTTTTTCAGGATCAGGAATTAAAATATCACTTAAAGATTCTTCGTATTCTTTTAAACCTTCTTCACTTAAATTTTCTAAGATAACTAAACCTAAACGACGACTAATTTGTTGTTCTAAATTAACTCTAAATTCATTTAGATCTTCTTCTGGTAAATTTCTTAGATTAAAACGATCAATTAATCCTTCAACTAAAGGATTAAGTTCAGTTGAATTTTCATTTAAAGTGTTCATAATTTTGTTTTAATTATATTTTTTTATATTTAAGAATTATAACATTTTTTTAAAAATTAGTCAAATTAAAATAAAAATACCATTTTTATTGGTATTTTTAATTATTTTCATTAATAATATCAGTTGAAGTAGCAGGTATTTGATCTTTAGTAAAATACCAATTAAGGATTTCTCCGGCGATAGAAGTTGATATACCACTACCTTCTACCCCCTCTTCTACCATAACAGTCACAACTATTTCCGGATTATTATAGGGGGCAAAAGACGTAAACCAGGCATGATTACTTTTTTCACTAGACCATTGAGCCGTTCCAGTTTTACCAGCTACTTCTACTGGTAAAGAATTTAAACGACGAGCACTACCACTAACAATAGTTTGACGCATACCATCTTTTACAATTTGAACATTTTCTTTATCAATAAAATCTTGTCTGATAATTTCTGGACTAATATCTCTTAATACTTCATTTTCATTTAATAAAACTTGTTTAACTAAATGAGGTCGATATAATTTTCCACCATTAGCAAAAAAAGCTGTAAAATTAGCTACTTGTAAAGGGGTTACTAAAATATCTCCCTGTCCAATAGAAACATTATAGGTATTTCCAATATACCAAGCTTCACCTTGAGTTTCTTTTTTCCATTCCGGCGTTGGAATAAAACCCTTACCCTCTTGTGGTAAATCTATACCACTTTGTTTACCAAGTCCAAATAAAGCTAAGTACTCATCAATTTTTTCAATTCCCAAACCTTTAAAATCATTATAACCGGCTCCAATATAATAAAAGAAAGTATTAACTGATTCAGCTATAGCTTTATAAACATTAGTTAAACCATGTCCTCCCGCTTTCCAATCAGCAAAAAACCAAGCTCCAACATTAATACCACCCGTACTCATAACCGTAGTATTAGTTGTTATAATTTTTTCCTGTAAAGCCGCTGCGGCTAAAGTTGGTTTTAAGGTTGAACCCGAAGGAAATGTTCCGCTAACAGCTCTATTAAATAATGGCCTATTAGTATCAGTAGTTAAATTACTATAATCTGTTTGACTAATTCCCTTAGAGAAAATATTATTATCATAAGATGGCCAACTAATTAAAGTCATTATTTCCCCATTATTAGGATTAAGGGCTACAATTGAAGCTCTGCTGGCATTACTTTCATCTAAATATTTTTTTAAAATTTCTTCTGATTTTTTTTGTAAATCAATATCAATACTTAAAACTAAATTATGACCATCTTCCGGATTAGTTTGAGAAACAACTTTTTTTTCTCGACCAAAAGCATCAACTTCAATATTCTTTTTACCTTTTACTCCCTTTAATTCATTTTCATAAAAATATTCTAAGCCAGATTTTCCAATATAATCAATTAAAGAATATTCCTCACCAAAAACTTCTAAATCATCTTCAGAAATTTTTCCAATATAACCTAAAAAATGAGACAAACTCAAATAATTTTCTTCAGAACTTAAATATTTTCTTCTCATTTTTACCGAAATAGATACCCCCGGCATTTCTTCGGCTGCTAAATACACAATCATAGCCGAATTATAATCAATATTATCCATTAAAAAAATTGGCTGATAAGAATCAAGTGAACCATATTCTATTTTATCTAGTTTATTTTTAATTTCAAAAAAATAAGGACTATCCGTTGTTATTTGTAAATCAGTTTTATCAGATAAAGTTGAATTCTCTATATTTGATAAAATATTAGCTAATTTTCTAATAATTTTATCTCGCTCTATTTCATCTTTTGGCAAATCAATTGGAGTTAGGTATAAAACAAAATTAGACTCATTTTTAACCAAAGGGGTCATATTAGAAGAATAAATTATTCCTCTTTTCGGTTCAATATTTTCAACTTTTATTCTATTACCTTCAGCTAATAATCTATAATCATTACCTTTAATGACTTGTAACCAAAATAGACGAACAAATAGAATAAAAAATGATAATAATAAAATTATAATAATATTTTTATTTTTTTCTAAATCAAAGGTTCTTTTCAAAATTTCTTTATCATTTTCACCAAATAAAAAAGAATCCTCCATCCAACCTAAATGATAAGAAGAATCTTTTAAATTTCCAAAACTGTATTTTTTTTCCTTAACCACAAAGGGATCTCCGTTTTTATTATAATCAAACTTCATTATCTTTATTATTAATCTATTATTTAATTAATTATATCACATTTATTAGCTAAATCAAAAGCTTAACATTGAAAAAAGCTAATTAAAATGATAGTATAAAACATATGAATAAAAAGATAATAATAATTGATGGTAATGCCCTAATTCACCGTAGTTTTCATGCTCTACCGACTACTTTAATGACAAAGGATGGTCAAATTACTAATGCTGCCTATGGTTTTGCCTCTTTTTTAATTAAAGCTTTAGCTGAAATAAAGCCTAATTATGCAGTTTTGACTCTAGATCGTAAAGCCCCTACTTTTAGACATGAATCTTACGATAAATATAAAGCTACTCGGGTTAAAGCCCCTCAAGAATTATACGACCAAATTCCAATGGTTAGAAAAATAACTCAAGCTTTTTCTATCCCAATTTTTGAATTAGATGGTTATGAAGCTGATGATTTAATTGGAACTATTACTACTAATATTAATAAAAAACACCCTAAAATTGATGTTATAATTATTACCGGAGACTTAGATACCCTGCAATTAGTTAATAATAAAACTAAAGTCTATACTATGAGTCGTGGTTTAAACGATTCTGTTTTGTATGATATAGACAAGATAAAAGAACGTTTTGGTTTAGAACCTAAACAAATAATTGATTTAAAATCCTTAAAAGGTGATGTTTCTGATAATATTCCTGGTGTGGCTGGTATTGGAGAAAAAACAGCTGTAGAATTATTACAAAATTTTTCAAGTTTAGATAATATTTATAAAAATATAAATAATGTGAAAATAAAAGATCGTACTAAAGAATTATTAATGAAGAATAAAGACATGGCTTATACTAGTTACGATTTAGCTACTATTCATCTAAATGCTCCGATTAATTTTTCAATTGATGAAGCTGAAATAAAAAATTTTGATAAAAATGCTATTAATACTGTTTTTAGTGAATTAGAATTTAAATCATTATTAAGTAGAGTTTTAAATTTAAAAATGAATAAGGGTATTGAAAATAATGATGAAAATAAATTTGAAAGAAATAAAAAAGTTTTTAATTATAATTTAATTAACGACGAAAAAAGTTTTAAATCATTTTTAACTAAAATAAAAAAAGAAAAAATAATAACTCTAGATACTGAAACTACTTCTTTAAACGCTTTAGAAGCTAAATTATTAGGTATAAGTTTCTGCTGGAAAAAAAATGAAGCCTATTTTGTTAATTTAGCTAATTATAATAAACCAGCTAATTTATTTGATAAAACTATTAATCCTTGGTTACTAGAATTAAAAAAAATAATTGAAAAGAAGGATTTAACTATTATTGGGCATAATATTAAATATGATTTACAAGTTTTAAAAAACTACAATATTAATATAAATGGTAAAATTTTTGACACCATGATAGCTTCTTATTTATTAAATCCAGAAAATCGACAACATAATTTAGATGCTTTAAGTTTTTCTGAACTTAATTGGGAAAAAATAAGTAGTGATGATTTATTTATTAATAAAGATAAAAAAAATTTTGCGGAAGTAGATGTTGAAAAATTAAGTATTTATTCTTGTGAAGATGCTGATTGTACTTTTAAACTAAAAGAAATTTTAGAAAAAAAATTAATAAAAAATAAATTATTAAAATTATTTCAAGACATAGAAATACCATTAATACCAATTTTAGCCAATATGGAAAGAAATGGTATTTTGCTTGACGTGGTTTTTTTAAAAAAATTAGGACAAAAATTAAAAACTGATATAAAAAAATTAAAAATAAAGATATATGATTTAGCCGGAAAGGAATTTAATATTAATTCTACTAAACAATTAAAAGAAATTTTATACGAACAATTAGATATTAATCCTGTTGGTATAAAGAAAACTAAAACCGGTTGGTCAACGGCTAGTGATGAATTAGAAAAAATAAAACATCTACATCCGATTATAGAGTTATTACAAAATTATCGAGAATTAAGTAAGCTCTTATCCACCTATATTGACGCCTTACCTAAACTTTTAAATCTTCAAACTAAAAAAATTCATACCAGTTTTAACCAAACTATTACTGCTACTGGTCGCTTGTCTTCTTCTGATCCTAATTTACAAAATATCCCTACTAGAACTAATTTAGGTAATCAAATTAGACAAGCTTTTATTGCTTCACCTAAACATGTTCTTTTAAGTTTAGATTATTCTCAAATTGAATTACGTGTTATGGCTCATTTATCTAAAGATAAAAATTTAATATCAGCTTTTAATAATAATTTAGATATTCATCTTTCTACCGCGGCTACTATTAATCATCTTCCTTTAAATGAAGTTACTAGTACCTTACGTCGTCAAGCTAAAGCTATAAATTTTGGTATATTATATGGACAAGGGCCTCATGGTTTAAGTCAAAGTGCTAATATTTCTTATCAACAAGCTCGTGAATTTATAGATAAATATTTTGCTTCCTATACTAATGTTAAAAAATTTATTGATGCTACTATTAAAACAGCCCGGGCAAGTAATTATACCGAAACAATGTTTGGTCGTCGACGTTTTTTACCAGAAATAAACTCTAGTGAAATAATGAAAAAACGAGCCGCTGAACGTATGGCTATAAATAGTCCAGTTCAAGGAAGTGCCGCTGATATTTTAAAAATGGCTATGATAAAAATATTTGATGAAATAAAAGGATCGTCTGATATAAAAATGTTATTACAGGTTCATGATGAATTAATTTTTGAAGTAGCTGAAAATAAAGTCGATAAATATTGTTCCCTAATAAAAAAAATCATGGAAAATATTGTCCCTTTAAATATTCCTTTAATAGCTGATGCTTCTATTGGAAAAAATTGGGGAGAAATGAAAAAAATTTAAAATAAATATATGACAACAAATTTAAAAAATGAAAAAATAGCTTTATTAGGTTTAGGCTTAGAAAATCAAGCTTTACTTACTTGGTTAAATAAAAAATATAAAAAATTAGATATAACTATTTGTGATCGTCGATCAAAAGAAATAATAAGTTCTACTTGGCCAGAAATAAAAAAATATAAAAATATAAAATGGCAAACAGAAAATGATTATAATATTAATTTAGAAAATTTTTCTCTATTATTTCGTTCTCCGGGTTGGCCAATAAATTGTCCTGGTATTTCTAAGGCTTTAAAACATAATAGCGTTTTGTCTAGTCCCATGAATTTCTTTTTTGAAATTTGTCCTAGTAAAAACATTATTGGAGTTACTGGAACTAAAGGCAAAGGTACTACTTCTTCTTTAATTTATGAAATAATAAAAAATTCTGGAAAAAAATGTTTTTTAGGCGGAAATATTGGTATTGCTCCTCTAAATTTTGTTAATAAAATTAAAAAAAATGATTGGATCGTTTTAGAATTATCAAGTTTTCAATTAGAAGATTTAGCTTATAGTCCTAAAATTGCCGTTTTAACTAATCTATTTAAAGAACATTTATCACCGGCTGACCCTAATAATCCTAATTTTCATAAAAATATTTCTAGTTATTTAGGAGCTAAATTAAATATAGCCGCTTATCAAAATAAAAATGATTACTTTGTTGTTAATCAAAAATTAAAAAATAAAATAAAAAATTATTATTTAGCTAGCCATAAAATATATTTTCATTCTTCTAATACTAAAAGTAATTTAGTAGGTGATTTTAATAAAGAAAATATTGCCGCTGCTGAAATCGTAGCTAATATTTTAAAAATAGATAAAAAAATTATAAAAACAACTATTAATAAATTTACTAATTTAAATCATCGTTTAGAATTTGTTAGAACCTTAAAACAAATTAATTATTATGATAATAGTTTTTCTACTACCCCGGAAAGTACCGTATTAGATTTAAAATCTTTTAAAAAAAATATTATCTTAATAGCTGGTGGAGCTGATAAAGGAGCAAATTTTAAAAACTTAGCTAAAGAAATAAAAAAAAGAGTTAAATTTTTAATATTATTGTCTGGTATTGGAACCGAAAGAATAAAAAAAGAATTAGATAAAATAAAATATCCTAAAAATAAACAAGAAGAAGTTAATAGTATGTCTAAAGCCGTTAAATTAGCTAGTTTAAAAGCTCAAGCTAAAGATGTTGTTCTACTGTCAACCGCTTGTGCTAGTTTTGGTTTATTTAAAAATTATAAAGAACGAGGTAATTTATTCCAAGTCGAAGTTAAACAATTAAAATAATATGATTATATTTTTTTACGGTGAAAATGATTTCAAAATCAAACAAAAATTAAAAGAATTAGAAGATAAATTTATTAAAGAAGTTGACTTAAGTGGTCAAAATATTTTTCGTTTAGATGGAGAAAAAATAAAACTTGAAGATTTTTCAGCTAAATTAAGTAGTAATTCTCTTTTTTGTCAGAAAAGAATGATAATTATAAACGACTTAATTAAAAATAAACAAAAAAATATTTTAAAAGAATTACTTGATTATCTTCAAAAAAATAAAATTGATAAATCCAATGATATTTTTATATTTATTGAAAAAAATATAAAAAGTAAAAATAATAAAGATCTATTAAAATTAACCAGTGAACAAGAAGCTCCTCTAAATATTGAAGAAAAGAAATTCTATAATTTTTTAAGTTCTCAAAAATATGCTCAAGAAATAAAGAATTTTAATTCTTTAGAATTATCTAATTTTATAAAACAAGAAATAACTTCATATAATTTAAAAATTGATGCTCGTGATATTCAATTACTTATTGCTCTAGTCGGTAATAATCCTTGGACTTTAAGTAATGAAATAAAAAAATTAGCCTACTATAAACCATCCTCATCCTTACCAGAAAAAATACAAAAAAATGATATAGAAAAAGTAGTCACTGGAATTTTTACTGAAAATATTTTTAGTTTTACTGATGCTATCTCAACTCGAAACACAAAATTAGCTTTAAAAATATTAGAAGAACAATACTTATCTGGCCTTAATCCTGACTATATTTTATCAATGTTACTTCGTCAATTTAAAATATTATTACAAATCAGAGAATTATTAGATACAAACTATAACTCTCAAAAGATAATATCTTCCCTTAAATTACATCCTTTTATTATAAATAAAGGTATAAACCAAGCTAAAAACTTTGAAAAAAATACTATAAAAAGATTTTTAAATAATCTAATTGAAATAGAAAATCTTAATCGAAAAAGTCAAATAAATTTGAAAGTTTATTTAGGATTATTAATTGCCGATCTTTAAATCCAATTACATTAACAAAAGATAGAAAAACCCTTGCCTTTTTTAAATTTATTTGATATATTTAATTCAAATAGATTTCACGTCTATTTTTTAATGTTTTTGTTTTTAAATTGGGCAATTAGCTCAGTTGGTTAGAGCGCAACACTGATAATGTTGAGGTCGGAGGTTCAACTCCTCCATTGCCCACTTTTCCTTTAATTTTAGCGGGATAGAGCAGCTGGCAGCTCGCCAGGCCCATAACCTGGAGGCCGTAGGTTCGAGTCCTACTCCCGCAACTAAGAAGAGCCTCGGTAGCTCAGTGGTAGAGCAAAGGACTGAAAATCCTTGTGTCGTCAGTTCAATTCTGACCCGGGGCACTTTTTTTCGGGGCGTAGCCCAGTTGGCTAAGGCGTCTGGTTTGGGACCAGAAGATCGTGGGTTCGAGTCCCGCCGCCCCGACATAAAAATTATAATAATTTAATTTAAAAATTATAATAATTTAATTAAGAAAATATAATAATTTAAATTAATAATAAAAAATATGCCAAATAAAAAATCAGCTAAAAAAGATTTAAGAAAAAATATAAAAAGACAACAAGCTAATAATGCTATAAAAAAACAGGTTAAAGATCTTGTTAAAAAAACAAAGAAAGAAATTGAAGCTAAAAATGTTGAAGTTAAAAAAGATTTTAATCAAGTTATAAAAGCTATTGATAAATTAGCTAAAAAAGGAATAATTAAAAAGAATACTGCCGCTCGAAAGAAATCTAAATTACAAAAAAAAGTAAATACTTTAAAATAAATAATAATTTACCTATTCTTGGATTTTAGCTACTTATTAGCTTTTTCTCGGACTAGGAATAAAAGAATGTTAGACAAAAAAAACAAAGAAAAAATTATCAAAAAGTATCAAACTCATGAAAATGATACTGGTTCATCTCAAGTTCAAATAGCTATTTTATCAGCTGAAATTGAAGAATTAACCGAACATTTAAAAAAACATAAACATGACTTCTCTTCTCGTCGTGGTTTACTTAGAAAAGTTTCTGAAAGACGTCGATTATTAAAATATTTACAAAAAGAAGACGAACAAGCTTTTATTGAATTAGCTAAAAAATTAAAATTAAGAATAGCTAATAAAATGGTAGTGGATGAAGAAGAAAAAAAGAAGAAAGAAGCTGAATTAGAACAAATGATTGCTAAAGATGAAGAAGAGCTAGAATAATAATTGTTATGATAAAACATAAAGAACAACGAGTAGGAATTTTGGTAGATGTCTCTAATATGTATCATTCTGCCAAGAATTTATTTAGAAAAAAAGTTAACTTCCAAGAAATATTAAAACAAGCAGTCGCTGGTCGAAAACTTATTCGGGCGACTGCTTATGCTATTAGAACCGAAACCGAAGAAGAAACCCCTTTTTTTGAAGCTTTAAACCAACAAGGTTTTGAAGTTAAAATGAAGGATTTACAAATTTTTGCTGGTGGTGCTAAAAAAGGTGATTGGGATGTTGGTATTTCTGTTGATGCTATAAAATTAGCTGACAAATTAGATGTGATTGTACTAGTTTCGGGCGATGGTGATTTTACTCCCCTAGTATCTTATCTACAAAATAATAAAGGTTGTTTGGTTGAAGTTATGGCTTTTTCTAAAACTGCCTCTACTCGTTTAATTGAAGAGGCTGATGATTTTATTGATTTAGGAAATGATAGAAAATTTTTAATAAATAATTATAAATATTTTAAAAAATAAATAATAATTAATTATTGGTCATTAAATATCGAGAACTGTATAAGATATACAGGGCTTTAATTTAATGACCAAATAAAATTATGAATGAAGAAAAAATTATAACCGGAACTTGGTTGGGTAAACCACTAAGTTTAAGAACCGGAAAATTAGCTAAACAAGCTGATGCTTCTGTTTTAGTTCAATATGGAGAAACTGTAGTTATGGCTACAGTAGTCCAATCTAAAAACGAACGAGAAGGAATTGATTTTTTTCCTTTAATGGTAGAGTTTGAAGAAAAATTATATGCTGCTGGAATGATTAAAGGATCTCGTTGGGTTAAACGAGAAGGTCGTCCTACTGATCAATCAATCTTAACTGGTCGAATGATTGATCGAGCTATTCGCCCCCTATTTAATGATAATGAAAGACGCGATGTTCAATTAATCGTTACTGTTTTATCAGTTGATGGTGAAAATGATTATGATATTGTTTCTTTAATTGCCGCTTCAGCGGCTTTAAGTATTTCTGGTATTGAATGGAATGGTCCAATTGGTGGTATTAGAGTTGGTTTAATAGAAAATGAATTTGTTTTTAATCCAAGTTATGAACAACAAGCTCTTAGCTCTTTAGATTTGATTGTTGCTGGTACATCTAAAAAAACTATTATGTTAGAAGCTGGCGCTAATGAAATAAAAGAAGATATAATCTTTAATGCTATTAAAGAAGGTCAATCTAAAATGCAAGAAGCAATTGATTTAATAAAAAAACTACAACAAGAAGTTACTGTTAAAACAAAAGATATTAAAAAGAAATTATTAAGTGCTGATGATATAAAAAATAAAGAAGAAAAAGAAAGATTATTAAATATTGGACGAGAATGGTTAAGCAAAAATATAAAAGAAAATTTATTTAATAAAATATATTACACCAAAAATGAAAGAAAAATGGCTATGCGTGTAATAAAAGAACAATTAGATGAATATTTATTCTCACAAAATATAGAAAAAGCTCAACGAGATTTTGTTATTAAATCTTTAGTTGAAATAATGGTAGAAGAAGAAGTTACTAATGCTATTTTAAATGAAAAACGTCGAGTTGACGGTCGAGCCTTAAATGAAATTAGATTATTATCAGCTGATACTACAATCTTACCAAGAAATCATGGTACTGGATTATTCTCTCGAGGAGAAACTCAAGTTCTTTCTATAGTAACTTTAGGTGCTCCAGGAATGGAACAAACTTTAGAAGGTATTGAAGGACAAAGTAAAAAAAGATACATGCATCACTATAATTTCCCACCCTATTGTGTGGGTGAAGCTAGTCCTCTTCGAGGTACTGGTCGTCGAGAAATTGGTCATGGAGCTTTAGCTGAAAAAGCTATTATACCAGTTTTACCAAAAAAAGAAGATTTCCCATATACTATTAGAGTTGTTAGTGAAACCTTAGGATCTAATGGATCTTCTTCGATGGCTTCAACTTGTGGATCATCCTTAGCCTTAATGGATGCTGGTGTCCCTATTAAAACTCAAGTTGGTGGTATTGCTATGGGATTAGCTTCAAATAAAGATATGAGTCGCTTTGAAGTATTAACTGATATTCAAGATTTGGAAGATGGTCCCGGAGGAATGGATTTTAAAATTACTGGAACAAAAGATGGTTTAACCGCTATTCAATTAGATACAAAAACAGATGGTTTAACTGAAGAAATAATTGCTAAAACTTTTAAACAAGGCCGAGAAGCTTTAAATCAAGTATTAGATGTTTTAAATAAAGAATTATCTACTCCTCGAGCTGATTTATCTCCTTATGCCCCAAGAATTATAAGCTTTAGAGTTAATCCAGAAAAAATTGGTGCCATTATTGGTCCTGGTGGAAAAATTATAAATAAAATTATTGAAGAAACTGAAGTTTCTATTGATATTGATGATGATGGTTTAGTTATGATTTGTTCTACTAATAGTGAAAACGGAAAAAAAGCTGAAAAAATGGTAAAAGATATTGTTCGTGAATATGAAGTTGGAGAAATCTTTACCGGCAAGGTTGTACGTTTAATGGATTTTGGTGCTTTTGTTCAATTATCAACTAATCAAGATGGTATGGTTCATGTTAGTGAAATGGCTCCATATAGAGTTAGCCGTCCATCTGATTTAGTAAATATTGGCGATACTGTTCAAGTAAAAATAAAAGAAATTGATGCTCAAGGACGTATTAATTTAAGTATGAAAGGATTAGTAGAAAATGAAATATTATGGAAAGATAAAAAAGGTGAAAGCTCTGATAATGGTGGTTTTCATGATCGTGGAGGAAATGGTTATAACAACAATCACAGTAATTTCCGAAATAAACGACCAAATTTTGATAAAAAATTCTAAATATAATAATCATTGACTTTTTGTTAATATTAAGATAATATCTAAACACTAATATTAATAAAAACTGATAAGAAATTAAATTTATGCTTACAATAAAATTAGCCAAAATTGGTAAAACAAACAAAAAAATGTTCCGAATAGTTATTTGCGAAAAAACTAAAGATCCCTATGGAAAAGCTTTAGAAATATTAGGTTCATATAATCCCTATAGCAAAGAATTAAAAGTTAAAGCTGATCGAGTTAAACACTGGATTAGTAAAGGCGCTGCTATGACTCCTTCAATTAATAATTTGTTCATAACAAATAAAATAGTAGAAGGTCAGAAAGCTAAGAATTCTAAACCAGGAACTCCTAATAAGAAAAAAGTAGAAAAAATAGAAAAAGCTAAAAAGAAAGAAGCTGAAGCACAAGCTCAAGCTGAAAAAGCTAAAATTGAATCTGAAGAAGCTAAAAAAGAAGCTACTTCAGAACCAGAAACTCCAGTTGAAAATCAAGAAACTACCGAAGAACAAGTAGTTGAATAAATTTTATTTCCTTGACTTTTAGGCCAAAGGATGTTAAAATAAAACCAGGGTTGCTAATCCAACCGCACCATTTATGGTGATAATAATTAAAAAGTTCTTACAAATCTGTTAAAAATGTTAAATTCTAGACAATTTGCAAGAATTAGTCGACGACTATGTCGGAAAATCAAGACAAGCAATTTTTAGAAACTGTTATCAAATCTATTGTAAGCGTCCCTGATGCTGTTTCAGTAGAAAGAACAGTTGACGAACGAGGTGTTCTTTTAACTTTGAAAATCGATCAAAGTGATATGGGATTTGTAATCGGCCGTCGTGGTCAAACAGCTCAAGCTATCAGAACTTTATTAAAAGTTGTTGGAGCTCGAAACAATTCTCGTGTAAATCTAAAAATTTACGATCCAAATAATGGTAATCGTCCTACCAGAAGAGATGATTCAAGAAACGATTCCATGGACACATCAGCTATTGATGATTTGAAAATTTAATATTTAAAACTTTCAATAAATCAACAAAAGACCACAACTGTGGTCTTTTGTTTTTAAAAAATATATGAAATTTAATATTATCACTATCTTCCCTGAAATTTTTTCTTCTTACTTTAATGAAAGTATTATAAAAAAAGCTCAAGAAAAAAAAGTAATAAGTATAAAAATTCATAATCTTAGAGATTTTACCAACGATAAACGTCATACTGTTGATGATACAATTTATGGTGGTGGAGCTGGAATGTTACTAAAAATTGAACCATTATACAAAGCTATAAAAAAGATAGCTAAAGGAAAAAAAATAGCTAATCAAAAAATTATTCTATTATCAGCTAAAGGAAAAAAATGGGATCAAAGTTTAGCTAAAAAATATTCTAAATTAAAAAACATTACTTTAATCTGTGGACGTTATGAAGGAGTTGATGACAGAATAAAAAATTTTATTGACGAAGAAATTTCTATTGGAGATTATGTTTTAACTGGTGGTGAAATTGGTGCTATGGTAATTATTGATTCTATAACTCGTTTAATTCCTAAAGTTTTAGGAAATAGTGAAAGTTTAATTGATGAATCACATAATGAAGCTGGTATTTTAGAATATCCTCAATATACTAAACCAGCTGAATTTAAAGTGGCTAATAAAAATTATAAAGTACCAAAAGAATTATTATCTGGTAACCATCAATTAATTGCTAATTGGAAAAAGAAAAACTTAAAACAGAAATAAAAAAATACAAAAATATAATAAAAATAGGCTTAATATAAGCTTATTTTTGGTATTGACAAAAAATAAATTTAATGATAAAATGGCTCATAAAAGTTCTTTAAAAAAAATAAAGTAGCCTTTTGGGCGATCATTATATAATATAAAAAATAGAAACAGAAAAACAGTATTAACCAAAAATTTAAAAGTCATGAAAAAGTTATTTTTATTATTGACATTATTAACAGTGTCAACTTTATTATTTAATTGTAATAAAGAAGAACTTGTTAAAAAACCTGGAAAAACAGAAAAAGTTCAATTGAACTTTTCTCAATCGGAATTGAAATCAAAGGGGGTAATTACTTCTAACCAAACTATAACAGGAGATGTAGATTACTACTTCTCGTTTTGGCTTACACCTGCTCCTGATGCAAAAGGGTTATTTGAAATAACCAGCATGGATGGTTCTATTATTTATTACTCTTCCGCTAATGCCGAAAATGCCATTGATTGGAAAGCTCCAGCCACTGGAACATACTTAATGGAAGTTTCCGGTACATACAACGGGACATTTTCTTTTGTTAATATTACTATCAATGTAACTGACAACTATGTGCCCCCGGTTTCTAATACCTACCCGGTAAGATTTTATAACGCTAGAATAGACAATTCAAACGTTATAATAGATGTAGTAGTGACCAAAGGTATTTATGCGGTATCTCCATATGATAATTATGATTGGTTCTACGTAAAAAGAATCAACGGATTAAATTTTATTGGAAATCAATCAGTAACTAATGAAAACGATAGTGTAAGATTTCAATTGAGTTTTCCTGCAACAAATGGAATTTATATTGAATTTATGGCAGGTATGCATGATGGAAGCACAAATGGATTATGGCTAACACCTTCATCCTATTCTGGATGTTTACTCTATTCTGGAAGCGAAAATCTTCCGTATAATGCATCGGGTTATTTCTTTGGATTTCGTTTAGTTACAAGTGGTAATAGTTATGAAATTAAATCTTATTCCGGAACAACTATTCTTAATTTTTCCGGAACCGAGAATACAATCCCTGGAGAAGCTGGCGATTTATCCATCAACAATTACCAGGTGAGATGGACTGGTTTTACGCATTATATAAAAACCAGTTTAAATGCCCCGGTGCTACGTTATAAAATAGGGGAAAATGGTTCTTGGACTTATACATCCTTAAACCAGTTTTCACAAAACAATGACTATTGGTATTTAACATTCCCAAATCTCAGTGGAGAATTATTTTTTCAATGGGGTACTGGTAATACTAATACCAATTTTACACCGGCCAATTCTGAAATGGAAAATTCTATGTATTATGTTAGCAACTTAGGTATGCTAGCAAAAAATATATAAATTATTCCTGCTAAAACCAAAAGCCTTCTATCACAGAAGGTTTTTTTTATTAAAAAAATAATTTAAATATAATTTAAAAATTAAAAAACAAATATCTTAACAAACAAAAAAGAACTAGATTAATCTAGTTCTTTTTTGTTTTTTTGGATTTTGAAGCTAACAGGCACCAATTCTTTTTGGTTTTTCCCTATTATTTCTAATAGGCCTCTTCTTAAAAAAGAAGAGTCGACCTAAGTTTTTAAATTAATAATTTAAAAACTTAATCTCCCTAGAAAGGAGGTGATCCATCCACAGCTTCCGCTACGGATGCCTTGTTACGACTTAGTCCTTGTTGCCAGTCTTACCTTCGGCCCCTTAAAGGGGACTTCGGGCACTACCAACTCCCTTGACTTGACGGGCGGTGAGTACAAGACCCGAGAACGTATTCACCGTAGTATAGCTGACCTACGATTACTAGCGATTCCAACTTCATGAGGTCAGTTGCAGACCTCAATCCGAACTTAGAGAAATTTTTAGGGATTTGCTCCATCTTACGATTTGGCGTCCCTTTGTATTTCCCATTGTAGCACGTGTGTAGCCCAAGGTGTAAGAACCATGCTGATTTGACGTCATCCCCACCTTCCTCCCATTTAAAACGGGCAGTCTTTCATGACATATAAAACATGAAATAAGGGTTGCGTTCGTTTTCCGACTTAACGGTACATCTCACGACACGAACTGACGGCAACCATGCAGCATCTGTCTAGCACCCTCGAAGGCCTTCCTGTTTCCAGGACATGCAGCTAGATGTCAAACCTTGGTGAGGTTCTTCGTTTATCGTCGAATTAAACCACATGCTCCACCGCTTGTGCGGGTCCCCGTCTATTCCTTTGAGTTTTAAGCTTGCGCTCGTACTCCCCAGGCGGGATACTTAACGGGTTACCTTAAATTAACAGCACTGAAAGGGTCGATACTTCCAATACTTAGTATCCAGCGTTTACGGCGTGGACTACTGGGGTATCTAATCCCATTCGCTCCCCACGCTTTCGTCCATGAACGTCAGAACTGTCCCAGCAAGTTGCTTTCGCATTGAGTGTTCCTGCTGATATTAACGGATTTAACCCCTACACCAGCAATTCCGCTTGCCTCTTCCAGTCTCTAGTTTATCCATCTCTCCCGCAGCCCCCTGGTTAAGCCAGAGGATTTAACAGGAGATGCGACAAACCGCCTACGGACGCTTTACGCCCAATAAATCCGGATAATGCTTGGGGCCCTCGTATTACCGCTGCTGCTGGCACGAGGTTAGCAGCCCCTTATTCATTAGGTACGGTCATTGATTCATCCCTAATAAAAGTACTTTACACCCCGAGGGGCGTCTTCATACACGCGGCGTCGCTCCTTCAGACTTTCGTCCATTGAGGAATATTCTTGACTGCAGCCTCCCGTAGGAGTCTGGGCAGTATCTCAGTCCCAGTGAGCCGGGTCATGCTCTCACACCCGGTACCCGTCATAGTCTTGGTAGGCCATTACCCCACCAACAAACTGATAGGCCATAGACCCCTCCCGAAGCGTAAAAGCTTTAATTAAAGAACATAGGTTCTTTAATACCATCGAGTATTATCCTCACTTTCGCAAGGTTATCCTCGTCTTCGGGGCAGGTTATCAATGTGTTACTCTCCCGTTCGCCATGTTCCTTTACTTATTACCGCGTATGAATTTTAAAGAATAAATATTATGTAATAAAATTTATTCCTCATAGCTCTTACGCAGTAAAAAGCAAAGAAACATTCGACTTGCATGCCTTAGACACGCCGCCAGCATTCATCCTGAGCCAGGATCAAACTCTCAAAACAAAATATTGAGAATCTTGATTTCTCAAGATAAAAACATTTGCATTATTTTTTACTTACTTAAACTAATAAATTAGAAAGTAAGTCCGAATTGATGCCTACTAGCATCAAAATCTCACCAAAAAAATTTATAAAGAACTTTTTATGTAATATTTAAATTACATAATCTTGGCGACGATCTACTCTTCCAGGATTCTATACCCAAGTACCATCGACGCTAAA
>Ga0209099_1001162_pt1 | contig 27691 bp, 20 predicted proteins | sample AD_JPNHW2_MetaG_FD_184430 | JGI IMG/M metagenome (GOLD analysis project Ga0209099, IMG submission 184430) | Active sludge microbial communities of municipal wastewater-treating anaerobic digesters from Japan - AD_JPNHW2_MetaG (SPAdes) (version 2) | ecosystem: Engineered > Bioreactor > Anaerobic... | reverse complement strand
AATTCACGGTGCTTGATCACCTGAATTGCGGAGCATGCGGCTATGACACCTGTATTGAACATGCTTCTGCCATCGTATCCGGAATCGCCGAAAATGAGATGTGTCTCCCCTACACCATCGAGAAACTGCATGATTCGATCCAGAACCTGAATATCTCGAACGAGAAACTGGCCTCTGCAAAAGCAGCGCTGAAGCAGTCGGAAAAGCTGGCTCATATGGGACAGCTGTCGGCCGGCATTGCCCACGAACTCAACAACCCGCTTGGAGTAATCACCATGTACAGCAATATCCTGATGGATGAAACACCGCTGGAAGACCCGATGCGGGAGGACCTGAAGCTGATCGTCGACCAGGCTGAACGGTGCAAAAAGATTGTCAGCGGCCTCCTCAATTTCGCCCGGAAGAGCCAGGTGAATTTACAGGAGACCAATGTGATAAAATTCATGCAGCACAGCATCGACACCATCATCAAACCGGATACCATCAACGTGATCTTTGAACCAAAGATCACGGACCCGATCGCGGCTTTCGACATCGATCAGATGATGCAGGCGGTCACCAACCTGGAGAAAAATGCCGTGGAAGCCATGCCCGAAGGAGGAACGCTGACCATCGGCATCGAGGGAGATGAAGAATCGGTCCATTTCCTTGTTTCCGACACGGGTCATGGCATTTCCAAAGACAACATGGAGAAAGTATTCACTCCGTTCTTCACAACAAAAGGAAGCGGAAAGGGGACCGGTCTTGGTCTGCCGCTGATTTACGGAATTGTTAAAATGCACAAAGGAAAGATTCATCTTACGTCGAATGATGACCCCACCCAGGGTCCGACAGGAACGACCTTTACAATTACCATTCCAAGAGGGATAAACGCTGAAAAACCTGAAGTATGAAACCAAAACCATTGATTTTCCTTGTTGATGACGACATCGATTATCTTTTTCAGGCGAAAGTGAAACTGGAAAAAGCCGGATATGAAGTGATCACGGCGGAAAGCCAGAAAGAGGCAGAAGAGATCATCAATAAAATGAAGCCCGACCTGGCTATCCTTGACCTGATGATGGAAAATGAAGACAGCGGGTTCATCCTGTGTTACAAGTTCAAAAAGAAATACCCCGATCTCCCGATCATCATCGCTACGGCGGTTGCTGCCGAGACAGGTATCTCTTTCGACATCCATGATGAGAACAATCGAAAATGGATCAAAGCAGACTGTTTCCTGGAAAAAGGAATAAGGACGGATATCTTTTTATCAGAAATTGAAAAATTACTGGCAAAAAAACCGTGATTGCATTGTGAAAAATGTTTTTCAATTTACATTTGAAAATTCAAAAAAAGCATGCCGACACTAAAGATCCTCGTTGTTGATGATGAACCCGGTATCCGAAGCGGAGTAGCCCGGATCCTGAGAAACTTCAGGGTTGATTATCCTTTCATGGAAGAAGCGTATGACTTTGAAGTCTTTGAGGCTTCGACAGGAGAAATGGGAATTGAGATCATTGAAAGCAATCAGCCGGATATCATTCTTCTCGACAATAAACTGCCGGGAATCCAGGGTATCGAAGTACTGGAATACATTAAGAAGAAGCAGTACAACATTATCGTGGCGATGATCACCTCCTACGCTTCCCTGGAATTGGCCGTAAAAGCCACGACCGACGGCGCTTACGACTTCATCCCCAAGCCGTTCACCCCACAGGAGCTGAAGTCATCGGTCGAAAATATTACGAAAAAGATCTTCCTGAAGAAGATGACCACTCGTTTGCAGGAGTCGGGCAAGCAGGTACGGTTTCAATTCCTTTCGGTATTGTCGCATGAGCTGAAGGCGCCGTTGAATGCCATCGAGGGCTACCTGAAGATGATCCGGGAGCGGCAGTTGGGCGGTAAGATAGAGGATTACAATGACGTGATTGAAAGAATGCAGGACCGGATCCGGGGAATGAGGACGCTGATCCTGGATCTCCTCGACCTCACCAAAGCAGAGACCAGTCAAGTAAAACGGAATATCGTCGACACGAACATCAATCAGATTATCCGGAATGCCATCGATACCATGCAACCCTATTCCATCCAGAAGGAAGTCACCGTTACCATAAAAGGATTGGATAATGTGGTGATCAAGGCTGATCCGAACGAGATGGAGATCATCATGAACAACTTGATATCCAACTCTATAAAATATAATAAAGAAGGCGGAAGCGTTACCTGTGACGTGACCGACGAAGGCGATCAGATCGGGATCTCCGTATCCGACACCGGGATTGGCATGACCGAACAGGAGATGGGACGTTTGTTCCAGGATTTTGTCCGCATCAAGAATGAAAAAACCCGAAATATAACCGGAAGCGGGCTTGGGCTTTCCATTGTCAAGAAACTTGTTGATTCGTACAATGGGAAGATCGGAGTCAGCAGCATGCCGGATCAGGGAAGTACGTTTAAAGTATCATTACCAAAAGTAGCAAAATGAACGGAAAAAGTTTGCCTCACAAGACTGTTGAACGATTGAGCCAATACCGGAGGGCTTTACTATTGATTTATTCGAAAGAAAAAACGCATGTGTTTTCCCATGAGATTGCACAGATGTTGCATATCACCCCGGTACAGGTCCGCCGCGACCTGATGCTGATCGGATATTCGGGTAACCTGCGGAGAGGGTATGACATTAAGGAACTGATTGAATTGATCGGCCGGATCATTGATGCAGACAAAGGCCAACGGGTGGCTGTCGTCGGATTGGGGAACCTGGGAAAGGCGATGATCAGTTATTTCAAGGGAAAACGTTCAAAGCTCAGCATCATCGCGGCTTTCGATGTGAATCCCGAAAAGATCAACCGGGTATTCGATGGCGTTCCCTGCTATCACGTCAGCAACATGGCAGAGATCATCAAGAAGAACAACATCACCATCGGCATTATCACCGTCCCTGCCGAGCAGGCTACCGAGATCGCCGAGAGCATTGTATTAGCCGGGATCAAAGGGATCCTGAATTACACTCCGAAATCCCTGAATGTCCCTCCTTACGTGTACCTGGAGGAATACGACATGATCACTTCACTGGAAAAAGTAGCTTTCTTTGCAAAGAAAAATGACGAACGGTTTAAGTAAGGAGCCATATCTTGAAAATCTTCCACAACTTTGATGAAGTCGGTCAGATCCGGAATGCCGTTGTCACCACCGGTTTATTCGACGGGGTCCACATCGGCCATAAAGTCATTCTCGACCGTCTGAAGAAGATTGCTGACGAGATCGGCGGTGAAACGGTGCTGATCACTTTTGATCCACATCCGCGGAAAGTGCTGTATCCCGATACTGTCGGGAAAGATCTTCAGCTGATCTATTCTCAACGGGAGAAAATCGACCTTCTTCAAAGGACAGGACTCGACAACCTCATCATTGTGAACTTTACCGTTGAATTCTCGAAGATCACCTCGGTTGAGTTTGTGCGCGACTTTCTCCTGGGCAAGTTGCATGCCCGGAAGATCGTTATCGGATTCAACCATCATTTCGGGCATAACCGGGAAGGAGACTATGATGAACTCCGGAAGATCGGGGCCCGGAACGGGTTTGAAGTGGAAGAGATTCCCGAACAGGATATTCATCACGAGACCGTCAGCTCAACCAAGATCCGGCAGGCATTGCTGGAAGGGAATATTCAGAAAGCAAACGCCTATCTTGACCACCATTATCTGATCATGGGGACGGTGTTCCGCAGCAGCCCGGTGCTGGCCGGGATGGGATTCACCAGTTATTCGTTGCAGATCGAAGAAGAGCAGAAACTGGTCCCGCCCAACGGTGTCTATGCCACCTCTATCATTTACGGAGATGTCTCGGCAAGGGCCATGTGCTTTATCCGGAAAAACCAGGAACATCCGCTCGACACGGTGGTGGAATTCCACTCCATCGATCCGGTAGAAGATCTGACGGGCAAACTGATCCCCCTTCATTTTCACAAGAAAATGCGCGGCGAGAAGGTCTTTTCCTCCCGGGAAGAGTTGTTGGAACAATTACGGTCAGACAAAGAACAGATTGAAGAACTGATATTCTGATGGACACAGCCAATCACGATAATATCCGGGTTACTTTCCTGGGAACGGGAACCAGCATCGGGGTGCCCGTGATCACCTGTGAATGCCCTGTTTGTCTCTCGCCCGATCCCCGTGACCAGCGATTCCGGACTTCCATTCTCGTCGAAACGCAGGGAGTGACCCTGGTGGTGGATTGCGGACCCGATTTCAGGATCCAGATGCTGCGCGAGAAGGTCCGCAACCTGGATGCCGTACTCTTCACCCATGAGCATCGCGATCATATCGCCGGGCTCGACGATGTACGTGCCTTCAATTACGTACTGAATAAAAAAATAGACATTTACGGAACCCGGCAGGTCATGGAAATGATCCGGACAGAGTTCCCGTACATCTTTTCCGAAAGCCGCTATTTCGGAGCGCCCCAACTAACGATTCATCACATCACCGATGAGCCGTTCAACATCCGGGGCGTTGATATCATCCCCATCAGGGCCATGCACGATAAACTACCGGTCACCGGGTATCGCTTCGGTGACTTCACCTATATCACCGATGCCAGTTTCATTTCCGAAGAAGAAAAAGAAAAAGTGAACGGTTCACGGATCATCGTGCTGAATGCCCTCAGAAATTCGAAACATGTTTCACATTTTTCCGTTGGAGAAGCAGTAGAACTCATTCAGCACTGGAACCCGGAAGCGGCATATCTCACCCATCTGAGTCATTTTGTCGGGCTTCATGAAGAAGTGAACCGGAGACTTCCCGGTAATATCAGGCTGGCTTACGACGGATTGGTTTTAACACTTTAAATGATGCGAATTGATATTCTGACGATATTTCCGGAGATGTTTGACGGACCGTTCAACCATTCAATCATCAAACGGGCCAAAGACAAAGGGATTGTGGAGATCTTTCTTCACAATTTCCGGGAATACACTACCGACCGTCATCATGCGGTCGACGATTATGCCTATGGTGGCGGAGCCGGAATGGTGATGATGGCACAGCCTATCGTCGCCTGCATTGAAGACCTGAAGTCGAAGACGGATTACGAAGAGATCATCTACCTGAGTCCCGATGGCGAGTTACTCAAACAGCCACTGGCCAACCGGCTTTCGATGGTGCAGAACATGATCATGCTGTGCGGCCATTATAAAGGGATTGATGAACGTATCCGGGAACATTTTATCACCCGGGAGATCTCTATCGGCGACTATGTTCTTTCCGGTGGCGAGATGGCCGCGGCAGTGCTGACCGATGCTATCGTCCGTATCATTCCGGGCGTGCTGAACGACGAGACCTCCGCCCTCTCGGATTCATTCCAGGACAACCTCATGTCGCCTCCTGCGTACACCCGTCCGTATGAATTCAGGGGATTCAAGGTGCCCGATATTCTGCTTTCCGGGAATGAAAAAGAAATTAAAAAATGGCAGCATGAACAAGCAGTGGAGCGGACCAGGAAGAAAAGACCCGGCTTGTTGGAAGAATGATAAAAGGGGGAACATGATGAGAAGATCTTTTCTCTTTTGTTTACTGGCATTGATCACCTTCCCGGCTTTTTCACAGGTGAAGAATGCAGAAGAAATCTCCGCACGGCCTTCGGTAGGGCTCGTCCTCAGCGGAGGTGGCGCCAAAGGATTTGCCTATATCGGACTGCTGAAAGTCATACAGGAAGCGGGCCTCCCTATCGACTACATCGGCGGATCCAGTATCGGCAGCATCATCGGGGGGCTCTATGCGCTTGGTTATTCCCCCGACACCATCGCCCGGCTTATCCGTTCACAGAACTGGCACAATTTACTGCGCGACATCATCGACCGGAAATACATTGCCTTCGAGGAAAAAGAATTCGGAGAGAACGCCATCATCCGGTTGCCGGTCAGAAACAAGAAGATCACCATGAGCTCGGCTATGTTCAAGGGAGAAGAGATCAACCTCCTCCTGAACTACTATTTCTCACCGGCGTATAACATCTCTGATTTTCATAAGCTCCCTACCCCATTCCTTTGCGTCGGCACCGACTTGTTGTCGGGTGAAGAGGTGATCCTCGACAGCGGTTACCTGCCGATGGCCATCCGGGCAAGCATGTCTATCCCGGGCTATTTTCAACCCACCGAATACGGGGGACATTACCTGGTAGATGGCGGGGTAGTCAACAACTACCCGGTGAAAGCCGTGAAGAAGATGGGAGCCGAGATCATTGTCGGGGGTGATGTGCAATCGGGTCTTTACACCTCGCGGGAACAACTGACTTCCATCATGGCCATTCTCGATCAGATCACGTCGTTCCACCGAATCCCCGCCAATGTGACAGGAGACAACCTGACCGATCTGAAGATCAAGTTCTCCCTGAATTACGGCATGATGGATTTCGAGGCCTTCGATTCAATTATTGCCGCCGGTGAACGAACCGCCCGGCAGTTCTATCCCCGGTTGAAGGAGTTGGCCGACTCACTGAACGCCATCGAATACAAACCGTTGAAGGAATACAAGGCCACTCCTCCGGAGAAAATATTCATCAACAACATCCGTGTCACCGGCGTCAAGCATTTACATGCGAAATACCTGGAAAATCTGCTTCATGGGAAAGAGCATTCGAAAATTTCGTTGAAAGAACTGGAGAGCGATATCCATTACCTGAAAGGTACCGGTTACTTCGAGAATGTCTCTTACCGGCTGGAAAACACGCCGGAAGGCGCCGACCTCGTGATTGATGCCCGGGAGACCGGCGTCGGAGAATTATCAGCCGGCGCTCATTACGACGACAATTACAGCGTAAGCCTGACCCTGAATGCCGCCTTCCGCAATGTCCTGGGAGACAATTCTAAACTTTTTGCCAACATGAACATCGGTCCCAACCCGAGGCTGCGGGCAGTGTATCTGCGGGGGATTGGCCGGGTATCGGCTATCGGGATCAGCACCGACATGTTCACCTTTAACTACGATTATTACGACAAGGATAAAAAACTCAGCCAGATCAATTACTCCGACTATAAAGGAAGCGTTTATTTCAACCATAATGCACTCAACTCATTGAACCTGAAAGCCGGTATCGATTATGAATACTTCAGATATAAAGAAGATTATCCGGTCGACAGTCTGATAACATATTCCGGCAGCTTTTTGGGATACGGCACCGCTTTTCTTTCGTTGACGGCCGACACCCGCGATCGTCCCTGTTTTTCCACCAGTGGCTTTCATCTTCTTTTCCGGGGCGAATATGTTGTTCCCCTCTCAAAAAAAGTCTCCGAAGACCTCTATAACAATGCGGCCATTGTTTTCATCAAATACGATCAGAATGTTCCTCTTTGGCACAGGTTTACCTTTCAACCGGGTATATTTGCCGGATCCATCCTGAATCCGGATATGAAACCGGCGACTCATCATACTTTCCTGCTGGGAGGCCTTTCCGCGCACAATTATCTGGAACAGATCATTCCCTTCTCCGGCACTCATTTTCTTCAGGAATACGGATACTATGCATTGGTCGGACGGGCAAAGCTCCAGTATAATGTGTATCAAAAATTATATGTCACGTTACGAGCCGATGGTGGAGCCAATGTGACCGATTTCGGAGAGTTGTTCAAACCCAGGAGTTTTTTGTTTGGATACGGAATTACAGCAAGTTACGACAGCTTCATCGGTCCGGTGGAAGTCTCGTTCATGGGATCGAACATCAATCCGAATCCCATGCTTTATCTGAACATAGGGTTCTGGTTTTAAGAAAACTTTCTGCTTCCGTATTGGGGTTTAAAAAAAATTGGTATATTTGCACTCCTTTTTAGCAAGCACTTTAATTATACGATTGTTATGAACCCAACTGAAATAATGAAATTCGTCTCGGAAGAGCTCGTTACTGTAAAAGAGTTTCCCAAATTCAAAGCAGGCGATACGATCACTGTTCATTATAAAATTAAAGAAGGCAACAAGGAACGTATTCAAACGTACCAGGGTGTTGTACTTCAGCGGTCCGGTGCAGGCACTTCCGAAACCTTTACCGTTCGCAAGATTTCCGGTAACGTTGGCGTTGAAAGGATTTTCCCCATTTCTTCCCCGTTTATTGAAAAGATAGAAGTGAACAAGAGAGGTGTGGTAAGAAGGGCAAGGATCTTCTACCTCAGGAATCTGCAAGGCAAAAAAGCCAGGATAAAAGAACAAAGGATGTAAAGAAAAACCCCGGTTATCAGCCGGGGTTTTTTGTTAGTTCATGACCAGGTTCAAGGTTCCGATTTCTTTTGATTTTATCACCGATAACGCTTTCGAGTAACTCAGCAGGTTTCTGATGATCGATTCGGAAGGTGACATGCTGGTTTTTCTTTTTCTCCCCTGATTTTTATGCGGTACAGAATTTTCCAGAACCACATTGCAGGAAGGACAGGTAGTAGTTTTTCTCTTCATAGGCAACGCTCCATTCATTTAACATGGTTTTCATGCTATAAAAACGATGTCGTTACCCTATTATTTTGTTTCCCCTGAAATAATTAATCACCTTCCGGAAAAGGCTTCATGTCGGGTTGAAGACCCTGAAAAGAATCAGTGAAACCGTTTGTACGGGGTCAGACAGAAAGGATCATGTCTTTTTCTTTCACCAGCTTCCGGAGGTTGATCAGTGCATAGCGCATCCTTCCCAGGGCCGTGTTGATACTCACGTTGGTAACTTCGGCGATATCCTTGAAACTCATGTCGCCGTAATGCCGCATGACCAGCACTTCACGTTGCTCTTTCGGGAGATAATCGATCAGTTTTTTCACATCCTGGTGGATCTGTTCGGTGATCATCACCTCTTCCACCGATTCAACGGGAATGGCAACCCTGTCGAAGATATTGTACTCATCGTTGTTTTCCACCACAGGAATCCGCTTTGCTTTTCTGAAATGATCAATAATGAGATTATGCGCGATACGCATCACCCACTGAATGAACTTTCCTTCCTCCTTGTATTGACCTGAACGGATCGTGTTGATAACTTTGATAAAGGTATCCTGAAAGATATCGTCAGCAATATCCTTATCCTTTACGATCATGAGAATGTAAGAGTAAACACGGTTTTTGTGGCGACGGATTAAGCCTTCAAGACTGGGATGATGTCCGGCTAAATACCTGCCAATCAGTTCCTGATCACTGATTGTCTGGTTCTTCATATGACCTCCTTTTTAGTGAAAAAGAGTATATGTTTAGCCTATATAGTCCCTCCTATTAGTTGAGCGCAGGTTGAGGTGTGCGCAATTGGTTTGATAATTGATACGATCTTTTTCGTATTTGGTTGCAACAAAAATACAGAAAAAAAAACGAAATGCAAATTTCTTCCTAATTTTGCATTCTTAGTGCCGCAGAGATTTATATGAGGAACGTTGAAAAGCTTGACCCAAAGGATTATATCATCATCAAAGGAGCCCGGGTCAACAATTTAAAAAATATTGACATTGCCATCCCCCGCAACAAATTTATCGTGATTACCGGTCTTTCCGGTTCGGGAAAATCATCGCTAGCTTTCGATACGTTGTTCGCCGACGGTCAAAGGAGGTATGTAGAGAGCCTGAGCGCCTATGCCCGGCAATTTCTGGGACGGATGTCGAAACCCGATGTGGATTATATCCGGGGCATCTCGCCGGCCATTGCCATCGATCAGAAAGTAAACAGCACGAATCCCCGCTCGACGGTAGGAACCTCGACAGAGATCTACGAATACCTGAAGTTGCTGTTTGCCCGTATCGGTAAGACGTACTCACCTGTTTCAGGGTCCATGGTTAAAAGAGATACCGTATCCGATGTGGTGGACCGGGTGATGGATCTTCCGGCAGGCAGCAAGGTGACGTTGTTTTCCCCGCTCGACCTGAAATCGAAGAACGGCGACCTGGTATCGAAGTGCAATGTGCTGATGCAACAGGGATTTACCCGGATCCTCCTCGATGGAGAGATCATCCGGCTGGACGAGGTTCAGCAAATCCCTAAAAAGAGTTTCAAGGAGCTGTACCTGCTCGTTGATCGGTTGGTGGTGGATCCCAACGATCAGGACCTCCCCGGACGGATTGCCGACTCGGTGCAGACGGCCTATTTCGAAAGCAACGGCACCTGCATGGTTGAGGTGGCCGGGGAAAAAACCGAACGGATATTCTTCTCTATTCGCTTTGAAGCGGATGGAATGTCGTTCGAACAACCTTCCGAGAACCTCTTCAGCTTTAACAATCCTTTCGGGGCATGTAAGGCCTGTGAAGGATTCGGCAGCATCATCGGCATCGATGAGGACCTCGTCATCCCGAATAAAAATCTTTCGATATACGAAGATGCCATCGCCTGCTGGCGGGGTGAGAAAATGGGAGAATGGAAAAACGAACTGGTGATGAATGCCTATAAGTTCAACTTCCCGGTTCACAAACCCGTTTATGAGTTGACGGAAGCACAGCGGAATCTGCTCTGGACCGGCAACAAATACTTCAAGGGGCTGAACGAATTCTTCCAATATATCGAAAGTCAGAATTACAAGATACAATACCGGGTCATGATGTCGCGATACCGTGGCAAGACTGTTTGTCCGGAATGTAAGGGGACCCGTCTTCGCAAAGATGCCGGTTATGTAAGGGTCAACGGACGTAATATCACGGAGATGGTATTAATGCCGGTGAAAGACCTGCTGGAATATTTCCGTCACATCGAGTTATCCGATCATGACCAGGCTGTCGCCAGGAGGCTGATGAAAGAGATCATCAACCGGCTGGAAGTGCTGGTAGATGTAGGTCTGGGATACCTTACCCTGAACCGGCTGTCGTCAACCCTGTCGGGCGGCGAGTCGCAGCGTATCCGGCTGGCCACAGCGCTGGGCAGCAACCTGGTTGGGTCCATGTACATCCTGGATGAACCCAGTATCGGGTTGCATCCCCGCGACACGCAGCAGCTGATCAAGGTGTTGTTGCGCCTCAAGGCGCTGGGAAATACCGTCATCGTTGTGGAACACGATGAAGAGATCATCCGTGCTGCCGACGAAGTCATCGACATCGGTCCGCTGGCCGGCCGGGAAGGTGGCGAAGTAATGTTCCAGGGGACGCTTCCCGAGTTGATGAACGACAAGAAGAGCCTGACGGCGCGGTATCTCAGCGAGGACCTGTGCATCCCGGTTCCGGCGCATCGCCGTACCTGGAAAGAGCATATCCGCATCCTGGGGGCCATGGAGAACAACCTGAAGAACATCACGGTCGATATTCCCCTCCATGTCTTTACCGTGATCACGGGAGTGAGCGGATCAGGCAAGACCTCGCTGGTGAAGCAGATCCTGTTTCCTGCCTTAAAAAAGATTTACGGAGGATACGGGGAGAAAAGCGGAAAATTCGACCGGCTGGAAGGCGACATCAATCGCATCGGGGCCATCGAGATGGTAGATCAGAATCCCATCGGACGATCCTCGAGGTCGAACCCGGCTACTTACATCAAAGCTTTTGACGAGATCCGCAACCTCTACGCGGAACAAAAAAACGCCAAAGTCCGTGGCTATAAACCAGGGTTCTTCTCGTTCAATGTCCCCGGAGGACGCTGCGAAGAGTGTGAAGGCGAAGGGATGGTAAAGATCGAGATGCAGTTCATGGCCGACATCTACCTTACCTGCGAATCCTGTCATGGGAAGCGTTTCAAGGAAGAGGCGCTGGATATCAGGTTCCGTGAAAAAAATATCGTTGACGTGCTGGAGATGACCGTGGATGAAGCGATGGATTTCTTTCACGATGGCGGCAAGCCCACGGCTGCGGAGAAGAAGATCCTTTCGCGGCTGGAACCGCTTCAGCAGGTCGGATTGGGTTACCTGAGACTGGGACAGTCCTCCAGCACCCTCTCCGGCGGGGAAGCACAACGCATCAAGCTGGCTTATTTCCTCTCCAAAGGGATCACCGAAAAGCCGACCTTTTTCATCTTCGATGAGCCCACTACCGGTCTTCATTTCCACGACATCAACAAGTTGTTGGGCTCGTTTGAATCACTCATCGAGCAGGGTCATTCCATCGTAGTGATCGAACACAACCCGGAGGTGATCAAGTCCGCCGACTGGGTGATCGACCTGGGACGGGAAGGCGGAGAAGAAGGCGGCAACATCGTATTTGCAGGGACGCCAGAGGATCTGGCTGTCTGCCCTGAATCATATACCGGACAGTACCTGAAAGAGAAAGTATTACCCCGTTAACCCCGGAAAAAAGGAGGTAACCATGAAAAGTATCAATCCCGTGAACAATCAGGTGATCCGGGAGTATCCGGAGCATTCCGCCGCGGAAGTGATCGCTGTTCTGGAATCTGTACAGGCAGAATGGTTGAAATGGAAGCTGACCTCGTTTGCTGAACGCAGATCCTTGCTCAGGAATGCCGCGGTGATACTGAGGGAGAAAAAGCGCCAGTGGGCTTCACTGATCACGCTTGAGATGGGCAAGATCATCCGGGAGTCAGAAGCGGAGGTAGAGAAATGTGCCACGGTGTGCGACTTTTATGCTGAAAATGGCGAAGCATTCCTGAAAGATTCCGTGATCGCGTCGGATGCCTCCCGCAGTTTTGTTGCTTATCAGCCCTTGGGAGTCGTGTTGGCGGTGATGCCCTGGAACTTCCCATTCTGGCAGGTATTTCGTTTTGCGGCTCCGGCGCTGATGGCCGGCAATGCAGCCGTTCTCAAGCATGCCTCCAACGTGCCCGGCTGTGCGCTGGCGGTGGAAGAGATCTTCCGGGAAGCAGGATTCCCTGCAGACCTCTTCCGGACGCTGATGATCCCCTCGTCGCAAGTAGAAGCCGTCATTGCACACCCCGTGATCAGGGCGGTGACGTTGACCGGAAGCGAACAAGCCGGCAGCCAGGTGGCGGCAGCTGCCGGGAAAAACATCAAAAAGACAGTGCTGGAGTTGGGCGGCTCCGACCCGTTTATTGTCCTCGAAGATGCCGACCTGGAACATGCGATTTCCGTCGCTGTCACAGCCCGCATGATCAACCAGGGACAGAGTTGCATTGCTGCCAAGCGGTTCATCGTGACGGAGAAAGTGAAACCCGCCTTTGAATCCGGGTTGCAAAAGGTATTTGAAGGGCTGATCATGGGCGATCCCATGGATCCTGTCACACAGGTCGGTCCATTAGCCCGTCCCGATTTAGTCAATGCGATAGAACGTCAGGTAGAGGATTCCGTCAAAGCAGGCGCCACCCTTCTTTGTGGCGGAAAACGGCCAACGCGGGAAGGATGTTATTATCTTCCCACCATCCTCACAGATGTGACGTCGTCGATGCCGGTATTCCGCGAAGAGACCTTCGGCCCTGTAGCCGTCATTATCTCCGTGAAGAGTGAAGAAGAAGCCATCGCTCTCGCCAACGACGGTGAATTCGGGTTGGGAGGAAGCGTCTGGACCCGGGATATCGCCCGCGGAGAGCGGGTAGCCCGCGACATTGAGACGGGCGCCATGTTCGTCAACGGCCTGGTCAAAAGCGATCCCCGTCTTCCGTTTGGCGGCATCCGGAAATCGGGATATGGCCGGGAACTGGGAGAAACAGGTATCCGCGAGTTTGTGAATGCCAAGACCATCTGGATCAGTGAAAAATAATCTGCTGAAATCGTTTTACCGCGTCAGGGTCACTGTCCCTTTTTGCTGAAATGATTGTCCTCCCAAATTTTCAAAGGTAGCCACATATATGTACGTGTCTTCGGGTGCAGGCTGGCCCTTCACCTTCCCATCCCACCCTGCAGAGAGCTCATTGAACTCAGCCAGTAATTGCCCCCAGCGGTTGAAAACTCTTATCACGTACTTTTCCACTCCGGTCCCTTCCGGATGAAACATATCGTTTACCCCGTCTCCATTCGGTGAAAAAGCATTGGGGATCCATAGTCTGGCCGGACATTCTCCGATGTTAACAGTATCGGACTTCATGCATCCGTCTTCCAGCACTTCCACCCAATACAACCCCGGCTCAGTCACGAGAAAATCCGGATCTGAAGCGCCGTTCTGCCATAGATACGTTCCGCCCTGTACAAATGCATTCAGGTTAATATCCCCGTCGCAGATGGTAGTGTCTGGTCCCAGATCTACAGGGATCTCCGGTTTATAGTGCAGGATGGTCTTGATAAACCGGACACAGGAAACCGGTGTTTCCAACGTATCATAGTAAGTTCCTTCTGAAAGTTGCCAGGCTCCTCCGGCATAATAAGGTTGGTTATAACACAGCGTAGTGTCAATGACGCTTACCGGACCCACAACCTGAATACGAATGGTATCATCGGCCAGAGAATCGAGTACACAAAAGTATCCGGATTTCATCTTGCAGATCACTTCATCCTGGTTTGAAGGAACGTAGGTATAATCAGACTCCTGCGTTCCCGGATCCAGCCCGTTGATCTTCCAATGAAACACCGGGTCGTCACCGGGATTCAACGGGACAGCTGTCAGCGTGACGGAATCCCCTATGCAAACCGGGTCAGGAGCGGTTAGAATACTTACATCCACGGCCACTTTCGTCACCACATTCATCACTAATAAAGAAGAAATGGCAGTTTGACCGGGCACACATAGATCGGGAGAGGAAACAATGCATTGGATGGTATCTCCATTAGCAGGATAATACGACCATTCGGGCTTGTTTTCTCCGGTTTCGACACCGTTCACCTTCCATTGAAACGAGACAGATGAACCACTCAGCAGCGCCGGAGCGGAAAATGTCACCATTTCACCTTCACAAGCCGGGTTTTCCGAAGGAGTGATGTCAAAAACCAGTGAATCTTCCGGGAACACCCGGACAACAAAAGTAACGGTGTCACCGGGACATGGATTAAGGAACGGCACGACGTGATATAACACGGAATCGATGGTATTCCCTTCGTTGAACAGCACCTGACGGATAGGATTTTCATTACCGGCGCTCTGTCCGGTGATGAACGGAGAAGATGCTGACACAGTATACGAGAAGGAAGAACCGGCCATGGACGATTGCAGCAGGATATTGGTGGTGTCGCCCGAACAAAGCGAATACGTATCGGAAGTATTCGTGATGACCGGCGACGGGCTTATATTGATCAGGATGCCATCCTGTCCCGGGCCAAACAAGCCTGTTCCGCATTGACTATTTCGTCCCCGCACTTTCAATCGCTTCTGCCCTGGCGGGTAATCGGAGAAATGCAGGGTGAGCGAAGGCCGGGTATCCACTGAATCAAAAACCACTGTCCCGGTCGCGACATCCGTCATCACCCACTCATACCCTGTCGGTTCGCTTCCCGGGAGGGGATTGGGATAGACGGTATAAGTAGCGTACCCGCTTTTACACAGGGATAACGGCCCGGTGATGTCAGCGGGAGTATGTGGGATACATTCCACCCGGTACCGTCCCAGGTCAAGGGAGCTGCTGGCTGCATACCACCAGGTGTTAACGGTGTTTCCTGATCCGAGTCCGTACCCCACACCTCCATGCCAGGTGTGACAGCCGGTATCGGGTAAGACAGGATAGCAACCACCCAGTTGGGTCATACCGCCATCATTAGCCAGCAAGGTATCGTTCCAATAGGTAGCAATCGAAAGACCCGGCGGACGGATCTGATGGACGATAAATCCCTGATAGTGTCGTTCCACATCATACAATGCAATGTTGGTGAGACCGTTGACATAATTGATGGATATGGCAACGCTGTCGCCGCAGGTAACCGGATCCCCCAATGCATTCAACCCATTCCAGACCATGGTATTCAGGCCGTTCGACACCGTGCTATTGATGGTCAGGTCTACCGGTTGGATGCCGGGAGACAGATCAGATTCAATATTCAGCTGGATATTTCCCGGTTTATTCACCACGAAAGTGAAGGAAAAGGTACCATCGCAACTTCGTTGGATAGAAACGGAATCGCCCAGGATCAATCCGACGGTACCGGTTGGGTACTCGATGGAATCAGGATCATTGATAAATATTTTGTACTGCGGAAAATGGTGATTTCCCTGACGGGAACGGCAGCTGCTATCCCACGGAAAAGGAGGAGGATAACAACCGTTCCGGGTGGCCGTCACATCAAAATTCCAACCTTGCATGCGATTATAAGCAACCGAGGTGACAATAGAATCGGTAGATGAATAAATATATTGGGTTGCCAGAAACTGACCGGAATTATTTGCACAGTTATATGTGTTGAATCCCCAGTCTTTAGACCATAACCGTCCATCAATCGGTGTCAGTGGTGTGACCGTAGTATCAATAACAGTAATATCAAAGAGATCTATTCCGAATCCGGTTCCCATAAAATCGATGGAATAATCTCCCGCCACGGCAGGAATAAAAGCAGATGGTTGATATCCGTTCTGATTCAGTGGTTTTGGTCCTGCAACCGCTTGTGAATGATATTGGATATACCCATCGTTATTAAACAACATGGGAATGGTCCGCGTGCATATCAGTGTTCCGTTAAGACGGATACTGAACATCAGGGGAGAGACACCTGACCTGAAGCCCATCAATACTTTCTCTCCCGGATGGGCGATATGTACATATAACTTCTGGTCGGCATTGCAATTGATGTTGGCGAAGCATGAATAATTACCACTGCCATCCAGTATCCACAAATCTGCTAACCGCGTTGAATCCGGTCTGATCTGCTTCGTACCTTCCGCCATTCCATTCCAGGGGAGAAGAAACAGGAACAGCAATAGGACAAGCATTCTTTTCACGGTAGAATGATCCATCGCCAATAAAAATGGACATTTGTTGTCAGAATTCCTGACAAAGTAAAAGTAAGCATATTATCTGAACTAATATTCCGACTAAATAAATGAGTGGCAGGAAGCGCCGGAAGATCAGGATGCGGAAGAAGTGGTTTCCTTTTTTGTCCTCCGGATAAATCCCAGCATCATCAAGGCGGAAAGTAGTGCGGTACCGGCTCCGAAATAAAAAGGAATACTGGAATTGACCTTGTCGTAAAGCATACCGGCGATGAGACTGGCAGGCAGCAACGTGATCCCCAGCAAGGCGTTGTATATGCCCATGGCGGTACCCTGTTTGTTCGCATCGACGATGTCCGACACAAAAGCTTTCTGAATGCCATCCGTTGCGGCTGAATACACTCCATACAGGGCGAAGAGAGAGACGATGGCTCCGATGCTGGTAGTGCGGCCGAATCCGAAGTAAACAACAGCATAGATCAGAAAACCGACGATCATGATCTTTTCTTTACCTACCCTGTCGGAGAGAGAACCGATGGGGATGGCCAGAAATACCGAAACCAGATTGGTGATGAGATAAACGAGGGGGATAAAAGCCACCTTCACCCCTACTTCATTGGCTTTCACCATCAATAATGCATCCGTGGAATTACCCAGCGTAAAGACAAAAATGATGACCAGGAAGAGGTAGTACTTACGGGGGAAATCTTTAAAACGAAACTTCCTGAACAGGCTGTCTTTTGATTTTTTTGCATCCTTGATTCCGAAGATGATCACGAAAATGGCCAGGATCGCCGGGATGCCGGCCAGCAGGAAGATCAGGCGGTAATTGCCGGGCAGAAACATCAGCAGGAGGAAAGCCGCCAGGGGGCCCAGGATGGCGCCGCTGTTGTCCATGGCTTTCTGCAACCCGAAGCTCCTCCCCGTCTCCCCGTTCTCGACCGATCCGGCGATCAGGCTGTCGCGGGGAGCCGTCCGAATCCCTTTCCCCACCCGTTCCACAAAACGGAGGAATAATACCTGCAACGGCGATATCACGAACGAGTACAGCGGGATCATGATCGCCGAGAGACCGTATCCGATCAGCATAAAGGGTTTGTTCTTTCCGATCTTGTCGCTCCAGAATCCCGATAGCGCTTTGATGAGAGAGGCTGTGCTCTCCGCGATGCCTTCGATAAGCGACAAGCTGGTCTTGGATGCCCCGATGGAAAGTAAAAACATCGGCATCACCGAATAGATCATCTTCACGGAGGTATCCGTCAGGAAACTGGTTACACCCGTTAACAAGATATTCCGGTTAAAGCCAAGTATTCGTTTCTCTTTTACAGATCCGGGTTTTGTCATCATGTAGTCAATAAATAATTCCCGTTGGAAGTCGATTCTTTGATAATGATCCGTATCCTGCGTTCGTCTCCCACGATCCAGACGGTATCGTTGGCGTGAAATACCACATTGGATTCCGGATTCACAATACGTTCGCCATTGCGTTCGATCCCGACCACCAGCCCCTGCGAAAGTTCGCGGATTCCTGATTGCCGGATACTTTTCCCGATGAGCGAGGAATGTTCACTGATGGTAAAATGGTGCAGCGACACCTCTTTATGGGCTCTGTTGTCATTGGACGGGGCAGCCGATTTCTCCATGAACTTCTCAAACCGCTCGAGCTGCTCATCGGTTCCGATCACCGAGATCCGGTCAAACGGGTACAGGTGCTCTTTCCGCGACGGCACATGAATAGCCTGATCACCCCGTTCGATCATGACGATATTCACCCCGAAGCTTTCGCGTAAACGCGATTCCATGAGCGTCTGCCCGATATAAGGGAAACTCGATTCCAGCTCGAATTTGGTGATATGAGTGTCCCAGGGGGTCAGCATCTCATGCACATGGACATCTCCTGCCTGTCGTTCATTGTAGTTGATCATGAAACGAGTCTCGATCTTACTGTAAAAATGCTGGATCCTTTTATGAAACAAGGCGATGATGAGACAGGAGAAGATAATGCCGGCAACCGCGATCAACGGAGAAAACAGTTGCAGGAAAAAGACACCGATAAAGATGACCGCGAAGATGACCCTCGAAAACTGAAGTAGCAGCAAGGGCCCGCGATGAGATGTTTTTAACCAGATATTGGTAAAAGCCTGCCGCTGTGTCCGGCGAAAAGCCAATGCCCATAAAAACGGGGACAAGACGGTCAGGGTGATGATCGCCGTAATGACTTTATGCAGGCCGAGATTCGACAGGATCGGTTCGATAAACCGGGTACTGAACACGATCAGCGTCATGATGATGACCGAAAAAATCACGACATTCACCACATACGACCTGATCACCTTTTTCCAGTCTGTCGTCTCTGTCATATGCTGAGCAGAAGCGCTGTACGATGCCAGCCCGTTTTTCCATTTCTGTGGTAAGACCTTTTCGATAAAGGTGTAAAACGGCTCCGAGAACCGGATCATGTAAGGCGAAGTAAACGTAGTGATCACGGAAACGGCTACAGCGACGGGGTAGAGGAAATCGCTGGTGACATGCAGCGAGAGTCCCAGGGTGGCGATGATGAACGAAAATTCACCGATCTGCGAGAGGCTCATCCCCGATTGAACGGCTATCTTCAGCGGTTGACCGGAGATCAGTACGCCAAGGGTGACAAACAAGGGTTTTCCGAAGAGCAGGACCAGGATGCCGGCGATAATAGGGATCAGATGTTTCCCCAACATCTGCGGGTCGATCAGCATGCCGACCGAAACAAAAAAGATAGCGCCGAAAAGGCTTTTCACCGACCTGGTGAGTTGTTCAATCTTCTCCGCCTTGGTGGTCTCCGCCAGTATGGAACCCATGATGAATGCGCCGAGAGCCGACGAAAAGCCGACGTAGGTGGCAAGCACCACCATCAGGAAACAGAATGCCAGCGAGATGATCAGCAGGGTCTCCCCGTTGATCAGCAGACGAAATTTTCGGAAGAAAGTCGGGATGAAAAAGATGCCGGATACGAACCACAACACTATGAAAAAAGCCAGTTCCACCACCACCTTCAGCATTTCCGTTCCTTCGAAGGTGCGGCTTACCGATACCGTGGAAAGCAGCACCATCAGCAGGACGGCGACCAGATCTTCAATGACCAGCACCCCGGTTACGATACCGGCAAACTTCTGGTTTTTCACCCCCAACTCATCAAAGGCGCGGATGATGATGGTCGTGGAAGCGATGGAGAGAATACCTCCCAGGAAGAGACTGTCCATGGAACTCCATCCCAACAACCTGCCTACTCCATAACCCAGTAGCAACGTCAATCCCACCTCGGTGATAGCCGTAAGAGCAGCCACCCCTCCTACTTTCAACAGCTTCTTGAAGCTGAACTCCAACCCCAGTCCGAAAAGCAGGAAGATGACCCCTATATCGGCCCATGTCTGGATGCTCTGTACCTCGATGACGGTCGGGAACAGATGTATCTTCGGCCCGACCAGCAAACCCGCGATGATATATCCCAACACCACGGGCTGTTTCAGCTTCTTGAACAACAAAGTAACCAGCGCCGCTGATGTAAGGATCAGCGCCAAGTCAGTAATCAGAGCAGGGAGATGCAGCATCGGTCACTCGGTTATCGGGTAAATGAATCACAAAAATACTGTTTATTTGTGCACCATCCTCCCTGATCAAGACTCCCGGCTCACCGCTTCACAGCAGCGGCGACATCAGTCTGGCGACTCTCTCCGCCAATCGGTAAACGAACGGCCGGGAATGCCATTGATCGTAAGTGATGAGAGAGGATTCCGCCAGGTCGGCAACGAAAGACCGGCGTAGTTGCTCTGCAAAAGCCGCCGAATAGATGACCGCATTCACCTCGAAGTTCAGGTCGAAGCTGCGATGATCCATGTTTGCAGTCCCCACTATCGAGACGCGGCCGTCAATCACCATGGTCTTCGCATGGATAAAACCGCGGTTATAGGTGTAAAGTTCAACACCGGCTTTCAGCAGCTCTCCGTAGTTAGACCAGGCTGCGGCATTGACCAGGATGGAATCGGAGACGCCGGGCACGATCAGTTTCACTTTCACGCCACCCATGGTGGCAATCTTCAACGCATCCATGATGCTGCCTCCGGGGATGAGGTACGGGGTGGTAAGAAGGATCTCATGCTGGGCCAGGTTGATGGCTTTCAGAAAAGAAAGTTTGATGGTGGAGGCAGGAGAATCGGGCCCGCTGGCAGCAATCTGTACGCTGGTATTGGAACCGGGAACCGGCTCGGCACAGAAATACTTGTGGACGGGTTGTATCTTGTGCCCGGAACAGAAGTTCCAGTCGCAGAGAAACATATGCTGAAGAAACAGGATCCCGGGTCCGTCAATGCGAAGGTGCGTGTCGCGCCAGTACTTGTGATCCTTGTCCTGACTGCTGTTGATGTACCTGTCGGCGATGTTGATTCCCCCGACAAAACCACACTGCCCGTCGATGATGATCAGCTTCCGGTGATTGCGGTAATTCAGGCGATTGGCGAAGAGCAGCAACCGTACCCGGTTAAAGGGATAGGCTTCCACACCTCTGGTCCTTAACTCCTTCGCCAGGGTCTTCCGGATCGACCGGCTCCCAAAGTCATCGTAGATCATCCTGACTTCCACGCCCTCTTTCGCTTTCCGGATCAGGATGTCCTTGATACGGTTGCCTATCTCATCATCATCGTAGATGTAATACTCCAGGTGAATATATCGTTGCGCCTGCTCCAGCGCACTGATCACTTCCGGGAACTTCTCTTCGCCGTTGATCAGCAGCTTCACGGCATTGCCGTCGGTGAGCGGGCTCTGTGTGTCGTTCATCAACAGGCTGACAAGGCTTCTGGCGTTCCCGATGTCGCTGGCATTCTTTCGGAGGGAGTTCTCCGACATGGTGAATGGATCAATCGACAGCTCTTTCAAACGGCCCTCGTCCTCAATGAGCTTTTTACTGTAAATCATCCGTTTCCGGTAGTTCACGCCGAAGATGAAGTAAAACAGCATGCCCGCCACCGGGACGAATATGGCCAGCAGCAGGTAAGCCAGGGTCTTGGAAGAGCTCCGGGTATCGTAGATGATGCGCAGGCAAACCAGCGCCACTATGAGGATATAGACGATTTCCGCTATCGTGATCCAGGGCATATCGATCAGGAATAAAAGGTGTCAGAGAAAAAAGTCAGTTGCGTCGCGAGAGCGCCGGGAGTAAGAAAAAACAACGTTTTCATGACACAGCTTTTCATAGCAGTAACACATGATCAATGAAAGGATCAAACTTAAGAGATTTTTTATTCCGGCAAAAGGAATTTTTCAGGATTTGTTGAGTTTACCGGACTTTCGGTGATGATTTTCAAAATTTATTTGGAAAGAATCTTCAATCCCGTTACTTTTGCACAAAATTTGGCGGGGTAGCTCAGTTGGTTAGAGCGTCGGATTCATAACCCGGAGGTCTCGAGTTCAATTCTCGATCCCGCTACAGCATCAAGCATTTCCAACAAATGAACGGCTTTCCGGCCGTTTTTTTATTTCCCTGCCTGTTCCCTTCACTTACCTCCAGTCCGTTGTCGAACCTTCGTGACGGTGAGTATCCGGGAAGGCAATATGAGGTTGGCTGATTTAATACTCTTTATTCCAGGATGGCAATTCCCCCTGAACTTCAAAGTACCGTTGTAGCAATGTCCCTTCCACAAATCCGGGCAAATCCTGATTCTTCTTATCAAACGTCACAAACCAATAAATATCAAGGGCATCTATGTTTTCTCTCGTACATTTTTCATTGAAGAAATCTTCTCGTTTTATTCCTTCTTGTTTGTTGTTCAATCTGCCGTTTAAGCCTTGCTCCTTAAATTCCCCGTTTTGTTGAATAGTCCCGGATTTTCCAATATACACCAGGTCAATTTTTCCCCGAGATAGTCTCAGAATGTAGTAAACACCCGGCAAATCAGGCACATCTTTTGAAAGGTCTTTCAGGTTTTTGCCTTTTTGAAAAAAGAAATGACCTTGATTCTTGTATTTGTTTAATTCTGAAAACATTACAATTGTATTTAGTTTATCAATTCGTTTGCTATCATTTCTGTGAGGGGATCCAATCTTTTTGGACAGTTATTTTTCAAATATACGTGTTTTTTTATGAAGGGGTCTGTGTTCCGGATTATCATATAACAAAGGGGGTCAACATTATCGAAATGGCTGTCAGGTGATGTGGGTCCTCCTGACATATTTTTTTCGATGTGATGAAGGTATCATCTCACCATTTCATGGGGTTGTTGATAATGTATTTTTTTATTCGTTCATATTCTGCATTATCCCGGATGATATGGTCGTGGTAATTCTGTTGAAAAAAATGGTTGTTCCGGTTGTATTTTGGAATATCCAAACCAAATTCATCAATGTAATCATCAATTTTGGAATTAATGGCAGATTTAAACCCTGCAATAAACGACGAAATGGATTTTGGTTTGCGAACAAAAACGGATTGTTCCGGGGATTGATCCGGGGATTGATCCGGGGATTGATCCGGGGATTGATCCGGGGATTGATCCGGGGATTGATCCATTTGTAGAGACGCACGGCCGTGCGTCTCTACGTGCGTTTCGTGCGTTTCGTGCGTTCCGTGCGTTCCATCCAATCCATGGAAATCGTTGAAATCGTCAAAACCGTGCGGGCCATCCGGTCCGCCCAAATTGTGGGAATCGTTCAAATCGTGCGTTCCATCCAATCCGTGGAAATCGTGGAAATCGTCAAAACCGTGCGTTCCATCCGGTCCGCCCGAATCGTGGGAATCGTGGGAACCGTTTATTCGGGGATTATCCAATACGACAATGGCGTGGATATGGTTGGGCATAATGATATATTCGGCCAAATACAATTCATCACGGATTTCAAATGTTTTTAACCATTCATCGTTGATGATTTTTCCAAAATCCGACAAAATTATTTCTCCATTATGGATACGCCCCAAATTACATTCCCTGTTTTGGGTAACCAGGGTGATAAAATAAATACCGTTGCCCGAATAATCCCATTGGGGCATTCGGTGTGATTGTGTACGATATTTATTTCGAAACCTTTCCATTAATTCTCTACCCTTACCTCCCCACTCATTACCTTCTGCATCAACATATCGCGCAAAACCGTAAGGGTAAGGAAATACCAAGGAGCAGACAATTAAACCAGCTCAAAAAGAATCAAATCAGATATTATTTACAGGGAACATCAATGGCATTCTCATGTTTTTTTGAATGTAAAATCTGATTCCCGGCAGGCATAGGTAATTGTGGATTTGAGACAAATGATCGTCCTTCATCAGTACCCGGAGATTTTTTATATGTATTAACTAATGAAACAGATTGATTATTTGTCCACGGAAAGTTAAGATTACACCAATAAGTATAACTATTGGGCGAATCTTGATAATAAGCGCGAACTATAGTACTTGTATATGCATAATAATAGCCGATCCTATACTTAATGTTATCATTAGGTATGAGAATATTATCTTGTGATTGTTGTGATAATCCGTAATTAACATAAAGAGGAGTCAGATCATGTGCGCCTTCGTTTGTCATATACAAGAAAAAATACGTATCAGGAAAAATCAGATTAAAAGAAATTGATCCACCTGGAAGGCTTATGGTATTATTCCAATTTAATTCTAACCCAATTTGAGTGCCGGTAGTGGTTGCTCCATAGGTATAAGCTGAATATGAAGCGGAACTACCAGGTAAAGAATAAAATGTCACACTGTTACCAGGAGTGATAGTCTGTGTGTTACCGTTTATCGTTATATATATATTTGTATATACCTTATTATTAAAAGTGACATTTGTACTTGTTGCAGGATTCAAAATAACTACTGTTTTTGTTATTGTACTATTTCCTCCCGGGCTTATTGCTGTCAATTGCACATAAAAAGTACCTCCTGTTGTATAAGTATGCTGAGGGTTTTTTTCTGTTGAGCTTCCACCATCACCAAAATTCCAAATATAAGATGTCGCATTTGTGGAGTAATTTGTAAAAGTTACTGTACAAGGTACAGGATTGTTGTCACCAGAAAACGTGAAATCTGCAACAGGAACAGGATGTTGAATTATAACGTTTTTAGCTACCGAGCTAGAGCCGCCTTTGCCAGTAGCCGTTAATTGTACAATATATGTTCCTCCCGCCGCATAAATATGTTGTGGATGTTGTTCTGTTGCTAATGGGGTACCATCCCCAAAGTTCCAACTGTAGGATGTTGCATTTGTTGAAGAATTTAAAAAAGTTACTGCACAAGGTGCAGGATTATTGTCGCCTGTGAACGTAAAAGTCGCAGTAGGTGGTGGTTTTGTGGTCTCTTTTTCACAGCTTGAGATGAATATGGTTGCTGAAACCAAAATGAATAACATCGACAGATTCAATAAATTCTTCATAATCTTAAAATTTAAAATTGTTAATATTTCCGTTATTCTTCTTTATTATCACATTGTGCGTCGAAACTCATAAATATTTTATTTGTAAGACATATCTAAAGGATTCTATGGAGAAACCTCAATATATTCGAAAGGTAATTTGACTTTTTCGGGGATACCTGATGTCCCAACACTGTATCCACCTCCTGTCAACTTTTTTAATTGTTTTTCGGGATCATTAGGGTTATTATAATAAATTCCGTGCGTATGTATCCCGTTTGGGTTATTAGCATTTTTGGGGGGGTAATTCGACAGTGCTGTGCTCTGAATTGACTTTGATCATTTCATTGAAGTGATGGCAGTGGTTCGAAAGTGTAAATATAGAAATTTTTTGTTTATCAAAAATTTTTTATAGATTTTTTTTACTATTATTAAACAACCCTGATCCTGGGTTTCCCGGCAACTTTCTGCTAAAACATGCTTTACAGACGTCGTATGGATTGTGGCGAGAAAGTTCTTCTACGTTGGTTACTCTGTGGGTAATTTAGGCTTTCCGGATAATGCCGGAGACATTCCCACAACCCAAAATCTAAAAACCATACCTTTGCCAGAGCATTAAATGGATGGCTGTATGAAAAAGAAATTCTCGCGCCGTGGTTTTCTGAAGGCGAGTGCGCTGGGCGCCGTTTCGCTTGGCTTTTCGGATATGTTGTTTGCTTCGAAACCGGGACTGGCGGAATCGATGCCGGACAAGGTCAATGTCACCCCGGCGCGGTCAGGGAAATCGGTGATCGGGCTGACGGCGCCGCCGATGAAGCCGGTGAGGGTGGCGTTTATCGGGCTGGGAAACCGGGGAGCGGATCACGTGGAGCTCGTCAACGCGCTGTGTCCCGACAAAGCTACCATCGTGGCGATCTGCGACATCCGGAAAGAGAAAGCCGACGAGGCGCTGGGCATCATCAAACGGACCACCAGCGGGCAGCAGCCTGCCGTGTACGCCGGCCGGGCCGACTCCTGGAAGGAGATGGTGTGCCGCGATGACATCGACCTGGTGATCATCGCCACCCCGTGGGCCGATCATACACCCATGGCGGTATTCTCGATGAAGAAAGGGAAACATGTTGCGGTGGAAGTCCCCGCAGCCATCACGGTGGAAGAAAACTGGCAACTGGTCAACACGGCCGAGGAGACGCAGAAGAACTGCATGATGATGGAGAACGTATGTTACGGCGATGAGGAACTGTGGCTGCTGAACATGGTGCAGCACGGCGTTTTCGGCACGCTGACCTACGGCGAAGGCGCTTACATCCACGACTTGCGCGAGCTGATGTTCTCCGACACTTACTATTACGATTTCTGGCGGATCAAAGAAAATATAGCGCGCGACGGCAACCTCTACCCTACTCACGGTCTCGGCCCGGTGGCGCAGTACATGGACATCAACCGGGGCGACGGCTTCGATTACCTGGTCTCGATGAGCTGCCTGCAAGCCGGCATGAGCGCTTATTCGAAAAACATCGATCCGGCGAATCCTTATTATGACCTGCAGAAGGCCCGTCACGGCGACATGAACAACTCGCTGATCAAGACGGCGATGGGCCGGACGATCCTGGTCCAACACGATGTGATCTCCCCGCGTCCCTACAGCCGCATCAACGCGTTGGCCGGGACTCTGGCCTACCATGAGGGATATCCTTCGCGGCTGTCGGTCAACGGCGAAGGACACGGCTGGCTGAAACAGGAGAAATTCGATGAGTTCCGCGCGAAGTACCGCCACCCGATCTGGGACCGGCTGAAACCCGAGATCGAGAAGTACGGCGGTCACGGAGGGATGGATTTCGTGATGATCTACCGGCTGATCGATTGCCTGAACCGGGGGGTGCCTCTCGATATGGATGTGTACGACGGAGCAGCCTGGTCGGCGGTTACGGCCCTGTCATCTGTATCCGTCGCGGACGGAAGCAAGCCGGTGAAGTTTCCCGACTTCACCCGAGGCGACTGGAAGAAGCCGAGGAAAGCAGGAATCCTGGAGTATTAACGTTGTTGCTGTAATTCCCCATACACCTCCAGCGTTTTCAGGGCTGTTTGATGCTTGGAGAAAGCGTTGAGCCGTTCGGCAGCGTTGGCGATGAGCCGGTCGCGCAGTCCGGGTTCGCGAAGGATGCGGAGCACCTGTTCTGCCAGCGATCCCGGTGTACCTACGGGAGCCAGCAACCCCGTTACGCCGTTCTCCACCATCTCGGGGATACCGCCGGCATCGGTGGCCACCACGGGCACCCGGCAGGCAAAGGCGTCCAGTACCGTCGTCCCGAGTCCTTCTGTCTTAGAGGTCATCAGAAAGATATCCAGCCCGGGGAGCAACCGCGGAATGTCGGCCCGGAAGCCGGTCATGATGATCCGGTCTGAAAGGTTTTTCGACGCGATATAACGAGCAATGGTATCGTACAGCGGACCGTCGCCGATGATGAAGAAGCGGAAACGGCTGTCGTGGCTTAGCAGAATCTCTGCGGTATCGACGAAGGTGAAATAGTCTTTATGGTCGGCCACCGCCGAGGTGTTCCCGGCCAGGACGACCTCTTCGGGAAGGGAGAACTCCCTGCGGAGGAACCCCCGATCGCCTTCTCCGGCAAACCGCCCGGGGTCGATTCCCGAGTGGATG